>OGOW01002044.1_pt1 | contig 16865 bp, 7 predicted proteins | sample 1552781 | NCBI WGS metagenome assembly OGOW01 (sample SAMEA2580145, study PRJEB22360) | human gut metagenome | biome: human gut; feature: human-associated habitat; material: faeces | place: Denmark | collected 2008/2010
ATTTCTCCATTTCATACATTCAAAAAAGGAGTAATTTTGCGAGTGAATAAATATAATAAGGTCCAAACCGATGAAACAAATATGAGAAGAATTGCAATTTATCTATTGTGCATATTCATGTTACTGCCTGTTGCAACAATGACAGCACAACCTGGTTATAACTACTCAAAGTTACAACGGGAGAAACTAAACCGCGGCGTAGTTGCCATTCGCGAAAACCCTTCAGAAGTAATCGTTTCGTGGAGGTATCTTTCTTCCGATCCGATACAGACCGGTTTCAATGTGTACAGAGACGGGAAGAAACTGACAGACACTCCCATCACAGTCAGCACCTTGTTCCGTGATAAGAATAACAGTCAGAAAACGGCTGTTTACGAAGTGCGTCCTGTTCTAAAAGGCAAGGAGACGCATCATATTGACGGTACATACACACTCCCGGAAAACGCGCCTCTCGGCTATCTGGAAATTCCCCTGCAAAAACCGGCGGACGGAATAACTCCGGCAGGTGATACCTACACGTACAGTCCCAATGATGCTTCCATCGGTGACGTAGACGGTGACGGCGAATATGAAATTATTCTCAAATGGGACCCCAGCAATTCACACGACAATGCACATGAAGGCTATACAGGCGAAGTATACATCGATTGTTACCGAATGAACGGAGAACAACTATGGCGTATCAACTTGGGTAAAAACATACGTGCAGGAGCTCATTATACTCAATTCATGGTGTACGATCTGGATGGCGACGGCAAAGCGGAAGTAGTGATGCGGACTGCCGACGGAACAGTGGACGGAAAAGGAAAAGTAATTGGAAATGCCGATGCAGACTATCGCGAAGCCGGTTCCTTTGACCAAAGCAGGAATCAAATGATGAAGCAAGGACGTATCTTGAAAGGTAAGGAATACCTGACTGTTTTTTCAGGAGACACCGGTGAAGCCTTACATACCATCGACTATATCCCTGCCCGCAGCAACGTTGCCGACTGGGGAGACGCAAAAGGTAACCGAAGCGACCGCTTCCTGGCTTGTGTAGCCTATCTTGACGGAGTACACCCAAGTGTTGTCATGTGCCGAGGCTACTACACGCGTACTGTTCTGGCTGCCTTCGACTGGAACGGAAAAGAACTGAAGAACCGTTGGGTATTCGACAGCAACCATCCCGGATGCGAGCAGTACGCCGGACAAGGAAACCACAATCTGCGCGTAGGCGATGTGGATGGTGACGGATGCGACGAAATCATTTACGGTTCCTGTGCTATCGACCACAACGGCAAAGGACTTTATTCTACCCGAATGGGACATGGAGACGCCATCCACCTGACACATTTTGACCCTTCACAAAAAGGTTTGCAGGTGTGGGACTGCCACGAAAACAAACGTGACGGCTCCACTTATAGAGATGCTGCAACGGGAGAAGTGTTGTTTCAGCTAAAAAGCAATACCGATGTAGGACGTTGTATGGCCGCCGACATTGACCCGACTCATCCGGGTGTGGAAATGTGGTCAGGAGATTCACAAGGTATTCGAAACGTAAAAGGAGAAATCATAGCCCCTAAAATGAGAAATATGCCGACCAATATGGCTGTCTGGTGGGATGGAGACCTATTGCGCGAACTACTGGATAGAAACATGATTATTAAATACGACTGGGAAAATAAAAAGTTTGTTCCGCTTGTCAAATTCACAGGAACTCTTTTCAACAATGGAACGAAATCGAATCCTTGTCTGCAAGGTGACATTATAGGCGACTGGCGGGAAGAAGTACTCGTACGCTCCGAGGACAACGCTTCTCTCCGGCTCTACGTATCAACTATCCCGACCGAATACAGATTCCACACCTTCCTTGAAGAACCGATATACAGAATCAGTATCGCTACCCAAAATGTAGGCTACAACCAGCCAACACAACCGGGATTCTATTTCGGACCGGACCTTATAAAGATGAAAGGTACTTTCAGAGGATATCAATTCAAGTAAGTGTTATACTAAAAGTATCAGCGCCAACCACAAATACACATCTCTTGCCCTTGGTATTTTACTATACGAAGGGCAGATTTGTTTAAAATCCAAAGAAATAACTATCTTTGCCTGCATATAACACATATAAATCCACTATGAAGAAGAATACATTCCTTATATTATCGCTTTTATTGCTTTATCTCTATCCACTGTCGGCCTCCGTGGAAATTCGCTCCAATAAGCTGACTACCGGAGATGGATTAGCAAATAACTCGACCCGCTATATGATGCAGGACAGTAAAGGATTTATCTGGCTGGGAACTCTCAACGGATTAAGTTATTATGACGGCAATTCTTTCGTCAATATCTATCCGGATATAAATAACCCGCTCTCATTAGCCGATTCCCGTATCCGAAGCATGGAAGAAGACCCGAACGGCTTCATGTGGATTTCAACAATTTCTTCTTTTATCAGTTGCTATGATTTACGTCATGGCTGTTTTGTAGATTTCACCGGAAATGGGGAATACAAGGAAAACTATTCCAAATTCATTATCCTTTCCGACAACTCTATTTGGTTATGGCATAATCAAAACGGTTGCCGCAGAGTCGTTTATCAGAACGGCAAATTTTCATCGCAGGCGTATAAAGAAAAATCAGGCAACCTGCCTTCCGATAAAGTGCAATTCGTTCTGGAAAGTGCAAAAGGAGAAGTCTGGATTGGTACGGACAAAGGGTTATTGAAGTATCAGAATGGTAAAACGAACAACCTCGACCCGCAACAACAGAACTGGGAACACATCATTTCTTATGATAAATACACTTGTATCATTACCGATAAAAATGAAATCTACCGTCATACCTATTCCGCGGACAAGCTGGAAAAGGTTGCGTCGTTAGCAGAAAGCTTTGATGATACAGGCCACGTCACAGGCAACTTCCTCTTGCAGGATAAATGGGTATTGTTTACCGTCAACGGCAGCTATATACTGGATATTCCGACCGGTAAACTAAGTCGTTACTCGGAACTGAATATCAAAAATGGCGCTGTCACCAGGGACAATAAGAAAAATGTATGGGTACATAACTATACGGGCAATTTATGGTACGTCGATATAACCACCGGCAAAATCAAGCCTTTCCAGTTCCTTTCCTCCAAACATATCGGTTACATCGATGTGGAACGTTACAGCATCGTACACGACTCACGGGACATTCTCTGGATATCGACTTACGGCAACGGGCTTTACGCTTATGAGTTATCGACGGGCAACCTGCAACACTTCACATTCGAAGTCAATCAACCCAGCCACATCAACTCCAACTATCTTCAATTTGTAATGGAAGACCGTTCTGGAGGTATCTGGGTAAGCTCCGAATTCTCGGGTTTATCTCATTTGGAAATTCTGAACAAAGGGACACAACGTATTCATCCCAGCGGTGAAAACAGTTCCGACCGCTCGAATACCATTCGTATGCTCTTCCAGACTCAAAACGGCAATATCTACATGGCTAACCGCATGGGTAGCCTTTACGAATACAACTCTGCCCTAACCAAAGTGATCCGCCAAGAAGACTTCACCCATAACGTTTACAGCATGAACGAAGATCAGGAAGGCAACTTATGGCTGGGAATGAGAGGGATTGGCCTTCGCATCGGCGCAAACAAATGGTATAAGAATGACCCCAGGAACCCTAACTCTCTATCCAACGACCAGGTTTACTCCATTTATCGCGATAGAAAAGGACGTATGTGGCTGGGCACTTTCGGTGGAGGATTGAATTTGGCAGTTAAGACTGCCGACGGTTACCAGTTTAAGCACTTCTTACAAGACAACTATGGTGAAAAACGCATCCGTGTCATCGAAGAGGACAAGAACGGACGCATGTGGGTAGGCACCAACAACGGTATTTATATCTTCCATCCGGATTCACTGATTGCATCACCCAAGAATTACGTGATTTACAATCATGCCAACGGCACATTCCCCAGCAACGAGATCCGTTGTTTGATGAACGATGATAAAGGTAATATGTGGATTGGTACTTCCGGGGCCGGATTCGCAGTCTGCCACCCGGGAGACAGCTATCAACACCTGACTTTCGATTGCTATGATATAAAAGACGGATTATCCAATGCAGTCGTCCAGTCAATCGTTCAGGATAAGGACCATAAAATGTGGATTGCAACCGAATATGGCATCTCCCGTTTCACCCCGGCCACCAAACAGATAGAAAATTATTTTTTCTCTTCCTACACTTTAGGAAATGTATATAGTGAAAACACCGCTTGCGTCAGCAATGACGGCAAATTATTGTTCGGAACAAACTATGGCTTGGTAGTACTGGATGCCAACAAGATAGAGACGTTGGACAAGCCTGCCTCCGTTATCTTCACCGGACTTCAAATCAACGGTGCGCACATGCTTCCGGGAGTGGAGGATTCGCCTTTACAGGAAGCAATGCCCTACATCAACGAACTGAACCTGAAATATTATCAGAGTTCACTCACGATCTCTTTCTCTACCTTCAACTATCTGGACGGGGTATCCAAATACTCTTACAGTCTTCCTCCATACGATACGGAATGGAGTTCACCCTCCAGCCTGAACTTTGCCACTTACCGGAATCTGCCTCCGGGCAAATATGAACTGCATGTGAAAGCCTGCAACGCCGCCGGTATCTGGGGAGAAGAAAATGTGATGGAAATCGTAATAGCTCCTCCTTTCTGGAAAACCGGATGGGCTTACCTGATCTATGCCATTCTGATAGCCATAGCGGGTTACTTCAGTTTCCGTATTATCAGAAATTTCAATGCGCTGCGTAACCGTATCGCCGTAGAAAACCAGCTGACGGAGTATAAACTGGAATTCTTTACCAACATCTCCCATGAATTCCGCACTCCGTTGACACTGATTCAAGGTGCTTTGGAAAGAATTGTCAACATGGGAAACCACTCCAAGGATATGCAACACTCCCTGAAGATCATGGACAAGAGCACGAAACGAATGTTGAGGCTTATCAACCAACTACTGGAATTCCGGAAAATGCAGAAAAACAAACTCGCCCTCTCCCTGGAGGAAACGGATGTTGTCGCTTTCTGCTATGAGATATTCCTTAGTTTCAAGGATGTCAGCGAATCCAAAAACATGGATTTCCGTTTCGAGCCTTCACAGAACTCTTACAAGATACCTGTGGATAAAGGAAATCTTGATAAAGTGATCTATAACCTGCTCTCCAACGCTTTTAAATATACTCCTTCCAACGGAAAGATTATATTCAAAGTAAACGTACAGGAACAGAAGAAACAACTCTGCATACAAGTGATCGACACAGGACTGGGCATCCCGAAAGAGAAGCGTGCCGAACTGTTCAAACGCTTTATGCAAAGCAGCTTCTCACACAGCAGTGTAGGTGTCGGACTTCATCTCACATACGGTCTGGTCAATATACATAAAGGAACGATTTCTTATAATGAGAATGAAGGCGGCGGTTCCATTTTCACCGTCGAACTACCAACGGATGCCAGTGTTTATGAAGAAAAAGATTTCCTGGTTCCTAACCAGTTATTGATTGAAGAAGAGGAACAACGTCATAAAGAGTTTGTCACAGACGAAAATACGGAAGAACAAGCAACACCTCCCGTACCGTTGAACAAGCGGAAAGTATTAATCATTGAAGATGATAATGATGTCCGCGAATTCCTGAAAGAAGAAATCGGTCATTACTTCGAAGTGGTAGCAGAAGCGGACGGTATCAGTGGCTTCGAACGTGCACAAACTTATGATGCAGATCTGATTATCTGCGACGTATTAATGCCGGGTATGACGGGATTCGAAGTGACCAAGAAATTAAAGAATGAGTTTGCCACCAGCCACATCCCCATCATTCTGCTGACCGCCCTCAATATGGAAGAAAAATATCTGGAAGGTATCGAATCCGGCGCGGATGCTTATATCACCAAACCATTCAGCATCTCCTTATTACTGGCCAGAATCTCCAAACTGATCGAACAGCGGGACAAACTGCGTGAAAAATTCTCCAACGAACCGGGAATGGTTCATGCGGCTATCTGTACGAACAACAAGGACAGCAAATTCCTGGCAAAACTGAATGAAATGCTGAACGAGCACATGGTGGAAACGGAATTCTCCGTAGATGACTATGCCAACCTGATGGGATTGGGACGTACCGTATTCTACAAGAAAGTGCGTGGTGTCACCGGATACTCTCCCAATGAATACCTGCGTGTCATTCGTTTGAAGAAAGCTGCGGAATTATTGTTAACCGAAGACCTGACTGTTTCCGAGATTTCCTACAAAGTAGGTATCAACGATCCCTATTATTTCAGCAAATGCTTCAAGAATCAATTCGGAATAGCCCCTTCTGTTTATCAGAAGAACGGTGGTAAAGCTCCGGCTTCCAATGATACGGCAGAGAACACGGAACAATCTTCCGAAGAAAAAGAAGAAGGGAATGAAACGGATGTTTAAAAAGGACATGCGCTAACCGCAGATAATAGTATCTCATTCTCCCATCAACGGGGAATGTGTACTATTATCTGAAAGTGTGTACAAATACCAGTCGCTTTTTTTCATCATGAGATAAAAATTACATCCTTTCCGTACGGTAGTATATGTATGTTTTCTCTCAATGTACTTCCTTTGCAGCAGAACATTTTAATAGACTATCATGAAACACAAATTATTTCTTTTCGTATTTCTGCTGACTGCACTGTCTGTCATCAACGGACAGGCATCCGAACGCAAAAAATACAATTTCAACAGCGAATGGAAGCTGCGGATAGGAGACTTTCCTAAAGCCAAAGACGCAAAATTCGACGACAGTAAATGGAAACAAGTGACTTTGCCTCATGCCTTCAATGAAGATGAAGCATTCAAACTTTCCATCGAACAATTGACAGATACAGTGGTATGGTATCGCAAGAGTTTCCGGATTCCGGAACTGAAAAGTAATCAGAAAGTATTCGTCGAATTTGAAGGAGTACGCCAACGCGGAGACTTCTATCTCAACGGACATTATCTGGGCAGACACGAAAACGGTGTTATGGCAGTAGGGTTCGACCTGACTCCGCATATCAAAGAGGGTGAGAACGTGATTGCCGTTCGCACCGACAACAACTGGATGTACAGAGAAGAAGGAACTAACTCCAAGTTCCAGTGGAACGACCGTAATTTCAATGCCAACTATGGTGGTATTCCTAAAAACGTCTTCTTGTACGTTACTGATAATGTATATCAGACTCTTCCCTTATACAGCAACCTGAAAACGACAGGCGTATACGTCTATGCCCAAGACTTCGACATCCAAGGACGTAAAGCTACGATTCATGCCGAATCGGAAGTCAGAAATGACAGTAAGGCTCCCCGGCAATTCAGCTATCAAGTGAGTGTACTTGATGCAGACGGCAAACTAATGAAAACTTTCCAGGGTGATAAAGTGACTTTGAAAGCCGGAGAGACTAAAACGGTAAAAGCATCAGCCACCCTCCATGATCTTCACTTCTGGAGTTGGGGATATGGTTACTTGTATACGGTAAAAACCGCTCTGAAAGATGACAACAATCAGGTATTCGACGAAGTCAGTACCCGCACCGGTTTCCGCAAGACACGTTTTGCCGAAGGAAAGATATGGCTGAACGACCGTATTATCCAAATGAAAGGATATGCACAGCGTACCAGCAACGAATGGCCGGCAGTAGGCCTGTCCGTACCTGCCTGGTTGAGTGATTTCTCTAACGACCTGATGGTGAAAGGAAACGCGAACCTGGTTCGCTGGATGCACGTTACTCCGTGGAAACAGGATGTAGAATCCTGCGACCGCGTAGGTCTGATACAGGCAATGCCTGCCGGAGATGCTGAAAAAGACCGTGAAGGACGTCAATGGGAACAACGGGTGGAGTTGATGCGAGACGCGATTATCTACAACCGTAATAATCCGAGTATCCTGTTCTACGAATGTGGCAACAAAGCCATCAGCCGCGAACACATGATAGAAATGAAAACTGTCCGCGACAAATACGACCCGTTCGGCGGACGTGCCATCGGATCACGTGAAATGTTGGATATCCGCGAAGCAGAATACGGCGGCGAAATGCTGTACATCAACAGAAGCGAACATCATCCGATGTGGGCGACCGAATATTGCCGCGACGAAGGTTTAAGAAAGTACTGGGATGAATACAGCTATCCTTTCCACAAAGAAGGTGACGGACCACTTTATAAAGGACAACCGGCCACTGACTATAACCGCAACCAAGATGAACTTGCCATCACCATGATAGCCCGCTGGTATGATTATTGGCGTGAGCGTCCCGGAACGGGTAACAGAGTCAGCTCCGGCGGTACTAAAATTATCTTCTCCGACACTAACACTCATTACCGGGGTGCGGAAAACTACCGAAGAAGTGGAGTGACGGACGCGATGCGTATCGAAAAAGATGCTTTCTACGCACATCAGGTAATGTGGGACGGATGGGTAGATACGGAAAAAGACCAGACCTACATCATCGGCCATTGGAACTATCCGGAAAATACGGTAAAACCTGTGCAGGTAGTATCTACCGGAGAAGAGGTGGAACTTTTCCTGAATGGTAACTCCCTGGGTAAAGGCAAACGCCAATACAATTTTCTCTTTACTTTCGACAACGTAGCCTTCAAACCGGGCAAGCTGGAAGCTGTCAGCTACAATAAAGCAGGGAAAGAAATCAGCCGCTATGCTCTAAATACAGCCGGTGAACCTGCCAGTCTGAAACTTACCGCTATCCAAAACCCCGAAGGATTTCATGCAGACGGTGCGGATATGGCATTGATACAGGTGGAAGTGGTAGATAAAGACGGAAAACGCTGTCCGTTGGACAACCGTACCGTTCAGTTCACACTCAACGGTCATGCGGAATGGCGTGGAGGTATTGCTCAAGGTGAAAACAATCATATTCTTGATACAAACCTTCCGGTAGAATGTGGTATCAACCGCGCACTGATCCGCAGTACGACGACTGCCGGAAAAGTAACTCTGACAGCACAGGCTAAAGGACTTCCAAGTGCCACTCTCACATTGGAAACGGTGCCTGTAAAAGTGACCGGAGGTTTGAGTACCTATCTTCCGCAGTCTACCTTGAAAGGCAGACTGGATAGAGGCGAAACACCTTCTACCCCTTCTTACAAAGACAGCAAAAAGGGCGTACGAATCGTTTCGGCAAAAGCCGGTTCCAACAATAATGATGCTGAAAAAAGCTACGATGATATCGAACTGACCGAATGGAAGAATGACGGCAAACTAAGCACTGCATGGATTACCTATACATTGGAAAGAGATGCCGAAATTGACGATATATGTATCAAACTGCAAGGATGGCGTTCACGAAGTTACCCGCTGGAAGTATATGCCGGCAACACATTGATTTGGAGCGGAAACACGGATAAAAGCCTGGGATATATTCATCTCAATGTAGAAAAGCCCGTACGTGCCAATACGATAACCATCCGCTTGAAAGGAAACACTAGTGACAAAGATGCTTTCGGACAGATTATCGAAGTAGAGGCTAAGGCCGCCAATAAAATGGAGCTGGAAAAAAGCAGCAGCAAAAACCAGTTAAGAATCATCGAAGTAGAGTTTCTCGAAACAATCAAATAAATAGTTCTCAACAGGTATTAGATTTCTCACACGATTGTTAGTTTGATAAGAAGTCCTCCCGAGCGATAATAAACGTGAGGAGGACTTTTTATTACCTCCATAGTTTATAAAATCATAAAGCATATTTCTATCATGAAGAATTTACTGATCCTTTTCATACTTGCATTCAGCTGCAACTGTATGGCGGGCAACAACGAACCTGCCCATGTGATTATCACCGCCGGACAATCGAATACCGACGGACGTGTACCCAACGACCGTTTGCCGGATTACATCAAAACAATGGCAACAGATACGGCTTTTACGACAGGAGCCTACAAGTATTGCAGAATTGCCCAGAACCGTACAGACGGGAAATTCCGTCCCTTCTGGCCTAAGAGTAAAAGACGAGCCAAACCCAATACCTGGGGATACGATGCTATTACCTACTATTGGCTGGAACAATGGTGGCAAGAGCCTTTCTATGTTATCAAATGGGCAATCGGCGGAACTTCTATCGAGCCTTCCAATGCTTCGGACAAATCAATTCATTGGTCGGCGAATCCCGAATGGCTGGCAAACAATACGGCAACCAGTGAGAAAGGACGTTCTTTACTTCTGTCCTTCATCAATGACATAGACGGCTGCATTGACAATACATTATCCAAGTTGAAAAACGGTTATCAGATTGATGCGTTCCTATGGCATCAGGGAGAAAGTGACCATGCACATGGAGATAAATATTATGAAAACCTAAAAGCAGTAGTCACTTATGTACGCAACCATCTAAGCGAAAAAACAGGAAAGGATTACTCCAACCTACCTTTCATTTTCGGTACGGTAGCCAAGAAGAACAAACAGTATGGCAGCGAAGTGGAAGCCGCCATGAAACGTTTTGCCAAAGAAGATAAGAACGCATATTTGATAGACATGTCGGATGCGGAATTGATGGGTGACCGTTTGCATTTCAACCAAAATTCTGCCGAATATTTGGGCAAACAGATGTATGAACAGATAAAGGCAATCCGTTGAAAAGGCTATATTTGTACGTTCATAGGGGGTGGCGTACAAATGCCAAATGTGTTTTTTAGCAATTAGTATGAAATTACATCTTTTCCGTACGAATACTTGAGCGTAATTTCTCCTAATACACTTCCTTTGCAGAGGAAGTCAGACAAATGGAAAAACAAACCATGTCTGCATCTTCCGTTATTTACTAATTTAATCACTTAGAGATATTAACATGAAAAACATTTTGCATGGAAATGGCAGTCTGGGAAGGAAGATTCAATATCTCCTTTTAATGACTCTGTTCGTAGTACAATCTGCCCTGTCGTTCGCGCAAAACCGGACGGTGACAGGTGTAGTCGTAGATGAGAAAGATGAACCGATTATCGGTGCAAACGTCACTGTGAAAGGAACCGCCAAAGGAACGATTACTAATTTAGACGGTAAATTTGTACTCTCCGCTCCCAAAAGTGCCAAACTACTGGAAGTGTCCTTTATCGGATATAACACTCAAACAGTAACCATTACCGATAAAACGCTTCAAATCAAACTGTCGGAATCCGCTATCGCACTGGATGAAGTTGTAGCAATCGGCTACGGTAGTGCCAAGAAAGGAAATGTGACCGGAGCTATCGCCAAAGTAAATGCCGAAAAGCTGGAAGACCGGGCATCAACCAATATCGCTTCTTCCCTGCAAGGGCAACTGGCGGGTGTGGAAGTTCGCAGCACCACCGATGAACCGGGTTCCGAATTACAGATTCGTGTACGTGGAGCTGCTTCTATCAACGCGGATGCTACTCCTTTATATGTAGTGGACGGTATTCCTGTCGATGACCTCGGTAGCCTCAACCCCGGAGACATACAGTCTATTGAAGTATTGAAAGATGCTTCCTCATCGGCTATCTATGGTTCCCGCGGTGCCAATGGGGTTGTCTTGATTACCACCAAACAAGCTGGTACAGATGAAAAAGTGAGAGTACAGTTCCAGGCTTCTTTCGGTATTCAGTCATTGGAAAGGAAAGTAGATGTACTGTCGCCCGAAGAATGGATTGAATTCCGTACCGCATATAATAATAACAGATATATTTCTCAATACGGGAGTAAAGGAGCAACGATTGAAGATGATTACGCCACCCGTCTGGCAATGATCGGTGGAAAGGAAAGTTATTATTTCCTGAATGACCCCCGCTGGACAGAACCCGGTTACGGCAATCTGAAATTGATTGACTGGCAGGATGAATTCTTCCGTCTGGCTCCGATACAGAATTATCAACTCTCTCTTTCAAGTGGTCGCGGTAACACTAAATATCGTGTATCAATGGGATACACAGATCAGGAGGGTATCGCTATCGAAAGTAATTATAAGCGCTTGAATTTCCGTGCCAATGTAGAATCGAAAGTGCTCAACCGGATTACTGTCGGAGTTAATCTGGCACCATCCGCCAGTTGGAATGAAGGAGGACGTGTAGATGGTAAAGACCGTCAGGCAACGAACGTACTTACCATGGCTCCGGTTGCAGAACCTGAAGATGGCATCTATACCGGTGCAGGAGCTTACGGCTACTATCGTTGGACCAGTTCCAGCAAAATCAGTCCTGTTGCTTATATGGAACATGTACAAAACAAAGGAGAAAAGGTGCAATTAAGCTCCTCCGCTTATGTCAAAGCAGATATCTGGAATGGAATCAAAGCGGAAGTGACCGGTTCATATAACTTCAGCAGCAGCCAAAGCCGTTCGTTTGTACCGAGCACTATCACCAAGTACCGGACAGACGTAGAAGGATACAGAACCACAGCAAGTCGTACCGAGTCACGTAGCAACAAATTCCTCCTTCAGGGAGTGTTGCATTACGACAAGACATTCGGCAGACATACTGTCGGTGCCATGGCCGGTTATTCTATGGAAAGCTCCGGAGGTTCCTCCATGAGATTATCAGCCACTCAATTTCCGGACAACTCTCTGGAAGTGATCGATATGGCCGACGTCGTACTCACTGCTGCTACAGCGTCATTATCAACTCCATCCCGCCTGATGTCTTACTTCGGACGTTTACAATACGAATATGACGATCGCTACCTGCTGACGGCAAGTATCCGCCGTGATGGCTCTTCCCGTTTCGGAAAAGCGAACCGTTGGGGTATATTCCCGGCTGTTTCCGGTGCTTATCGTATCTCAAACGAGAAATTCTGGCCGAAAGATTTCGTCATGAATTCATTAAAACTGCGTGCCAGCTGGGGAGCAAATGGTAACAACTCCATTCCTACAAATACAGCGCTTGCCAAACTAAGCAGTGCCAATTATTCATCCGGAAGTATTATCAACGGTTTTGCACCGACATCGCTCGCCAATCCTGATCTTGGATGGGAAAAGACTGAAAGCTGGAATGTCGCTTTCGATATGGGATTATTCAACAACCGTATCTTCCTTTCTGCCGACTATTATGTGAAAACAACCAAAGACTTGTTATATCAGGTGACTGTTCCCGCATTGCTCGGCTTTACCAAAGCATGGGGAAACGTCGGTTCTATCCGTAACAAAGGTTTCGAACTGGAAGTAACTACGCAGAATCTGACAGGCAGACTGAAATGGAGCACTTCTCTGAACGTTTCTTACAATCAGAATAAAGTACTTAGCCTGGGAGATGACAACAGCACTGTATTTACAGGATATGACAGCACCACACAGGTGTTTATGGTGAACCAGCCATTGAGATCTTTTTATATGTACGATGCTGTCGGAGTCTATCAGACACAAGCTGATTTACAAAAATATCCTGTGATGCAGAACAGCAAAGTAGGCGACGTACGCTACCGGGACGCAAATGGCGACGGAGTTATCAATGACAGCGACCGCACCTTGATGGGCAAACCTGATCCGGATTATACTTTCGGTATAACAAACACCTTCAAGTATAAAAACTTCGACTTATCTTTCCTGATTACTGCACAGACAGGAGGCCAGATTTACAGCGTCCTGGGACGTGCCATGGACCGTCCGGGTATGGGAGCCAACGGTAATGTATTGTCTCATTGGAAAAATATGTGGAAATCGGAAGCAGAACCGGGCGACGGAAAAACTCCGGGTATCGACAACGCCAATACGGGACAGTTCTATGACAGCCGATGGTTATACAGTACAGATTTCATAAAACTCAAAAACGTAACATTGGGATACCGTATTCCATTCAAAAAGAAGTTCATACAGAATGCCCGTGTTTATCTGACAGGGGAAAATCTTCTGATGTGGGATAAATACGAAGGTGGTTTCTCACCTGAAGCTAACAATGGCGGTTCAACGGGAGACTATGACTACGGTTCATATCCGCAAGCCAGAGTCATTACGTTAGGAGTGAATGTTACATTCTAAATAAAAAAAGAAAGAAACTATGAAACTATATAAATATCTTATAAGTGGAGGATTAGCGCTGACATTGTCACTGTCCTCTTGTGAAAGTTGGCTGGAAGTGGAGCCTAACGACACACGTACCACGGACTATTTCTATTCAACTCCCAGTGAAATGGAACAAGCCATTATCGGTATCTACAACGGCCTGCTTCCTATTTCGGACTATTCCTGGCTTATGTCGGAAGTTCGTTCAGACAATGCGTGGGTGGATAAAACGACGGATAAACAACGTGACTATATCGATATAGGAACTTTCAATCCCAACATTTCTACCATCAGTACCCTTTCCGGAGCCTGGAATAATCTGTACGAGATTATAGCCCGTGCCAATATGTTTCTTAGCAAAACCGACGGGGTTACTTTCTCTTCAGAAGCTATCAAAAACCAGTTTATCGGCGAGGCCAAATTCCTTAGAGCATTGGCTTATTTTGACTTAGTACGCTACTTCGGACGTATTCCTATCGTATTGGAACCGGTATCTGTGAATGAAGCGATGACGATCAAACAGTCTGAACCGGTGGAGGTATATGAGACAGCAATCGTCCCGGATTTGGAGGACGCAGTAAAGAAACTGGTAGACACTCCGCTGAATTATATGGGAAACAGCGCTTCAGCCGGGCGTGCTACCCAAGTGGCTGCAAAGTCTTTATTAGGACGCGTTTATCTGACAATGGCAGGATATCCCGTACAGGATGCATCTAAAAAGGCGTTGGCCGAGGAACTATTCAGCGAGGTGATCGATTATTCTTTCGCCAACAATAAATATTGGGCGAGCACAGCCGACGAATGGATTAAAATATGGATCAGTGACAACGACAACAAATATCATATTTTCGAGATCCAGTATATTGCAGCCAAGAACTATGGTAATCCAATGGTATTCAACTCTGTACCGGCTGTCAACGATTCTTATACGAAGATACAAATGTCCGGTAACAGAATATGGTGTGAGAACCAATTGGACGGTATTTTCAAGCAAACCGACGAAACTGGTGCTTTCATTGACAAACGTTGTGCAGGAACTATCAATACAAGTGAATTTGTCGACGAAGACGGAACTCCTTATACAGGAGGGGATTTCTTCCTGAAATTCTTCGAGCACAAAATGAAACGCAAACTTTTAGGATACGAAGACATCGATGACCAGATTGCCGACCGCACCTATTTCCCCATCAATTATCCACTAATCCGCCTGGAAGATGTGATGTTGATGTATGCTGAAATTGTAGGACCTACCGGCAAAGGGAAAGAAATGGTGAATAAAATTCGTACACGCGCCGGACTGGATGCTTTGGATGATGATATTACCATCGAGAATTTTGCAGACTCTGTAGATATTGAACGCCGCCGTGAACTGGCATCTGAAGGAATCCGCTGGCACGATTTAGTACGTCAGAACCGATATGTAAGTGTATTGCAGGATATGTTCAAGCGCAATGGTTCCGATGCCAACGGAGTTATCACCAAGCCGGAAACGTACGAATTATACAAACTGGTCACCAAAGACTCATACATCTACCCGATACCGGATTCACAAATGAAAGTAAAAGAAGGATTGTACGAACAGAATAAAGGATATAATTAAGCGACATAATACTATTTATAAATTTGTTTGAAGGTTAGTAGTGAAAGTCCTCCGGCGGCAGCTTGGAGGACTTTTACTTGTATATACAAAAAAGTTCCGGCAATGTTGTTTATTTGCCTGCCATCAAGTATCTTTGTTTATAAACTGAATTTTAATGCTTATGTGTAAACAACCAGATATCCTAGAAAGTGAAAAGATTCACTTTGCAGTCATGGCGATAGAAGCCGGAGCACGCGAAATGGGAATTTCTCCTATGGAAATGCGCCGACGTTTAGAGAAAATGAACCTAATCAAACGTCTTCTACTGGACAATTACGAAGTGATGCACACACAAAGCCTAAAACATGTAGGCGAGGATGTGGCTGAAGCTTTGAAAAACTGGGAAGCACAGGAGGGCGGAAAAGTATGAAAATAACACTTTATCATGGTTCCACCCTTTCTATAGAGCATCCTTTAGCCAAAGTGGGACGTGCCGATTTAGATTTCGGTAGAGGTTTTTATCTAACCTCACTACGCTCACAAGCAGAACGGTGGGCTACTCGTGTACAATTATTACGGGCAAGTACCACTGCATGGATTAATGTATATGAATTTGATATGGATGCAGCTATAAAAGCCGGATTCAAGTTACTTCGTTTCGATGCTTACGATCAGGATTGGTTGAATTTTATTGTCGCTAGTAGAAATGGGAAACAACCTTGGACAGGTTATGATATCATAGAAGGAGGCGTAGCAAACGATCGGGTGATTGACACCATAGAAGATTACCTTAACGACATCATCACCATAGAGCAAGCCCTCGGACAATTGGTATATGCACAACCTAATCATCAGATATGTTTGCTCAATCAGCAACTCATTGATACACATCTACATTTTGATAAGAGTTTTCCACTGGATACAATGGACAGAAAAGGAGGTAATAAATGAGAGAACAAGTACTTTGGAGAAAAATAAGTCGTATCATCCTATTATTATCGGTCCGATTGGAGATAAGCCCGGAACGAGCATTAAATCTGTTTTATGAAACAAATGTATGTGCCATGTTACATGACTCCCGTTACGGTCTGCATCTAATGAGCGATACTTATATTATAAATGATGTATTACGTGAATTACAAGACAAGCAGTGATTCAAGAATATAATATAGCTTACCACAACTCAAAAAGGAGGAAAGTTGTCTACAATGCAACTCTCCCCCTCTTCTATTTAGTCGTCCCTTAAAAAGTACTCATCTGCGGGATATTGCAAGAAAACAGTGTCCC
>OGOW01002057.1_pt1 | contig 16819 bp, 15 predicted proteins | sample 1552781 | NCBI WGS metagenome assembly OGOW01 (sample SAMEA2580145, study PRJEB22360) | human gut metagenome | biome: human gut; feature: human-associated habitat; material: faeces | place: Denmark | collected 2008/2010
TACTTTGCTAGAAGTTTTAAATCTTATACGACATTTTCACCGATGGCATATGTGAGAAAAGTTAGAGTTGCTAAAGCCGTTCATTATCTTACTAACACAACCTTAAACGTTGGAATTATAAGTAAATTATCTGGATTTAAAACCCAAGCGAGATTGAATGAGGCCATTAAAAAAGAATTTGGACTGACACCTACACAACTAAAAGATAAGAAAAATATAGAAAGTATAGTCTACTCAAAAAATAGATAGTATAATATTTCCTGTTGTGAGGTTATAAATTATGTATCAAGAATTTCAACCAGGTTGGATAGAAGTAATATGCGGACCAATGTTTGCAGGTAAAAGCGAAGAACTTATTAGAAGAGTTAGAACATTATCGTTCTCTAACAAAAATATCATCGCTTTTAAACCAGCTATAGACGATAGATATTCTATCGATGAAATTGCTTCTCACGCTGGAGAAAGATATAAAGCATATGCAATAAACAAAGCCCAAGATATCTTAAAGTACATTAAAGAAGATACAAATATAGTCGCTATAGATGAAGTTCAATTTTTTGATAAATCAATAATTGAAATCATTGAAGATATGGCAAATAAAGGCATTAGAGTTATTGTAGCTGGACTTGATAAAGACTTTAGGGGTGAACCATTTGGAATTATGCCTGAACTATTAGCAAGAGCTGAATTTGTTACTAAATTATCAGCTTGTTGCAAAATTTGTGGTCAAGGTGCTACTAGAACACAACGAATAATTAATGGCAAACCAGCTTATTATGAAGACCCTATTATTTTAGTAGGTGCTAATGAAAGCTATGAAGCTCGTTGCCGCAAACACCACGAAGTTCCACACAAATCTAAATAAATATTTCAACCAAGTTTCCTCCAAGGCAACTTAGTTTTTTTATACATTGTTTTTCTATCTATAACATATTTTTATTAATAGAGTTACGTTTTATTGAATATAAAAAGTTAATAGTGCCAATAATCCTAATGAATTATAAAAATAAGAAAGAGGAAAACAAATGTTCGAAAAATATACCCTTGATGCCCAAAAAATATTAACTTTAGCTGAATCGATAGCATTTTCTTATTCTAGTGCTGAAGTAAATGACTTACACCTTTTTATTGCCTTTTTAAAATCAAACGAAACCGAATTAGCATCTTTTTTAAGATCTAATGGTGCCAAAGTAATGCCATTTGAAGCACTCCTTAAGCCATCAAAAAAAGCCGAATCTTTAGATAATCCTTTTTATCTTGAATATACAAAAGATCTTTTAAATATTATGACTAAGTCAGAAAAGATAAGTAAAGATAAAAAAGAAAAGAAAATTTCTTCACTTTCATTATCTTTAGCATTAATGTCGTTTGAAAGTGAAAATCTAGATAGTATTTATCATATTTTAAAAGTTGATAAAGATACAATTGTTAAAACTTTGGAAAAGGCTTATAGAAAATCATCGGAATTAGATTCAATAATAGACTTACATAGATTGGGAATAAGAAAATTAGATCCTTTAATTGGGAGAAAAGAAGAAATTGAAGAACTAATAAAAGCTTTGCGAAAAAGAAACAAAGCTAATGCAGTTTTAATCGGTGAACCTGGAGTTGGTAAAACTCATATTGTCGAACATTTAGCAAAGAAAATAGAAGATGGTGAAATTCCAGAACTAGAAGATAAAAAGATATATGAGTTAGATATTGCATCTGCAGTAAGTGGTACTAAATATCGTGGTGAATTTGAAGAAAAGATAAAAAAGATAATAAAAAAAGTTATTGAAGATGGACACACAATTCTATTCATAGATGAAATACATAATATAGTAAAAGCTGGTGGTGCTGAAGGTGCTATTGATTGTGCTAATATAATTAAGCCTTATTTAACACGTGGAGAAATTTCAATTATAGGTGCTACAACTTTTGATGAATATGAAAAAGTTTTTTCTGAAGATAAAGCTCTAAAAAGAAGATTTCAACCAATAAGAATTAGGCAAAATACACATGCTGAAACAGCTGAAATACTTAAATCGTTATTGCCTTTATATCAATCTTTTTACAACATAACAATACCTGAGAATTCTATAGAACAAATACTAACTTTAACAGATAGATATGCTTCGAATGAATTTTATCCAGACAAAGCTATAGATGTTTTAGATAACGCTTGTTTAAATTCAAAAAATGAAGTTACTGAACAAATAATAATTGAAACTATTGAAAAATTATATAAAGTTAAAGTCGATTTTAAACCGAAAGCAGAATCAGTAATTGACAAAATTTCTAAAGAAATTAAAGGACAAGACAATGCTCTCTATGAATTAAAGAAGAATCTTAAAGTAATAGATAATACTCTTTATGATACAAATAAACCTTTAGGAGTTTATTTATTTGTTGGGCCATCTGGAGTTGGAAAAACACAAACTGCAAAACTATTAGCTAAATATTATTTTAATTCAGAACTGTCATTCTTTAAAATTGATATGGCTGATTATAGAGACTCAAGTTCGCTTAGTAGATTAAATGGAACAAGTCCTGGATACGTCGGTTATAAAGAAGTCTCACCTTTAGTTAGACAATTGAAATCTTTTCCACACTCATTAATCTTGCTTGATGAAATTGAAAAAGCTTCTACTAGTATATTAGATTTCTTTCTAAATATTTTTGACGAAGGCTATTTTATTGATGGCGTGGGTCAAAAAATAAGTACAAGTAATGTAATATTTGTCTTGACAAGCAATTATTCTTTTGATTCTGATCATCTATTTTCTAGTAAAATTAATAGTTCAAAATCAAATATGAATCAAATACGTAAAGTTTTAGAAGAAAAATTTAGATATGAATTTTTAGCCCGTTTAGACGATATTATTTTATTTGATTATTTAAATGAAGACGCAAAAAAAGGCATTCTAACTGAATGCCTAAGAAACTATAAAAATATAGATGACTCTCTCGCTTTAGAAATATCTAACGATATATTACTCACTTCTAATAAAGCAGAAATAAACCGTTATGGTGCAAGAGCTTTAAAAAAGATTGCTAAGAATAAAATATTAAACTTGCAAACTAATAAGAACTTTAGTTCGATTTCTTAAAGTTTGGAACGATGCCTTGAGCTAGATTAGTCTTAATCTTTTCTTCTAGTTCAGACATAATCTCTGGATGTTCTTCAACAAACTTTTTGGCGTTTTGTTTTCCTTGACCAATTTTTTCATCACCATAGGAGAACCAAGCGCCTGATTGTTTAATAAACTTATAGGCGACAGCACAATCAACGACTTCATCAATATGGGAAATTCCTTTTCCATAAACGATTGTAACTTGTGTTGTCTTAAATGGTGGTGCAACTTTATTTTTAGAGACTTTAACAGAAGCAATATTACCACTAACAATATCAGTGACATTATCCTTAATTTGCGATAACTTTTTGATTTCAATTCTTATCGAAGCATAGAACTTTAAGGCTCTACCGCCAGATGTAGTTTCTGTTGGTCCACCATAGCCCATAGTATTCATCTTTTCACGTAATTGGTTAATAAAGATGACAGTAGTATTTGTTCTATTTAAAATACCTGCTAATCTTCTAAGTGCTTTACTCATCATTCTAGCTTGAGTACCTACAGAGCTAGTGTCAAGAGAGGCTTCAATTTCTGCCTTAGGAACTAAAGCAGCAACAGAGTCGACTACAATTAAATCGATTGCTTTTGAATTAGCTAACAACTCTGTAATTTCTAAAGCTTCTTCGCCTGAGCTAGGTTGAGATAATAACAAATTGTCAATATCAACTCCTAATGCAGCTGCATATTCTGGATCGATAGCATTTTCAGCATCGATAAAAGCTGCTCTACCACCGAGCTTTTGTGTTTGAGCAATAGCGTGTAAAGCTAATGTTGTTTTACCTGAAGATTCAGGCCCATAAATTTCAATAATTCTTCCTTTTGGATATCCACCAACGCCTAAAGCGTTATCGATGAGCATGCTGCCTGTAGGAATTACTTCGGTATCAATATGAGACTTGTCTCCAAGTTTCATGATTGCTCCTTTACCATAAGCCTTTTCAATTTTATCTAAGGTTTCAATTAATTCTTTTTCAAGTCCGTCAGTTGCCATTGCTTCAGCACTGCTTTTTGTCTTTTTATCTGCCATTTATAAAACTCCTTTCATTTTATATATTGGGTTTTATTGTGATTTTTCTTTGAATTTATAAGACTTTTACTTCATCGTATAGTTTTTTTATTGCAAAGTTAACACATTGTTCTCTTATTTTTTGTCTATCTCCATCAAGTTGAAGTTTATATACTTTAATATTATCTTTAATCTTAATTCCAATATAGACTTCACCAACTGGTTTTCCTTCCATAGCATCTGGTCCAGCATTACCGGTAAAGGAAACACTGACATCTGTTTTATGATAATCGCCTACAGAAATAGCCATTTCTTTTGCGGTTTCTTGAGAGACAGCACCATATTTATCTAAAGTTTCTTGCTTAACTCCCAAAGCCTCTTTTGCATCGTTAGCGTAAGTAACATTTGCTCCAACAAAGACGCTACTTGCCCCTGGAACAGATGTTATTGAAGCTGAGAATAAACCACCTGTCAAGCTTTCTGCTGCAGATAGTCTTAAGTTTCTCTTTTTTAATTCTTCAAATAATTCTTTTATCATATGATTACTTGGCCTCCTTAATCATATCTCTATTTTGATATATATAAATAACACCTGAAATGAGACTCATAAGGCAAGCTAATGAAGCGAGAATAATTGTAATAATATATGTGTTTTCTTTTAATAGATAATTAAATGGGAATCCATTTAAGAAAATAACTGGTATTGCTATCATTTGAAATACTGTTTTCAATTTACCATAAATATTAGCTGCAACAGTTCTTCCTTTTTTAGCTGAAATTAATTTGATTCCATCTACAGCAATATCTCTTCCAATCATTAAGACAACAATTAATACTGGAAGCAAGTTACTCTTTTGAACAGCTAGAATTATCAAGCTTGAATTGACTAAGAATTTATCAGCAAGTGGATCCATAAACTTTCCAAAATCAGTAACTAAGTTATTTTTTCTTGCTAAGTGACCATCAACAAAATCTGTTATAGAAGCAACAATAAAAATGATGCATCCAACTAAATCAATCACATTAAATCCAGTGTTTCCTAAATAAGGAATATTGATATTACAAGAGTTATATGGGAATACCATTATAGCTATCAAAATAATAGTTAATATAAATCTTGTTATAGTTATTTTGTTTGGAGTGTTCATCTTAATCCTTTCAAATATATGTGAGTATCGGTCCTATAAGCCATGTTTTGTCGTGGACAGCAATTTATCTAAGCTATAAAGCTTGTTCCTTTAAGTTCATTTTCTCATTGGAACTTCCCTTACCAAAATTTAGGTTTCTCGTTTGTGGGGTTTTCCGCGTTTCACTTTAACGTTTCCATTAATATCGTCACTGTGGAACTTTATGGATTAGTTCATGCCATAAGGTTTAGAACATCATCCGCCGTCAGGGACTCCTCCCTGCCTAAAGTTATTTTTTCCTTTAGCGCAATCACTACTTCCATCTCAGAAAGTACGAGCATGGACTTTCCTCTAGCAAATGCTAGTAGCTATCCAGACCGATGTTTTTATTTATTCAATAGTATTTGGATTTATTCCTGCTTTATAAAGAGCTTGTTCTAAAGCAGAAATTCTTTTCAACAAATCTAAGTTAGAAAGCGATGCATTTTCGTTATCTGAAATGTTTTTTAGTTTTTCATTCATAACTGCATTGTTTGCTTCGATTTGAGCCAATCTATCTTTGAGCATTTTATTCATCTTTGTCAAATCTTCAATTGTCTCTTCTGCTGAAGCAATATAATTATCCATCATTTCATAATCTTTGATGACTATGTCTAAAAATGAGTCTACTTGCAAAGCGTTGTAGCCTGGTTTTGTACCCTCAAATTCTTTGTGATAGATTTTGTTTGCATCAAGTTTAAGTTTAAGTGGCATATGCTTTCTCCTAAAGAAAATTATAAAACAAAAAGGAGCTTAAAAACAAGCTTTAAGCTACCTAAAGACAATATAGTTTGTTAAATTCAACTGCATGATAAAAGCCGTCTATTAACTGACGGCTTATATTAAATTATTATTCGGCTGTTTCTTTAGATTTAACTTTATAAATATTAGCCATTTGTGGAGTTTTAGTAAGCTTTTGCATTGGAACATATATAGCGTATCCAACAACTAAATTAGCAACTAATGATGGTCCCATATATGCAGCGTTATAAACTATGAAGGAATAGAACCAAGGATTCATACCTTCTGGTGCATAATCACCAAAGAATAAGACGCCTGATAATGAACTTGAGATATATCTCAAAACACATGCAACAACGATAGCAACACCTAAAGACCAAATTTTATTTTTGTAGAAGAATGGTCTAAAGAATCCAGCGACACCAATTAAGCCAAATGCAACGAGATAATCTAAGAAAATGCTACCCCAGTGAATTACAAATTCATCAAAGCAAAAGTTTAAAAAGCCAAATGCAACGCCACCAATAGTTCCATAAACAGGACCTAAAAGCAAAGCTCCAATAATAAGTGGAAGCATTGTTATAGAAATTGCTCCACCTTGTGGCATTTGTAAAAATGGAATGAACTTTGTAACAATTTCAAATACAAAAGCCAAAGCCACAAACATTGCTGTCATGACTATTTTTAGAGTAGTTCTTTGATTGTCTACTCTAACTGTTTTCTTGTTTTCTGCCATAAAAAAAGTACCTCCTATTAGACAGGGGGATACTACTAGTTAAAGAATCAATTTAATCCTTACGCCAGCATTACCCGGATCAAGTATGGTTTGTTTCGCAATAGAAACACTCTCAGCCGATATGCATCAGCTCCCAGACATGAATATACCACTTTTGCTATATATATACAAGAAAACGAATTATAAACATTATTATTTAACGCAATCTTATTTCGTTATGCTAAATTCATATTATTTTATCTTTAAAATATAAACTTAATGTCACAACAAATACTTCCTAATATTTTTTGATGCAACCTCCAAAAGTTTGACTAGGTAATCAAAAAGATTTTAGATTTGTTTGAAGTGCTATTAATAAAGTAGACACTCTTAATGTTTATGTATACACCTATGCGTATAGGCTTAATTACAATTAATTAAAAGTAAAAATAATATATAAAAAAGCCGGACACACATCCAACAGACATGCGTCCAGCTATACATTTTTTACTTGCAGTTATTTTGAAAGAGCTCAATCCAGTTCTTCATCCACATACTTCTGTATATTAGAAGCATTCACATACTTCTTAACCTGCGCTCCGTCAGTGATCACAAGTGTAGGCGCCTGACGGATCCCGTACTGCTTAACAAGTTCGGGATTCTGCTCGGCATCGATGATCTCCAGTTCCTCACCTTCCAGCATTTTCTTTGCCATACGGCAGTTTGGACAGGTGCTGGTCGTGAAGAGATATTTGTGCGATGCCACCGGCTGGATCTCAACCTCGTCGCCTTTCATGGTCATCATGCTGGTGTGTACCTTTTTCAACTGGGAGTGGGTAATATCATAGAGGGTACGGTTCTTGTACTCCTGTGTCTTACCATCATTCCAGTTCTGTACCGGACGGTAGTAGCCGGTGATACGGCTGTAAACTTCAGCCTTCTTTCCACATTCCGGACAGGTGAAATGCTCTCCGCTGATGTAGCCATGCTCCTGACATACGGAATAGGTCGGAGAAATGGTGTAATACGGCAGGCGATAATTCTCTGCGATCTTACGTACCAGAGACGCTGCTGCCTTCCAGTCCGGAAGTTTCTCTCCCAGGAATGCGTGGAATACAGTTCCGGATGTATACAGAGTCTGCAGATCATCCTGTATATCCAGTGCGTCAAAAATATCAGCGGTATAATCAACCGGCAGATGGGAGCTGTTTGTGTAATACGGAGTATCGCCCTCTTTTCCTGCTGTCTTGATATCCGGATAACGGCTTCTGTCGTGTTTGGCAAGGCGGTATGCGGTGGATTCCGCCGGTGTTGCCTCCAGATTGAAAAGCTCTCCCGGATACTGCTCCTGATAGTCAGAAAGACGGTTTCTCATATGCTCCAGAACCTCTTTCGTAAACTTCTGGGTCTCCGGATCTGTCATGTCTTTTTTCAGCCAGCATGCATTTAAGCCCGCTTCGTTCATTCCCACAAGACCGATGGTGGAAAAATGATTCTCAAAACTTCCAAGATATCTCTTGGTATACGGATACAGTCCCTCATCCAGAAGTCTGCTGATCACATCTCTCTTGATGTGAAGAGATCTCGCGGAGATATCCATCATGTGATCCAGGCGCTGATAAAATTCCTTCGGTGTTCTGGAAAGATATGCGATACGTGGCATATTGATAGTTACAACACCTACAGAACCTGTACTCTCACCGGAACCGAAGAAACCGCCGCTCTTTTTGCGGAGCTCACGGAGATCCAGGCGGAGACGGCAGCACATGCTGCGGATGTCGCTCGGTTTCATATCACTGTTGATGTAGTTGGAAAAATACGGAGTACCGTACTTGGAAGTCATCTCAAAGAGAAGTCTGTTATTCTCGGTATCAGACCAGTCAAATTCCTTTGTGATGGAATAAGTCGGGATCGGATACTGGAATCCACGTCCGTTGGCATCTCCCTCGATCATGGTCTCGATAAATGCCTTATTGACCATATCCATTTCTTTCTTACAGTCTTTGTATTTGAAATCCATGTCCTTGCCGCCTACGATAGCCGGAAGCTCTGCAAGGTCGTCCGGAACGGTCCAGTCCAGTGTGATGTTGGAGAACGGAGCCTGGGTTCCCCAGCGGCTCGGTGTATTGACGCCGTAGATAAAAGCTTCGATACATTTTTTCACTTCCGGATAGGTCAGATGGTCTGCTTTTACAAACGGAGCCAGGTAGGTGTCGAAAGAAGAAAATGCCTGCGCACCTGCCCATTCGTTCTGCATGATGCCAAGGAAATTGACCATCTGGTTGCACAGAACGCTCAGATGTTTTGCCGGAGCAGAAGTGATCTTGCCTTCTATTCCCCCTAATCCCTCTTTAATCAGCTGTTTTAACGACCAGCCGGCACAGTATCCGGTCAGCATGGAAAGGTCGTGAATATGGATATCTGCGTTTCTGTGTGCGTCTGCGATCTCTTTGTCATAGATCTCGGACAGCCAGTAGTTTGCCGTTACCGCTCCGGAGTTGCTTAAGATCAGACCACCGACGGAATACGTCACTGTAGAGTTCTCTTTGACACGCCAGTCTTCCACTTTCACATAGCTGTTTACGATTTCTTTATAGTCCAGAATCGTGGATTTCATATTTCTTACTTTTTCTCTCTGTTTGCGGTAGAGAATATAAGCTTTTGCCACTTCTGAATAACCGCACTGGATCAGGACATTTTCCACACTGTCCTGGATATCTTCCACAGACACCTGGTCTTTTTTTATCTTATTCTGGAAATCCGCAGTCACCCGCAGTCCGAGCATCTCCATCATATCCGGCGTATACTGTTTTTCCTGCGCCTGGAACGCTTTCTCGATCGCCTGTGTAATTTTACTCAGCTGAAACGCTGCGACTTCCCCATCACGTTTTATAACATTAAACATTCTTCCATCCTCTTTTCCTGTTGCTTTTGCAGGATACACGGATGTGTGTCTTCCTGCTTCTGACGCTTTCCGAAACTTTGTTTGGCGGATGTGTCGACTACTATAGTAGCAAACCGTTCTTTCTCTGTCAATACAAAAAACTACCATATATTGTGTCGTATTTTCTACTTGCACAATATATGGTAGTAATGTTATGTAACCTTGAAAAGAGAGAAAACCGCCTTTCTATAGGGCTTTTCCCTCTTCTTTCTTCTTTTTCTCAGATCTGACTGTAAACCTCCATCGGCACATATGCCTTCAGAGAAATTCCTTCTGCCAGAAATTCTTCCTGTACCACCTGTCCGTGTCTGCGGATCCGGGCAATGATTCCTGCCTGATCGTATGGGATCAGACGCTCGATATAGATCTGTCCTTCGCGCAGAACCTCCGCGAGAAGTCCCTTTAACTCCTCGAGTCCCTGTCCGTTCTTTGCCGAGATCTGGAGCACATGATCCGCCTGAAAATCTCTGAGCTGTTCCTTATCCGTACACAGATCCTGCTTGTTAAACAGTGTGATCACTTTCTTATCCGACACTCCAAGCTGGCGCAGGGTATCGTAGACCACCTGCATATGCTCGTCCATCTGCGGATTGGACGCATCTACCACATGGAGGATCATATCCGCGTATTTTGCTTCCTCCAGCGTGCTTTTAAACGCCTCGATCAGATGATGCGGCAGTTTCCGGATAAATCCTACGGTATCTGTCAGAAGAATCTGCTGTTTTCCCGGAAGATCCAGTGCCCTTGTGGTTGGATCCAGCGTGGCAAACAACTGGTCTTCCTCAAGAACCCCTGCCTGTGTCATTGTATTCAGCAATGTAGATTTGCCTGCGTTGGTGTATCCTACGATCGCAGCCACCTTCACCTGACTCTTATCCCGCTGGCTGCGGATCAATTCGCGGTGCTTCTGCACCTGTTCGAGCTGTTCTTTTAACTGACCGATCCGGCTGTGGATCAGTCGACGGTCCATCTCCAGCTTTTTCTCTCCGGGTCCACGTGTACCGATCCCGCCGCCCAGACGGGACAGGGAGGCTCGCATACCGACCAGCCGTGCCGCCCGGTATTTTAACTGGGCAAGTTCCACCTGGATCTTTCCTTCGCTGGTTTTTGCCCGCTGTGCAAAGATATCCAAAATGACCATCGTTCTGTCCATCACTTTGCATTCCAGCTCCTGTTCCAGGTTGTTTAACTGTGCAGGGGAAAGCTCATCGTCACAGATCACGCCGGTGGCATCCAGGTCATACAGCAGTTCCTTTAACTCCTCCAGCTTTCCTTTTCCAAGGTAAGTCGCCGGATGAATCGTCTCCCTGCTTTGCATGATCGTTCCCACAGTGACCGCTCCTGCTGTCTCTGCCAGTTCTCTCAGTTCATATAAAGATTGTACGGTATCATCAGACTCATACGTCTGCACGCCTGCCAGAATCACCCGTTCCAGCTGTTCCCCCATCTCATACATGTCTTTTTCCTCCTATCTGGTAGAAAGAAACTCGTTCTCCCGGAGTGCCGCCTCATCTTCCGGATACTGTTCCAGATATGTTTTCATCTTCTCTTTCGCCGTGGCAAAATCACGCTTGTATTCATACACCACGATCTCGTTATACAACAGCCCCTGCTCATCCTCTTTGGAGTTCTCTTTCAGCCCCCGTGCAATATTTTCCAGCGCACTGTCATACGCACCGTCATAGATATCACACATCGCGAGTCCGTTATAGGCTTTCGCACCCTGTTCGCTTTTTTGCAGATATTCCTGATACATGGATCTGGCACTTGGCGAATCTTCCATCTCCAGATATACCCGTCCCAGAAGCAGCATGGCATCCTCGTAGCCCTGTTCCATCGAAGTTTTCAGCTCATCTCTGGCTGCCTCATAATTTTTTTCATATTCGTAGATTCTTCCTCTGTGGTAGTAGTCTTCCCCGTCCTGCGGCTCTAATTCCAGCGCCATCTTCAGATAGGCGTCACCGTCCACTGCCTTGTTATTGTCCACATAAATCTGATAAATATTGATGTACAGATTGTAATCCTCACAGCCTTTTAATGCTCTCTGAAAGTCTTTCCCGGCATTTTCATAATCATCCATGGAAATATATGCCTTTCCTCTCAAAAAGAACGCCTGCGCGTCTTCTCCGACTTTCAGGATCTCACTGTAGACTTCAATCGCCTTGTCCACCTCGCCATAATCCATCCGCGCCTGGGCAAGATAAAACTGTACATCTTTCTTAAATTCTTTGTCCGGATCATCCATATTGTTCAGACTTCTTGAAAAAGCGGCTATCGCCTCCGGGTAAGCCCCTTCCGAATAGTACGCAATTCCTTCTGCCCGGTAACTTTCCGCCAGACGGCTGTCCAAATCGATCACCTGCTGAAATTCTTGTTCCGCAGTGCTGTAATCTTTCTTTTCCAAGGCTGCCCATCCGCTCTCATAATGCTGCGCCGCACTGTTGTTTCCACAGCCACACAGCATCATCAGCGCACATCCAATCGCCAGTACCTCTTTTCTCATGACAAAATCAGTCCCTCTTTATCCATCACATCGATCACCCGCTGTACCATCTCACGGCAGATCGCGTCTTTTCTGGCTTCTACCATGACACGGATCACCGGCTCCGTACCGCTCTCTCTTACGAGGATTCTTCCGTCCTCTCCCAGCTCTTCTTCCACCGATGCGATTGCTTTTTTCACTTCTTCGTTGTTTCTTGCAGCTGCTTTGTTGGCAACCCGGACATTTTCCAGAAGCTGCGGATAAATCGACACCTCGGATGCCAGGATATTTAACGGCAGTTTTTTCTCGATGATCACTTCCATCAGCATCAGGGAGGTCAGGATACCGTCTCCCGTCGTTGCATGTTTGCTGAAAATGATATGACCGGACTGTTCGCCGCCGAGGCTGTGTCCGTTCGCCATCATATTCTCACAGACGTATTTGTCACCCACTGCTGTTTTTTCGTACCGGATCCCCTCCCGGTCACAGGCTTTATACAGACCGAGATTGGACATGATCGTCGTAACGATTGTGTTGTTTTCCAGTTTTCCGGTCTCTTTCATGTATTTTCCGCAAATATACAGGATCAGGTCACCGTCCACTACATTGCCCAGATGATCCACAGCGATACAGCGGTCCGCATCTCCGTCGTAAGCAAATCCCACATCCAGATGTTTTTCTTTGACAAACTGCTGCAGCACCTCGATATGGGTGGAACCACAGTTCGTATTAATGTTCGTTCCGTCCGGTTCGTTGTTGATCACATAAGTTTTGGCTCCCAGTGCGTCAAATACGCTCTTTGCCACAGAGGAAGCGCTTCCGTTGGCACAGTCCAGTCCGACTCTGTAATTCTTGAACGATCGGATCGGAATGGAGATCAGATAACCGATGTAGCGGTTTCTTCCCGCGGAAAAGTCCACGGTCCGTCCGATGTTTTCTTTCGTTGCAAACGGGATCTTCGGAACATCATCGTCAATATAGGCTTCGATCATCGCTTCCACTTCCGCATCCATCTTCTGTCCGTTACCGCCGATGATCTTGATGCCGTTATCGTAGAACGGATTATGACTGGCGGAGATCATGATTCCGCAGTCAAAATTTTCTGTCCGCACCACATAGGAAACACTCGGTGTGGTAGTTACATGAAGCAGATAAACATCCGCACCGGAAGCGGTCAGTCCTGCTACCAGAGAATACTCAAACATGTAACTGCTTCTTCTTGTATCTTTTCCGATCACAATCTGTGCTTTGTGGTCTTTTCCATAGTACCATCCGAGAAATCTTCCCACTTTGTAGGCGTGTTCCACGGTCAGATCCACATTTGCCTCTCCTCGAAAACCATCTGTACCAAAATATTTTCCCATGATGTTTCCTCCGATCTTTTTAATAATATATCATGTTGTGATACCGGATTGTTCCGCACTTCGTACTCTCACAATCCTCAAAAACCTTCATAATCCGCTCATTTTCCTTCGAAAAATGGCTACTTACTCATGTTTTTGACCCTGGTATCACTGGTTCATTTTTGCCAGTTTTGCGGTCTGGTCTGCGGCGATCAGGCTGTCGATGATCTCATCGAGATCTCCGTTTAAGATCGCATCCAGCCGATGCAGGGTCAGTTTGATTCTGTGATCCGTCACACGTCCCTGTGGGAAGTTGTAAGTACGGATCTTTTCGGAACGGTCTCCGGTACCTACCTGGCTTCTTCTCGCTTCTGCCTCTTCGTCATGACGTTTCTGCAGTTCCATATCATACAGACGGGAACGCAGGACACGCAGTGCTTTATCTCTGTTTTTCAGCTGTGACTTTTCATCCTGACAGGAAATGACGATACCGGTCGGGATATGGGTCAGACGTACGGCAGAGTCGGTCGTATTGACACACTGTCCACCGTTACCGGACGCACGGAACACATCAAATTTACAGTCATTCAGATCCAGCTGGAAGTCGATCTCTTCCGCCTCCGGCATGATCGCTACGGTAATGGTGGAAGTATGGATACGTCCGCCGGATTCGGTCTCCGGTACACGCTGTACACGGTGTACACCACTCTCATACTTCAGACGGGAATACGCACCCGCTCCGTTGATCATAAAGGTAACTTCCTTGAAACCGCCGATTCCGTTTTCGTTCAGGGACATCAGTTCTGTTTTCCATCTGCGGGACTCTGCGTATTTTACATACATCCGGTAGATCTCCGCTGCAAATAAGGCTGCCTCGTCACCACCGGCACCGGCACGGATCTCAACGATAACGTTTTTGCTGTCATTCGGGTCTTTCGGCAGTAATAGGATCTTTAACTCTGTCTCGAGTTCTTCGATTCTGCTTTTTGCATCGGAAAGTTCCTCTTTGAGCATCTCACGCATCTCTTCGTCAGATTCTTCGTCCAGCATCATCAGGCTCTCTTCTACCGTCTGCTGACATGCTTTATACTCTTTGTATGCATCCACGATCGGCTGCAGTTCACTCTGTTCCTTCATCAGTTTCTGAAAACGCGCCGGATCATTTGCCACACCCGGCTCATTTAATTCACTTAAAATCTCTTCCAGACGAACCAGCAGATCTTCTAATTTATCAAACATTCCTTTTCCTCCTGGTATATACTTCTATTTTTTCTGTCCGACGGCTACCCGGTCAAGTCCTGCCAGATCTTTGATGATCTGCACCTGTCCGTAGTCGGCTTCTGTCATCATTTCTTTCAGCGCCGCTCCCTGATCGTACCCAATCTCGAAACAGAGCCATCCGCCCTGCGCCAGATACCCATCCGCCTGCGACACGATCTTCCGGTAAAAATACAATCCGTCTTCCATTCCGTCAAGCGCCAGCACCGGCTCATGATCCCGTACCTCCGGCATCAGATCCGCCAGTTCTCCGGTCGCAATATACGGCGGGTTCGACACGATCACATCATAAGTACCCGTAACATGCGTAAACAGATCGCTCTCCCGAAATTCCGCCGGAAGCTCCATCCGGTTTCCGTTTGCAATTGCAACCTGCAGCGCATCTTTGGAAATATCCACACCCATTGCCATGGCAATCCTGTCTTTACACTCTGCCAGCAGACTCAGCAGGATACAGCCACTGCCGGTACACACATCCAACAGCCGGCATCCCGGCATAATATGTTTCTTCGCCTCTTCCACCAGCACTTCCGTATCAAATCTCGGAATCAGTACACTGGAATTGACCAGAAATTCATAGCCCATAAACCATGCTTTTCCGGTCAGATACTGTACCGGAATCCGCTTTGCACGCTCCCGGATCATATCCTCATATCTTTTCTGTGTATTCGGGTCTATTTTATCATCTCCGTGAAGAAAATAATAGCTTTTTTCAATCCCGAACACTTCTTCCATCAGCATCCACGCATCCTGTCCGCTGTCCGGGACTTCAGCGTTTGCAAGTGTTTCGCTTCCCCATGAAAGCAGCTGTCTCAATGTACTCATGATTGTTCTCCGTACTGTTCCGGAAAGTTCTCTTTCAAATAACTTCTCCAGTCAAATACCGCTTCCACCGCTGCGATGGCAACCTCCGCCATCTCCGGTTCCGGCTCTCTCGTTGTCAGATGCTGCAGCATCAGCCCCGGTTTACTCAACAGCGCCACGATCTTATTGTCACTTTTTCCTGCCAGACGGATGATCTCATACGATACTCCGGCAATAACCGGCATCAGAAGCAGACGGATCACCACCCGCAGTACCGGGGAAGACACCCGGATAAACAGGAAGAAAATAATACTGACAATCATGACAAACAGCAAAAAGCTCGTTCCGCAGCGTTTGTGCTCTCTAGAGCTTTTCATCACATTCTCCACATTCAGTTCCAGTCCGTGTTCCACACAGTTGATACACTTATGTTCCGCTCCGTGGTACATAAATACCCGCTGGATATCTTTCATTCTGGAAATCAGCACCAGATATCCGAGAAACAGGATCATACGCACGCATGCTTCCGCAACGGCAATCAGTCCCTCCGATGTTGTCACATGTCGCAGAAAGTTTGCCAGAAAATAAGGCAGCATGATAAACAGAGCGATGGAAAATACCACGGAAAATGTCATCGTTCCGTACATCAGCCATTTTTCTTCTTTTTCTTTCTGTTCTTCTGTCTTTTCTTTTTTGGGTTTTCCGGTATCTTCCTCTTCTTCGTCCTCGATAAAGCTTGCCGAGTACATCAGACACTGGATCCCCACAATCAAAGATTCAAAAAAAGAAGCCACACCCCGGAAAACAGGCAGTTTCCAAATGCTACTGTCTTTTGCCCAGCTCTTGTATGGCTCCACCTTCACCTCGATCTCACCGTCCGGCTTTCTGACACCAATGGAATACTGATCTCCACTGCGCATCATGATACCTTCCATGACGGCCTGACCACCTATATTTGAAGATTTCATCGTTTCTCCCTTACATTCCTATAGAGAAAAACAGGTTGAGATTTGTAAAAACCTCAACCCGCTTGTCTTTTCTTATTGTCTTATGCGTTAATACCGTATTTTTTGTTGAACTTGTCAATACGTCCACGAGCTGCAGCAGCTTTCTGCTGACCAGTGTAGAATGGATGACATTTGGAGCAGATTTCTACGTGGATATCTTTCTTTGTAGAACCTGTTACGAATGTGTTACCGCAGTTACATGTAACTGTTGCCTGAT
>OGOW01002074.1_pt1 | contig 16724 bp, 10 predicted proteins | sample 1552781 | NCBI WGS metagenome assembly OGOW01 (sample SAMEA2580145, study PRJEB22360) | human gut metagenome | biome: human gut; feature: human-associated habitat; material: faeces | place: Denmark | collected 2008/2010
TGATAGTGTTGTTAATCTATCCGATCATTCCGTTTATCCTTCTTTTTACCTTCTTGTATAAGGCGATAAAGGATTAAACGATATATTTTTATTTAAACCATTGAATTATAAAACGCTTTTCGTACTTTTGTCCCAATCTCATACGCCTAAAGAGATAGGACACAGTGTGAGAGGACATACGTTTAACGAAAGGTGTTATTGAAATTATCTTCTATTATCAAATCTCGCAAATTTGAAAATGGTACGAAGATGATAGCAATAGCACTCGCATCATTTGATATATACTTATCTGTGAGGATAAATTATATACAAAACTGGTGTGGGTTGCTGTTGCTTTATCCACGGAATAGGTAATGCGAAGACCTGAATGTAGGATAAAGCCAATAGTGTTCCCACACCTTTTTTATTTATTAATCTTTCCAAAGGGGACAGGAAAGGTAAAGTTTATTTGATATGATTAGAAAATTACCTTTTATGCTGATCGCATTATGTTTCTTACTGAGTTGTGGTGGAGATGATCCGTTAGATATTAAACCGGAAGATGATATTAAACCTGAACAACCTGAAAAGCCAGAGGAACCAGATCCTTTTCAAGGATATCTTGTTAAAAATAAAGAAGGATTTGATATCAATAGCATTAACATTCTATGTTATAATGAAGATTCAACATTCTTGACTGGATTTAGAAATGAAAAGCTCTGGGTTGCTTTATTTAACGAACATACAAATGAACAATTACATGAATGGAATGGGACAGAATCTTTTGATCGTACGATTGATATTAATTTAGGTTATGGTGAGCATGATATTTTTGAAGCTATTAGTTTCTCTTTTCATGTTGGGGAAGATGAAATTTTTGAACAAAATTATTGGTCACGTAAAACATCATGGGGATATGCTTTTGCTCCTTCCTTTAAGAAAAATGATACAGAAAGTGCTATAAAATATATTTTTATACTGAATGGAGATCGAATATTAATTCATGATTGTCAAGAATCATATATGAGACATTCGAATTGGTATAACAATAGTATGATTATTAGTACTAATAATGAAGAAGACTTTGAATATATAGTTCTTTCTGCAGAAGGAGAATATATTACGACTTTACACATAGCTAATCCCATAGACGATTATACTTATCCATTATCCTATACCGATGGTTTGGATTTTACAGCATGGGGAGTGGGATCATTTGGACAAAACTCCTGTTGGGGATTTGTGCGTTATAGGTATACTGATGAGTATGCAACTACGGATGCGGTTTGGCGTAGTGTCATCACTGCTTCTGACGAAATAGATTTGAATGCCCGTATTAGTGAAACAGTCTTAGAAAGAAGTGATCCAGTTTGGAAATTCCAGATTGATGCAGTCAATCCGGACGGAAGTAAGAAACAAGTTATTTGTACTGTAGATGTGGAAACTGGGAAAGTAACAGAAATATAAGCAAGACGTAATAATCAGAATACATAAATGGAGAACAATGAGATATTAAATTCCCCTAATAAAGGGATATAAATAAAGATCACCCAAACGAGTAAAGAGCTTTCTTATTCACTTGGGTGATCTTGTATATATAAGAATTGAAAATGAGATAATTAAAAATAGTATTAACAAAATGCTGATGTAAACTCAGATGTAAACCAGAAATTACATAAAATCAGAAAGATAACAGAATTGAATTGTAAATGTCAATAATTCAATATGTTATATTGAGTGTTGCCGAAATAGCTCAGCTGGTAGAGCAACGCATTCGTAATGCGTAGGTCGCCGGTTCAAGTCCGGCTTTCGGCTCACAAAATCAAGCAGTTATCTTTTTAGGTAACTGCTTTTTTTATGGTGTTTTCTGTGGTCAAAGAGTAACTGGTCCGGAACATGCCATAAACTATTTCGGAAGTCATAGTAAACTAATTCAAAACATACTGCATATTATTTATATGTAGTTACTATCTATCGCGAATATGTAGTAACTACTAATTGATGATAGATAGTACTACGTATAAGCAACAGGTAGTAACTACCAATAAATACTTTACTATATGTTCTGATTTAGTTCTTGGGGTGTTTTGACTTAGTTGATGGCATGAAACGGGTTAGTTGGCTGCTTGCCTGAGAGAGGTTTCAGGTAGTGCCGGTAAGGTATCATGTATAACTTTGGCTGTTTACGTTTCTGATATTCTTTGTTTTTTCCTTCGAATCTTTACTATCTTTGCAGGCAATTTATCTTACACAGACAAAATAAATGAATGAGACCATATTAAACGGTTTATTAAATCTATTTGCTATTTTCGCTTCCTCCGTGCGGATTGAAAGGGAGCAGGCAAGTCGTGCCGTTCATTCTTATCTCTCCAGCCACTTCGGGGTACGTTCCCATAAAGAGTATATTGAACTTTACAACGCATTGCGCGATATGTATGACGATTCGCTCTTTGTACTGGACAAAGAGCAGATTGTTCGGAATATATGCGAACAGATGAAAGTAAAGTTGAGAGCCGAAGAACAATTGCTTTTGCTGATCCGTTTCGTGGAGTTTGCCTATACGAACAGCGAGGAGGCGGATCAACATCTGGTTCTGTTCCGCCTGGTAGCTGATATTTTTTCGATCCCTCAGGAAGAATTTGACGATGCGCTTGCCTTTATCACAGGGCAAACTTCTTTGTCTTTGCTGACGATCAGCGGAGAGGAGGAGGCGGAGGTCAACCATATCACGCGGAAAGGGATGGAAGGGTTCATCCGTGTGCTCTATATCCGTCGCTTCGACAAGCATATTTTCACCTATCATGGGAACGGGCAGGTATTTATGAATGATATTCCGCTTTCGTCGGATATGTTTTATGCCTGGCAACATAGCAGTGTGCTGAAAGGGCCTTTGTTCCTGCCGGTTTATTACAGTAATCTACTTGCCGTTTTTAATAAGAACGAGCACAAGGAAGTCATTCATCTGGCCGGACGTGATATTGATTTTACATTTAAGAACAGCCATAACGGGTTGCATAACTTCTCTTTCAATCTCGAATCCGGACAGCTTGTTGCCATTATGGGCGGGAGCGGGGTCGGGAAGTCGACATTGTTGGGAATCATGAACGGTAATATTCGTCCCGATAAGGGAATGATCACCGTGAATGGCCATCCGCTCGACTCTCCGGATGCACGCCAATTGATCGGTTTTGTTCCGCAGGATGATTTGCTGATAGAGGAGTTGACCGTTTATCAGAACCTTTTGTATACGGCACGGCTCTGTTTCGCGCGTTTGACGGACGAGGAGATTGGGCAACGTGTGGAAAAGGTTTTGAAGGAGTTGGACTTGGAAGAGATAAAGGGGCTCGAAGTCGGTTCCCCTATTCGTAAGACGATTAGTGGAGGTCAGCGAAAGCGTTTGAATATCGCCCTCGAACTGATACGTGAGCCGGCTATCCTGTATCTTGACGAGCCGACATCGGGATTGTCGTCTTCCGATTCCGAAAAAGTAATCATGCTCCTGAAGGAACAGACTCACCAGGGTAAATTGGTGGTGGTGAACATACATCAGCCTTCGTCCGAAATCTATAAGTTGTTTGACTGCCTGTGGCTACTTGACCGAGGAGGCTATCCGATCTATGACGGGAACCCGATAGAGGCAATCACCTATTTCAAGCAGGCGGCCAAGTATACTGATCCGGATATCAGCGTGTGCAGTGTCTGTGGTAATGTGAATCCCGAATTGATTTTGAATATCATTGACTCTAAGAAGATCGACGACTCTGGAAACCAAACGAATATCCGAAAGTTCACACCGGAGGAATGGCATGCCGAATATCTTGCTTCCCGTCCCGCTTTTTCGCCTGTCGAGGAGGAAGCATTACCGAAGAACCAGCAGAAGAAACCTTCCTGGTTCAAACAATTCCTGATCTTCCTGGAAAGAAATATACGTACGAAGCTGACGAATAAGCAATATTTGGCTATCACGCTATTGGAAGCCCCTTTGCTTGCGCTGATCGTCGCCCTTCTGACCCGCTATATGGACGGGGATGAATATACGTTGCTTGCCAACAAGAATTTCGTGTCTTATATCTTCATGTCAGTCATTGTTGTCTCCTTTATGGGATTGAGCATCAGTGCCGAGGAGATTATAAAGGACCGGACGATCCTGAAGCGCGAACATTTCCTTCGGTTGAGCCGGAGCAGCTATCTGACATCCAAGATGGTGTATCTATTGGCTGTGTCGGGGCTGCAATCGCTTTTGTTCATCGGGGTGGGGAATACCATTATCGGAGTGGGAAGCGAGATGTTCGGCACGTGGTGGAGTATTCTGTGGGCAACGTCGTTCCTGGCGAATCTGACCGGGCTGATCCTTTCGCAGACGATGAGCTCGGTTGTTGCGATCTATATCACGATCCCGCTTCTGTTGATCCCACAGATATTGCTTTGCGGCTTGGTCATCAAGTTTGACGATCTCAATACACGGGCTTCGGATGAGAACATCGTGCCGTTGATCGGCGAGGTGATCCCTTCGCGCTGGGCTTTTGAAGCGTTGATGGTGGAGCAGTTCTGCGACAACGCTTATAACCGTCCTTATTTCCCGATTGAGAAAGAAAAGTATCTGGCGCAATATTACGAGAACGTTCATTTACCGGAGGTGCGCAGCTTGGTAGAACAGATTGCGCTAAAAGATGATCCCGATAAGCGGAAAACGGTCGAGAACGAGCTGGCCGTATTGAGCCGTGCAGCCCGTATCGCTCCCCGCATGGAGGGAGAGGGATATCTGGCATATCTGGACAAAGTGGATGCCGCTTTGCACGAACGGGCGCACAACTTCACTGCCTATCTCGATCAAATCCAGCAGGAACGCGGCCGGAAAGAAGGGACCGGGCAACTGATGAAGATGAAGAAAGCCCATCATAATATGGCAATAGAAGACCTGGTTATGGGGACTGGAGGACGTCATCTATATAAGGAAGCGAACCATCGTATCTACCCAGCGATCGGGCAAGTTTATGTGGAGCCTGACAACCGTTTCGGACGTGCCGCTTTCTACAGCCATGAAAAAAATTGGGCCGGATATCATATTTCTACTTATAAATTTAATTTATTGGTTATAGGTTTCTTTGCATTATTGTCGATTATCGCTATATTCGCAGAGTTTCCGGGACGTTTCTTGAAACGGAACGAATTTTAAGACTCGAAATAATAAATTATTAAATTATACAATATGAAAAAGAGTGTATTAAGCATGCTCGCCGTAGCAGCATTAGTGTTTGGAATGACTTCCTGCAACGGAGCCAAGAAAACAAGCGAAGAAGCTGAAAAGACTGAAGAAGCTGCTGTTATAGCAGGTAAGGCTCCGAAAGATCTGTTGACTGAGGAGTTGAAACAAGAGACAATTCAATTGTTGAAGGATATGCCGGATTCTGATATTCCTTATCGTCTTTCTACAGGTGAAGTAAAAGTAAATGTGGGTGATATCAAGTATATGATGCCGGTTGGCAAGGCTGCTGAATTGAGCACACCGACACAGAAAGCCCGTGCATTGGGTATGTATATGGCTGATTATAACGTATTGAAAGCGATCGGTAAGCCGACAGCCGAAGTGGAAGGCGTAATAGCCAAGTTGGCTACAGACCTGAATGTGTCGTTTGTTTTGGATATCCTGAAAGAACAGGCTCCGAAAGATGCAACTAAAGAACAATTGCAGGCTTTCTTGAACGCACAGGAAGACAAGATCATCGAAAAGATGGCTGCTGAAAACAAAGTAGATGCCGAAATTGAAATGTTGGGTGCTGCTTCTGCCGAATATGCTTGTTTAATTGCCAATCCGACATTGGTTGTAGAAGGTGATGCTACTTCTGCCGGTCTTTCAACAAATATGGAAAAACGTGTCAGCATGTTGGAAGAGGTGGTTGCCGATTTGGCTGCTTACTATCCTGATTTGAAACAGTTAGGTGAAACGATTGCTCCGCTGAAAGAAAAGGTCGCTTCTATCCAGAGCGCTCGTGCTGCTAATGCCGAGATCATGGGGATCCGCGATGCTTTGCTGAAGTAAACAAGATTTCTATACATAAAAAGATAAGTATCCCGGCTTCCTATTGGAGGCTGGGATATTTATCTTTTGGGGGAATCCATTTTCATGAGTTGGTAACTCGTGCGTTTAATTTGGTCAATTCATTTTCGTCACCCTTTGTAACTGATCGAAAGCAATGTAATATCGTCCGATTGGACAGCACCGACGACAAATTCGCCAACCGTCTCGGTTATCTTTTCCACAACCTCTTTCGGGTTCTTTCCGGCAAGTGTCCGGCAGTTTTCGAGCAGCCGTTGTTCGCTGTATAGTTCATGCTTCGTATTCATCGCTTCTGTTACCCCGTCGGTATAGAGAAAGAGATTGTCGCCGGGTGACATCTTCAGTTCCTTTTCGTGGTAGCTGGCATCGTTGATCGCCCCCAATATCATGTCGCCTGTGGACGGTACTTTGGAAACGGAACCGTCTTTTTTCATCAGGATAGGCGGGTTGTGCCCTGCATTACTGTAGGTGACGGTGCCTGTATGAATATTCAGGATACCGTAGAATACGGTCACGAACATGTCGTTTACGCTTTCTTGGCAGAGAATGTTGTTGGAACGTTGCATACACATGGAAGCTGAGTTTTCGGTCAGTGCGATGGCACGTATCACAGTCCGGCTGATAGCCATGAAGATTGCGGCGGGAACACCTTTGCCCGACACATCGGCAATGACGAAGCCCAAGCGGTCCTGGTCGATGCGGAAGAAATCATAAAAATCCCCTCCTACATATTTGGCTGCGTTCATATAGGCATACAAGTCGAACGATTTCAACTCCGGAAACGGAGGAAATGTCTTGGGCAGGATTGTTTGCTGGATTTCCTGGGCGACATGCAGGTCGTTCTGGATGGATTCCAATTGTGTGTGTTCCCTTTGTGCCTGCTTGATGAAAGCGATCTGCTCGGCTGCCTTTTCAATGGTTCGTTCGAGGTCTTCGAGATTGATTGGCTTGGTCGTGAAGTCGAAGGCTCCCTGATTCATGGCACTACGAATATTCTCCATATCGCCGTAGGCCGATACCATAATGCATTTTAGCGCAGGGTTACGCATCTCGTTAATCTTCGTCAGCAATGTCAAGCCATCCATCTCCGGCATATTGATATCGCTCAATATGATATCAAAGTCCGGATGGTCCAACATCATCCTCAACGCCTCCAAGCCATTATGGGCAAAGGAGAACTCATACTCTCCCTTACGGATCTTCCGACGGAAATATTGGGTTAGCAACGCTTCCAGATCCTGTTCGTCGTCTACGCTTAATATCTTGATCGCCATAATTCTTCTGTTTATTTCGTTAATGGAATAAGGAATATGAAACGGGTAAACTCACCTTCTTTCGATTCCACCTCTATCTTCCCGTCATGCTTCTCCTCTATAATGGATCGAGTGATAGATAGCCCCAAGCCAGTTCCCTCTCCCACCGGTTTCGTGGTGAAAAACGCGGAGAATATCTGCTCCCGGATATCCTCCGGCATACCGATACCATTATCCTCGATACTTAATCTTAAAGAATCTCCCTCCTTCCGTAGATCCACGGATATAACCGGCTCATACCCGATCGGCGAGAGCTTGGATTTACTATAGACCGCATAGCAAGCGTTATTCATGACATTCAATACCGCACGGCTCAAATCCTGCGGGATCACTTTCAGCATCGGAAGCCCCTCCTCGTAATGCTCCCGGATCGCAATATTGAAACCTTTATAGTTCGCTCGCATCGAATGATAAGCCAGCCAAACATATTCCTTCACCAGATTCTTGATATCCGTAGGGATGTACTCGTCATCCTTCCCTCTGGAATAAAGCAAGATACCCCGGATGATACTTGTCGCCCGGTTTCCATGTTCCTCGATCTTCTTCAAGTTACCATGCAAATCGTTAACGATCTCGCTAAACTCCTCATGCAAGGCGGTCAGCTTCTCCCAAGATTCCGGAGGCAAGACATCTTTCTCTTCTTCTAAAATATCTTCCAAGTCATCCACTAACTTAGAGGACAGCTTACTGAAATTGATGACAAAGTTGAGCGGATTCTGGATCTCATGCGCGATCCCGGCACTCAACATACCTAAAGAAGATAATTTCTCTAAGTTCTTCACTTGCAAACGTAGCCGTTCTATTTCCTTACTCTGGTCTTCCATATCTATTCCTCCTCTTTAGGCGGTGTAATTGTTTTCGGTTGATATACAGGGATCGTAATTAGAAACTGGGTATATTCTCCTTTCTTACTCTCCACCTCGATGGTTCCCCGATGGTTTTGCACGATCTCACGGCATAGGTAAAGCCCTACGCCGGCCGCTTCCCCCGTTGTCTTTGTCGTGAAGAAAGGAGCGAATATCTTATCTTTTATATTCTCGTCGATACCGGACCCGTTATCCCGGATCGTTATTTCCAGCATATCCTTATTGACTTTCAATCCAAGGAATATCTCCGGACTAAAAGTCACGGTCTCCGATTTCTTCAACAGGGCATACATGGAATTTTTCAATATCCCGGCCAGAACCTTACTGAACTGCTCCACGTTTACCTCCATCATCAAAGACAGCGTCAAATTATCGAAAACAATCCGGATATTCTTCTCTTGAATATCCTGCTCATACGTTTTCTTCAATTTATCCAAGGCGATCCGGCATAATCCGTTTATGTTGGTAAGCGTAAGATTACCTCTTCGGTCTTTCAGCAATTCCTCCATCGCCTTAACGATACGGACCGTATTGAAACCATGCTCAGAGATCTTCTCCAAATTACTGGTCATCATATTCAGCAAATCTACCGAGTCGTCATACACATCCGGTTTCAGATGCTCTTTCTGACTATCCAGATTTTCCCGGAGATCCTTGGCCAACCCCGATGTCAGATTTGCGAAGTTATTGATATAATTCAGTGGGTTCAAGATACGGTCCACCAAACCTTGGGTCAATTGCCCTACGGTAGCTATCCGTTCCTTACGGACCAGCTCGTCCTGCGCCTCACCCAAGGCTTTCAAAGCCGCCGCCAATTTCTCGGATTCCTCTTGGATCGCGTCTTTCTCCGAACGGATCTCCTGCGTACGCTCCTCTACCTCTTTTACCAAATACTCTTTTTGTTTGAGTTTCCGCTTGAAAACCAACTTAGAGGTCTGGCAAAACAGAATCAAGAAAAGCAATCCGATCCATTCTTGATGACCGAACTTCACAGATACACAAATACCGACCAAGCTACCCAGCGTAACCCGCTCGCAAAGTTTAATCCGCCTTTTTAACCGATCAATCTCGGTATGTAAATCCTGTATCATGATGAACCTCCTTTCCTAACTATAAATAGGCAACGTAATCGTAACTTCCGTATATTTATCTTTCTCCGACTCGATAGCGATCGTACCCTTATGGTTCAAAACGACCTCCCGACTCAAGTAAAGACCTGTTCCTGCCGCTTCCGCGGTCGGTTTGGTGGTAAAGAACGGAGAAAAGACTTTCGTCTTTATCGTTTCTTCTATACCGACGCCATTATCACGGATAACCACTTGCAGCTTATCCGCTTGAATACGCAATACCAACGAGACAGAAGGCTGATATCCCGGCTCTCCGGCCTTTTTCAAGACCGCATATATACTATTATCCAATATCTGCGACAAGGCTTTTCCCATCTGATCGATATTCACCTCGATTGTCAACGGTACGGAAAGCCCGGAGAATGATAGATCTACTTGATTCTTCTCGATCTCCTTCGCGTAATTCTTTCGCAAGATATCCAGATTGACCTTACATAAATCATTAATATCCACGCAAGTTCGATTCGCCGAATGATCTTTCAGCAATTCTTCCATCGCTTTTACGATCCGCACCGTGTTATCACCATGCTTGGCTATCTTATCCAGATTGCTGGTCAAAAGAACCAGCAGTTCTTGCGTATCATTATAATTATCGTGTTTACCGGTCTCTTCGTCCTCATCGATATTCTGCTTGATATCTTTCGCTAATACAGCAGACAAATGAGCGAAGTTATTGATATAATTCAAGGGATTCAAGATACGGTCTACCAGACCTTTCGTTAATTGGCCGATCGATGCCAGACGTTCCTTACGAACCAACTCGTCCTGGGCATCCGCCAAGGCAGAAAGGGCACGGGATAGTTTTTCCGACTCCGCTTGCATCGCATCCCGCTGGAAACGCAATTCCATCGTTCGCTGCTCCACGAGATTAGAGACGAACTGTCTTTTTCGCAGACGGAATTGCGTATAATACTTTAACAGGAATAGAAGGACTACGGCTCCCACCAAATAATAAACCAGTTCTTCCTTCTTCTGGTAACCCGCCAAGGCGATCCACGCTGTCCCGATCACGGTCAGCGTCTCGATCACCCGCATCCTCCAGCGAAGGCTTTCCAGTTGTTTGATATTTATGTCACCCATCCTTCCTATTTCAAGTGTTAGAAATTGATATTAACGCCAATCATCGCACTAAAGCTTTGCAAAGGATATCCGTAATATACCTCATACTTCTGGCAAAGGATATTATTCAACTTAGCGTAAACACCAAAGGTATCGTTGAAGGTATAGGTACCTGTTAGGTTTAGCTCGTTGATGTTGTTCATCTTGTATTCGCCAGCTCCCGCAGACACGCTACTGTGATTTTCAGCTTCCCAGTAATTCTTTACAAAAGCATAACGTCCGGTGGCCAAATAATAATCCAAGGCAACAGATAACTTATCGATCGGACGCACGGTTACATTTGCGTTAACCTCCATTTCTGGCTTTCCATAAGCATGGCTTAGTTCAACACTCTCATCCCCTTGATTTGCCTTCCAATTATTATACACCCCTTTTAAAGAGATATCCAGCAATTGCTGATAGCTATATTTCAAGTTAGCCCCTACAAAAAGCTGCTTAGTATCGACATCCGGTATCGCTTCACTGAAATTGGAAAAAAAGTCAGGTTTAGATGTGGCCACTTGACTGAAAAGCACATCGCTACTAGTTATCTTATAACCAGCGAACACGTCGAACCAAAATCCCGGTGCCACGCCACTCCGGATACCCAAGATAGCATTCAACCAGTTACGAGAAGGAGCCAACTCTTTCATTGGATACAGATAACGGTTGATCTGTGACATATCGTACATGCTGTTGGAGTAAAGCTTTCCGTCAGCCTTTACATATAGCTCCGTTTTATCAGCAACCTCCACATCAGCGGCAATATTTGGCGAGGCCATGAACTCCGCATCATCACCTGTAGCCAACATCACATTCGCACCTAATTTGATTTTCCAATTATCACCCTCAACTTTATAATATGGTGATAACATCACCTCGGCATGATTCTTAAACTCATAAACATACGAATTAGAAGCTGCCTCCGGAAAGTTGTAGTTGAAATACTCCACCAATCCACCCAAGCCAATCCGCATATTCCCATTAAAACCTGCGTTCAAATCAAACTTCGCCTCTAAAGTATGCTCCGTCGGTCCATCTATATTCTTGTTCAACCCATATTTATGGGAGAAATTTATATAACCTAAATCCAGCAAATATCCGAACGGGGCATCTTCCTTCGACTCAAATCCTATATTAGCAGCTATCGTCTGGTTTACTTGGTTTGTTTCCCGATCCACTCTATCCAAACTACCCTCTGCCATCATAGACCAAGCATCCGCAATAGGCAGTCCATAATAATTAAACGCCGAATATCCGTACTTCGCACCAATACTAAATATCGTCTTATCAAAAACATGCTTGAAATTGATGCCTCCCAGATTATCGTTGATCTTCGCCTTCACCTTCTCATCGTCCATCTGAATATATTTCACCTTTCCATTCGTAGAACGATGTGAATACCAAATATTCAACTTATCCTTCTCGGTACTCAAGATATGATATCCCAAATCACCGTTTATATTCAGATATGTGCCTACACCGAAGTTAAAATATCCCCGGCGCTTGTTGTAGTCCATCTGCGTCATGATATTTCCGGAAGGCAACAAACTAATCTCTTTCTGCGGATCGGCGGCGATCGTATAATTCGAGTAATCGATCGGGATCTTACGAACCTCCGGCTCTTTCACCACGGGAAGCGTATTTACCTTGCTAGCGTCCTGCACGGAAGGATCATACTCCCGTTCAAGCGTCATCTCTCGGTTCAGGTTCTTTTCTTTCGTAACATCCTCTTGCGCACTCGCAGCAGCAGCCGAACCCAGCAAAGCTACCACACACAACGCCTTTACATTATATATAGTCTTCATCGCTTTCTTTTATTTCTTTAGTTTACCCAATCTGTCTTCGATCATCGCGGCGATCTCATCATCGCCCTTGTAGTTGTTTTGCAAACTGGTCAGATATTGACGAGCTTGGAAATCATCACCTTGGCGGATATAAATATCAGCCAACAAGATAAAGCCCCGTGCCAACCAATATTGGTGAGGCGTACCGTTCTCGATGAAGTTCATCAAGACAGTCTCGGCATTCTTATCATCCTTATTATCATAATACAATTGAGCCAATAGATATTTAGCCTCCGCCCCGTGTATCGTACGGGTATCCTTGCTGATCTCCTTCAAGTCGGCCAACGCCTTGTTCTCCTGCTTCAAGCTGATATAAGCCTTCGCACGGACATAACGGGCCTCGGACATAATCTCGGGAGATAGCTTCGGTTCCTTCAGCAAATCGTTGGCGGCAAGCAAAGCCTCTTGCGGCTGACCGGTCAACTCGGCGCAACGCATCAAGCCCAATTTAGCGGCCTCCTTATTCTCCGGATTCTCCGCTACCGCCTGTAGATGCTTGAAACTTTCCATAGCGGCGGCGTAATCCTTATCCAGATACTCGATCTCAGCCTTACGAGCCCAAGACTCTTCCCTGAATTTCGTATCACCGCTCTCCAATACCAACGAGAACAGACGTTTCGCCTCCTCCAGATCTTTCTTGGCAAAAGCGATACTTGCCAAATAGAAATTAGCGTTCGAGCTAAACGCTCCCTGCGGGAAGGTTTGCAAATAATTCGTCAAGCTACGACGAGCGCCCTCATTATCGCCTCGCATAAATAACTTCTCGGCCGCCAGATAGGTCAAGGAGTCTTGCTCACTCACCTCGAAACGAACATTTCCACCTAACGAATTCGCATAGGCGGCAAACGAATTGATATCGTTCAGCTCGATATATACGGACTTCAAGTCTTGCAAGGCCACTTTCGCCTCCTCGCTACCCGGATAATTGCTAATCACGCTCTTATAAGCGTCGGCCGCTTTCTCCGGCTGATTGTCGTTGAAGTAAATCAAACCAAGCTGTACGCCGGCCTTACGAGCCAGACTGCTTTGCGGGAAATCACGCATCAATTGCTCAAAGCTTGCCGCAGCCGCTTGATTATTATCCAATAACACGTAAGAACGTCCTTTCTCAAACAAGGCATCGTCCACATATTGTGATTCCGGGAACTCACGGATCAAGCGATCCATCACGCTGATCTTTCCCTTATAATCTTTCTGCAATCCCAGCAAGAAGCCCTTCTGATACACCGAATAATCTCCGGCGGACGGTTGCAATTGCGCCGCACGGGTATAATTCTCTTCCGCCATAGCGAACTGACGGTTGTGGAATAAACAATCGCCGATACGATTATAAGCGTCCGCATAAGCCGGAGTCTGCTGATTGCTTTCCAAATTCACGTATTGACGGAAGCGGTTCAACGCCTCGCCATACTCTTTCAATTTGAAGTAGCTGTAACCTAAGTTATAATGTGCCAAGGCATACATATCCGTATTACGTTGGCGGGTATTATTCAAATAGGTACGATAATCGGAAATCGCCTTGTTATACTCACCTTGGCGATAATAAGATTCCCCACGCCAGAAATAAGCGTCGTTACGAGATTCCAGATTATAAGCGCCCAACGAAATCGCACGGCTGAAAAGATCGACCGCCTTATCCAATTCCATATTCGTGAACGCCTGCGTTCCCAACTGGAATAAGATATCTTGCTTCGCCTCCAAGATCTTCGTGCTCGGATGCTTGATCTTATCGATAGAGTTCAGAGCCGCTTGATAGTTCTTGGTAGTCAAATAAACCTCCACCAGATAATCGTTTACCTTATCGGCATATTTGGAATTCGGGAAATCATTCAAGAAATCCTCGAAGATTGTCACCGACTCGCCAAAGCCAGTGAAAGCGGTCTCGTGGATCAATAAAGCGTAATTATACATAGCCGCCTCTTTCACTTGCTTATCGAAAGAAGAAGTCGCGGCAGCCTCGAAGGCCATACGGGCGTTATTCTTATCTTTTAATTTCAGATAACTTTGCCCCAGATACAGATAAGCGTTCTGCGAAAGGGCATCGTTCTCACGTACGGTCCGCCCCAAAGCGTTCACGGCGCTACTGTAATTACCCTTATTGTAATAACATACGCCCAAGATATATAAATCGCCCCTCAACGGGCTATCCGTCGAGGATACATATTTACTCAGCATATTAATCGCCTGATCCTCATTTCCCAGATGATAGTAGGCGTTACCCATGATACGGTAAACCTCGCTATTGTTCTCGCTATCCGGATAAGAGGCTAGCAATTCCTTACCTTCGCTGATCACTTTCTCGTATTTATTCTGGATAAAATAAATTTGCGTGATATAGTACAAAGATCGCTCCTTATAATCAGGCAAGTCCTTCAAGCGGGTAAATTCCACCAAGGCATTGTTGTATTTACCGGTTGCGTAATCGATATAAGCGACATAATAGGTAGATGCTTCCCGGTACTTCGTTCCGATCTGCTCGATCCGTGCGAAATAACCACGGGCCTTCTCCATATCCCCAATTTGCAACAAGGAATAAGCCAAACGGAAACAATAAACCTCCTGTTGTTCCGGACTTAGCATATCAATGTTCGATTCGTTAAACCAAAAGATAGCTTTCTGATATTCTCCCTGTCCGAAATGGGCGGAACCGATCAAGAAGTTCACCTCGTCCGCATGACGGGAAGCCGGGTACACATCCAGATAATCTTTCAATAACTCAACGGCATTGGGACGGCCTTGCTCATAAGCGGAGTAGACCAACATATAATCGGCTTCTTGAATCAAGTCGGCATCCGTGGAATGCTGTTTATACGCCTCCAGCTTATCGATGCAACCTGAATAATTCTTCAAACTAAACAACTCCTTGCCTTCGACAAACAAACGGTTCGGCGCATCAAATTGATACGATCTCTGCCCGCTTGCCATGTGGCTGCCTACTACCAGACACAGCGGAATAAGTATTCTTTTCATCACTCATTTGCTTTTTAATACAAGCACTTACTTCAGTGCCTATTCGTTCTAATTCGCAAATATAAGTAATATGCGCCAAACAGCAGGCAAGTTCTATCAATATTTACCAAGATAGATCGGTACCGCCTTTCGGATAGAGTCTAAACCGAAGTCTTCCGGATTCACATCCTCCGGGTGAAGGATCACGATCTCGGCGGCATCATCTTCCGCATGCACGTTATTGAAATCATCTACCAAACACTCATAAAACATATCCAGCGTATGCACCTCAAAGCCGGAATACATATATAAATTAGGCAAGGAAAACAAATAACGACAATTCTGGATATGCAACCCCGTCTCCTCCCTTACTTCCCGGCGAGCGGCCTCCTCCCCCGACTCAAACATATCGACGAAGACACCGGGCAAATCCAATGTACCCTTAGCCGGCTCTTTTCCTCGGCGAACCAGCAATAACTCCCCCTTAGCGTTCTTTATGAAACAAGCGACAGCCGACGACGGGTTGAAATAATAAACAAAACCGCACGCCATACATTTTTTCGCTTTCTCGTTATGTTCCACGAAAGCTTTTGCCCCGCAAACCGGGCAAAACTGAAATTGATACAACGGATGTCTCATACTTTATGATTTATAATTCAATTAAAAACAACAAGCCGCACCTAAATATAGATGCGGCTTGCCTTATTTCGCAAATGTCTTTTCGTTATACGCAAAACCGGATTTAGACTTCCAAACCAGCGCTTTGGTCTCTTACTTCCCAACCCAAAGCACTTGCTCCTAATACGGCAGCATCGCTCTCTTTCAATTGAGAGAATAATAATTTAGTCTTACCTGCGTAAACTTTCAACATATTTTTCTCCATTGAACGTTTAATCGGGTTCATGATCAAATCACCAGCTTTCGTAAGACCGCCAAACAAAATGATAGCCTCCGGGCTAGAGAATGCTACGAAATCAGCGAAAGCCTCTCCCAACATAGAGCCGGTAGCCTCGAAAATCTCAAGAGCGATCTTATCATTCTTCATAGCTGCGTCGTATACGTCTTTTGAAGTGATTTCATCCGGATCCAAGTCGCGAAGAACACTCTCGTCCTTACGGATTTCCAGATATTCACGAGCCGTACGAGCCACACCGGTAGCTGAAGCATAAGCCTCCAGACATCCTTGGCGACCGCAACCGCACTGACGACCATTGTTACGACGCATGATAACGTGGCCCAACTCGCCGGCAAAACCGTCATGTCCGTATACCAAGTTACCACCGATTACGATACCGCTACCCACGCCAGTACCCAAAGTGATCACGATAAAATCTTTCATACCGCGAGCGGCTCCATAAGTCATCTCACCGATAGCGGCAGCGTTGGCGTCGTTTGTTAAAGCAACAGGAATACCATCGATCTGTTCGCTGATCAATTGAGCCAAAGGAATCTTACCTTTCCAAGGCAAGTTCGGAGCGAATTCGATA
>OGOW01002077.1_pt1 | contig 16705 bp, 16 predicted proteins | sample 1552781 | NCBI WGS metagenome assembly OGOW01 (sample SAMEA2580145, study PRJEB22360) | human gut metagenome | biome: human gut; feature: human-associated habitat; material: faeces | place: Denmark | collected 2008/2010
CCCTTTCTTTTGCTGTGTGTTAGCTAGTTCATAAATTATCATTGGTGTTTATTTTGATAATTGAATTGTAGCATATCTTTGTAAATAAATCTACATAAATCTATGGAAACGCTGATTATTTAACTTTATTTTCGGCATTATCCCGGTTAAGACCTTTGAAATATATTTGCAGATGTACCGGTTATTGTATGAACATATCCACTGCCTGCATCAACACCGGCATGTATCTTCATTCCGAAGTACCATTCATTGCCCTTCTTTGTCTGATGCATTTCAGGCTCACGTTTGCCATCCTGATTTTTAGTGGATTTTAGCGTTGCTATAAGGCTGGCATCAACAATAGTGCCACCATGCATCATAAGCCCTGCTTTATTGAGGCGGCTATTGACATCAGCAAAAAGTTTCTCGCCAAGCCTGTTTGATTCAAGCATATGTCTGAACTTAAGCAGGGTAGTCGCATCCGGTACTTGTTGTTCATGGAAATCTATATGCATAAAGGAACGCATGGCATAACTGTCGTAGATAGAATCCTCGATTTCTTCATCAGATAGATTAAACCATATCTGCATGAGATACATGCGAAGCATGGTTTCAATACCGATTGGTTTGCGACCGCACTTGTTAGCGAAATAATATGGGCGTATTATTTCTACCCGATATGACCATGGGATGATTTCTTCCATGGCATCAAGGAATTCTTCACGTTTGGTTTTTTCTTGCGATTTGAGTATTCCATATCGGAAAATATAAGCTGATTCATAGATATACGACCTTTCAGCTGCTGTCTGTATTATATCAAAAATAATGAGGGAATACCTGAATTAATCAGTGTTTCCATATATACACTTATAGATAATTTTAGGAGGATTCCTGATATGTTCAAATATATTTGTGGCAATGATTTAATTGGCATTATCATCAGCATTATTATAGATAGCTGCGAAATGTTGATTTACAGCTGGACGGTTGTGCAATTTTAATATATTGCAGAATGTTACAATGTATGAATTGCAAACATTGAATTTTGTAATTTCCTATCATTATCATTAGCGTATTATATGAGTACATATTTTTGACGTATATTATAATATTCTGTTTTCAAGGAGCACAGGACAGATAAATTGCCATAAGATATAAGTTAAAAAGTATTGATAAAGCATTGAAACGGCATGAGAGTGGATTTTTGCGGGGTGATATGCTATAATAACCGGGAAATTGTCAATATTAATTTCGCCGAATGCGGCAGAATGAGAGGAAATCAAAGTGAGAGCATACGAACGTTTACTTAAATATGTAAGTTATGAAACTACATCCGATGAGAGCAGCGAGAGCTGTCCAAGCTCGCCTAAGGAGCTGGTGCTTGCCAATGTTCTTGTTGAGGAGTTGAAGGAGATTGGTGTTGAGGATGCACATGTTGATAAGGATGGATATGTGTATGGATATATTCCTGCTACAAAGGGGGCGGAAAATGAGAAAGCTATAGGTCTTATTGCACATATGGATACAGCTCCGGCAATGTCGGGAGCGGACATTAAGCCGCGTATCATAAAGGATTATGACGGAGCTGACATTGTGCTTAATGAGAAGCTTGGTGTTGTTATGGATACAGTGACATTTCCTCACCTTAGAAACTATGTTGGACAGGACATAATTGTGACGGATGGAACCACGCTTTTAGGCGCTGACGATAAGGCAGGGGTAGCTGAGATTATGACAGCGGCGGCACAGATTATTGAAGCTGACAAGAGCGCAGGGAAAGGCGCAGGTGAGCAGACTGCTCATGGTAAGATATGCATAGCGTTCACACCTGATGAGGAGATCGGAAGAGGTGCAGACCGTTTTGATGTGGAGCATTTCGGAGCAGATTATGCCTATACGGTTGATGGCGGAATGCTTGGTGAGATAGAGTTCGAGAACTTCAATGCGGCATCTGCGAAGGTTCATATTAAGGGCGAGAATATTCATCCGGGTGAAGCTAAGAATAAGATGAAGAACGCATCTATTATTGCAATGGAATTCAATTCAATGCTTCCTCCTGCTGAGATTCCCGCACATACGGAAGGCTATGAAGGATTTTTCCATCTTTGCGGCATGAGCGGTGATGAGGAGAACGCTTATCTTGATTATATTGTAAGGGATCACAATATGGATAAATTCATTGCGAGAAAGGCTGTGCTTGAACGCATCAGTTCTTACCTGAATGAGAAATACGGTGATGGTACGGTTGTACTTGACATGAAGGATTCCTATTATAACATGAGGGAAAAAATTGAGTCGGATATGTATATTGTAGATCGTGCTGTGGAGGCTATGAGAGAGAACGGAGTTGAGCCGATTATACAGCCTATCCGCGGAGGTACTGATGGCGCACGTCTCTCATTTATGGGACTTCCTTGTCCTAATCTTAGCACAGGCGGACACAACTTCCATGGAAAATATGAGTATGTCTGCATCCAGTCAATGGATAAGATGGTAGATATTATAAAGTCAATCGTTGGTAAAATCAATTAGTTATATTTTAAGATAATATAAGCTTACGGAGAATATTTATGGCAAAAATAAGAATTGTAACTGACAGTGCATCGGATATGCCTTATGATTACAGAAAAGATGTGACAGTAGTTCCACTTCATGTAAGATTCGGAACGAAAGAATATCTTGACGGAGTTAATCTAAGCCACAGAGAGTTTTATGAGAAGCTTATTGAGAATGATGAGCTTCCTACAACGAGCCAGGTGGCTCCGTATGCCTTTGAGGAAGCCTTTGATAAGGCAAAGCAGGCAGGAGAGCAGGTTATAGTTATAACGATATCAGGAAAGCTGTCAGGAACATATCAGAGTGCATGTATTGCGGCGGCAGATTATGAGGATATGGTTCAGGTGATAGACAGTGAAAATGTCACAGTCGGAGAGAGAGCTCTTGTCGAATATGCGATAAGGCTTATGGATAACGGTGCTGATGTGCAGACCATTGTTGATACGATTAACAGTGAGAAGAAGAATATCCATGTTGTTGGTCTTTTAGATACACTCGAATATCTTAAGAAGGGTGGACGTATCTCAAGGACGGTTGCGTTTGTCGGTGGAATGCTGTCGATAAAGCCTGTTATAGCTATCGAAAATGGCGAGGTTGTGATGCTTGGAAAAGCCAGAGGTTCAAAACAGGGAAACAATCTTCTTGTACAGCAGATTGAGAAGGCAGGCGGAATTGATTTTTCAAAGCCTTACTATCTAGGCTATGCGGGTCTTGATGATACACTTCTGCAAAAATATATTGCAGACAGTGCACATCTGTGGAGCGACCATACTGACAGACTTGATATAATGTCTGTCGGTGGTGCCATAGGAACACATGTAGGACCCGGAGCCATTGCAGTGGCATTTTTTGCAGTATAGATTTAGTAGAAACGTGTTATTTTAGTAAAGTCAAGCTCCTCTTCAGCTTCCTGAGCCACACGCTTGTTGGTTATGGCGATATGGTCAAGGTATGTGATAAAGAGGTCAGACACATCAAGGGAATATTCATCAGCAATACGGTTGAGTTCGGGCATCATGATTGTGGTGTCCGGCACACCCGGCTGGTCAGGGCGCTCATTTTCAACAAAATCATCGATTCTTTTCATAAGTGCAAGCTTTGTATTTGTATCAAGTTCTTTCATGGGTATTCCTTTCCGAAAAAATAAATAATATGTTTATGAGGGATATATCTAACCCCTAAAATAATAGTATAACACAAGGCTGTTTAAAGTCAACGAGTGTAATATAAGATACTTAAAGCGGCTTTAAACAGTCAATAAATTAATTTATGGAATAATGGTTATGAATAAAAGTAAGTTTATCTGGAATATGCTTGGCAGCGGTATATATTCGCTGGCGACAGTGATATTTGTCATGCTTGCTAAGCGTATTGTGGGCGAAGAGGCGGGAGCAAGGTTCTATATGGCTTTTACAACAGGACAGATGCTTCTCACGATAGGATATTTTGAGATACGTCCGTTTCAGGTGACGGATGTAAGAGGGCAGTATAAGCCGGAGGAATACTTCGGTTTCAGAGTGTTAAGCAGCCTTGCAATGTTATTGTGTGGTGCCGGTGTAGGTGCCGTGTATGCGGCAAATGGCAAGGCGGACGGTGCAGGCTTCGGGCTGATTATGACATTATGCATTTTAAAGATGTTTGATGGCATTGCAGATGTATTTGAAGGTGAATTCCAGCGAAATGACAGAATAGATATATCGGGAATGTCCATGGCATTCAGGACAATGGCAGTAATGGCTGTGTTTTCGTTAGCGGCATGGATTACCAGGAACATATATATCGCATCAATGGCAGCAGCGGTTACAGGCTTTATCGGGGTGTTATGTGTCGGGCTTGTATGGAGCAGAAAGTTTGAGAGATTGTCTGTGTCATTTGCAGCTGACAAGATGAAGTCGCTGTTTGGAAGTACGATTCTTCTTTTTATAGGCTCTGCAATGTGTATGTGGCTGTGGAATGGCACGAAATATGTCGTAGAATGGACACTTACGGACAAGGAGACGCTGGTGTACGGAATAGTATTTATGCCGACCATGGTTATAAATCTTGGCAGCAGCTTTGTGTTCAAGCCGATGCTGACGACTCTTGCAAGGCATTATGAAAATGGGGAGGATAAAAAATTTGCCGGTCTTGTAGGAATACTTGTTGCAATAGCATGCGGACTTACACTTGTGACATTTGCGGCGGGGGCATGGCTTGGAATTCCGATTCTTTCATGGCTCTACGATATAGACCTTTCAGGCTACAAGACGGTTATGCTTGTGCTCATTGTGGCAGGCGGATTCAATGCGGTGAGTATGCTTTTTTACTATGCACTGACGGCTATGAGACTTCAAAAAGAGATTTTTGCGGGCTATACGATAACATTTGTTGTCTCGATAGTGCTTCCTGTAGTTATGGTAAAACAGATGGGAATTGTCGGAGCCGGATGGGCGTACCTGATTGTGATGTCTGTTTTGACGGCGTTATTTGCCGGGATGCTCTATATACGCCTGTTAAGGAAAAGATACAGTGATAGAGCGGTATGAAATAGTGAATAGTATTGCGGATTATAAAATGCCATAAAAAAGGAGGAGCCCTGATATATTATATCAGGGCTTATTATGAAAAAAATTCTTAAGTACTTGTGTCCTTAATCATTTATCTTTATGTCACTTATTATATTTGTGATAAGTGAAGAAAACGTGTTAATCCTGTGAAGGTTTATTTAAATATAAATGAACGAATTGTGAACACGGAATTTGTTAATTTACGTGTTGTATACTTTTCATCCTCCTGTAAAATGCCCGAAATTACATCCGAATAAAAGATATCAGACTGTCTCAGGCTCCGGATATTCGACTCCGAATGTGTCAACTGTTACCGACTCAATACGCTGTTCCTCCATAGGGCGGTCACTCCAGTCGGTTGGTGTCTCAGCGATGGCATTGACAACATCCTGTCCTTCGATGACTTTACCGAATGCGGCATATGCACCGTCAAGATGAGGAGCTGCGGCATGCATGATGAAGAATTGTGAACCTGCTGAATCAGGATCCATTGCTCTTGCCATAGAAAGAACACCCGGTGTGTGCTTTAAGCTGTTCTCAAAACCATTCTGTGAGAATTCACCCTTTATAGAATAGCCGGGACCGCCCATTCCGGTTCCTTCAGGGCAGCCTCCCTGAATCATGAATCCGCTTATGATGCGGTGGAAGATAAGTCCGTCATAAAAACCCTTGTTGACAAGGCTTATGAAGTTGTTGACAGTGTTAGGTGCTGTCTCAGGGTAGAGCTCAGCCTTGATTGTGCCGCGTCCTGCGACTGTAAATGTAACTATTGGATTCTGTGCCATTGGAATATTCCTTTCTGCGATTTATCATAATGGTGTCAGTGTAAAAGCTTCCGACACTTATGTGTCTTATTATAACTTTTCAGAGGTGTTTTAGTCAATGGACAAGTCAAAGGATAGCATTCATTTGTTTGATACGGTTATTTTAATTCTTAACAGAACGAATGAGGATGTAAAAAAATATATTGAAGCTTCACTTGATGAGGGACTTAAGGTGGAGCTGTTTGTGAGAGAAGACAGTGAAAAAAAGGAAAACAGAGATGCGGATATAGACGCTTTGGTAAAACACAAGCTGAGTGAATGTGTGAGCTGTGCGGAGGGGCTTCTTGTGATAACTGATGATGATTTAGCGGCATGTGTGCTGGATAAAAAGGGTGTGGCAGTTGTCGGTTATCGTGCGCCGGGCTGTGAATACAAGGGCTTTTTTACGAAGTATGTTGTGGAGGAGCTGCCTATGGTGGAAGACGATTATTTTAACCTTGTATATATGAGAGCAAGGCATATTCCGGTGGTCATAGCACAGACAGAGAGGACAGTTATAAGGGAAATGACGGAGAATGACCTTATGGCAATGTATGAGCTGTATGCCGACCCGGCTGTGGCAGAGTGGACGGAGCCGTTGTATGAGTATGACGAGGAGCTTGAATTTACCAGAGCATATATAGAGAATATGTATGTTTTTTACGGATATGGCATGTGGCTTGTCTTTGACAGGAAAAGCGGCGAGCTGATAGGGAGAGCAGGTCTTAGCAACCGTGAGATAGACGGAAAGCCATGCTGTGAGCTGGGATACATTATAAAAGGAGACAGACAGAGACAGGGCTTAGGCTATGAAGTGGGCAGTGCTGTTACAGAATATGCCTTTCATGAGCTTGGCATGAGCAGGCTTTGGCTGTGTACCGAGAAGGATAATGTGGCATCAATCGCACTTGCAAAGAAGCTTGGCTTCAGCTTGTGGGGAAGCAGCGTATGTGATACTGGACGAGGAGAAGAAAAAGAGTGTTATATATACAAAAAAAGTCCGATTTAACTTAAAAACCGGACTTTTAAGGGCTGTGGCTATTCTTCGTAGTCAATTATATGCTCAAGAAATGTTATGCAGTTCTGAGGATTTGGAGCGTTTGCGGCAACAGAGAATATCGGATTCTCATTTCCGAATATGAGAACATCCGTGATGTATGGAAGTCCTCCAAGGTCAATGCCGAGAGCTTTTTTCTCCCCGGTCTCGCCGTCAACGTAGTATACAAGGCGGTCTTTGACTTTGTCTAACAGCTCATCCGGAAGAAACTGTGTAAAATCCACAAGATATCCGGAGTTAGCCCATGTCTTTGTGAAAATATCATCTCCGATATAGCAGTCGCTGTTCTTTGCTACAATCATGACGCTTAGCTTCTGCATGGAAGCGTAGGATTCCTCAGTCACAAGGTCAGGATTAATCTGGTAATAGCCGTCAACGCTGACACGGTTTTCCTCGCCGTCAATGCCAAGCCACTGTGTGAGATTGCGGTCAAGAATTTTTGTTCCGTCTCTTAAGTCGATGGATACGCAGTTGACATATGTCACATACAGACTGGTGTTGTAGTTGTTGGCAAGCATCGAGCGCGTGATGGATATAACTGCGGCAACGATAGCTATGATTGATATTATGGGAACCTTGTAGTAGTCCCAGATGTAGGAGGCTTTTGCTTTAAAGCCTTTCTGGTTTTTGATTTTTTCTCTTTCTTTCTTTACGCGGACAGAAAACTTGTCTGTGAAGCCTGAAGCCATATTATTATCTCCATTCCTGCTTTGCAGCTTAGCATTAGATATTTTGTATATAAAGCATAAATATTTAAAGATTATAACATAAGAAAAAATGTTTGTAAGTGCTTTTATGAAAATTTAATAATGATTAATTTGCTTTTTACATAGCCATACAGTATAATATTTTTTAGGCTTTTTTGCCGGATTTTATTACAAAGTGAGGTAGAACATGAGCAGGATTTTTGATGCGGATAATGCCTTTTTCCGCTTTATGAGCAGGGTGGCAGATGCACTTATACTGAATTTATTCTTTTTGATTACGTCTATTCCGATTGTTACTATAGGAGCTTCCTACACTGCGATGTATTATTATTGCACTAAGGCGATAGGCAATGAGGAAGGATATCTCTGGAAAAGCTACTGGAAGTCATTTAAGACTAATTTTGTACAGGGCTTTTTGATGGAACTGTTTTTTGTGGTGGTAGGTGTTATATTGTATGTTGACCTCAAATACCTTTATGGAAATGCATTTAACGGCGGCGGCTTTGGCTGGAGACTGTTATTCTTTATAGTAGTCGGTATGGCTATTCTTGCTGCAGTTACATTCCTGTATGCGTTTCCGCTTCTTTCGAGATTTGACAATACGACATTCAACATTATAAGAAATGCAGCATTCATGTCTTTGCGTCATCTTCCTCAGACAGTTCCGCTTATTCTTATATTCGGACTTGCAGCCTTTATCGGATGGGCAATGTTCCCTGTATCGATATTCTTTATAGTTGGTGCATGGGTATATGTAAGCTCCATATTCTTCTACAAGATACTTGACCGTTACATGCCAAAGGATGAGCGTTATGACGAGGATTATTATCTTGGAGCCGAAGATAACAGTGCGGACGGTGTTCTAAATGCGGATACATTAGCCGGTAGTGCGGCAGCCGGAGATGAGACAGCCTCAGATACGGATACAGAGAAGGATGCTGTTTTAAGTGATAATGGTTCTGATGAGCAGGCAGGTGATACGGCTGACAGTAAAGCAGTAGTGCTTGAGAAAGCCTCGGAGGAAGACGATAAGCATTCAGATGACAATTAAGCTTTACAGAACGATAATTAAAAAATATAAAAATTATAAAATTTCGTGTTGACAATAAAATGCTTAGGTGATATACTCCATCACATCAAGCAAAGGCGCTTTGGGTTGAACCCAAGGTGCCTTTTTTCGTTGCAGATTCACACCGGTTACTGCATGCGGAAAATTCATTTGCAGAATGGAGGAAGAGTGTATGGAAGAAGTATTAAGTGAATTATATGGCGTGTGGTTCCTAATCGGTGCTGCACTGGTGTTCTGGATGCAGGCAGGTTTCGCAATGGTCGAGACAGGTTTTACCAGAGCAAAGAATGCCGGAAACATTCTTATGAAAAATCTTATGGATTTCTGTATAGGTACAGTTGTATTCATTCTCATCGGATTCAGTCTTCTCTTGGGCGAGGATTTGGTCGGACTTATCGGAAAGCCGGGATTTGATATCTTTACATCATATGAGAATTTTGACTGGTCCAATTTTGTATTTAACCTTGTATTCTGTGCGACAACAGCGACAATCGTATCGGGAGCAATGGCAGAGAGAACGAAGTTCCTTTCATACTGTGTATATTCGGCAGTAATATCCGCACTCATATATCCTATTGAAGCGCATTGGGTATGGGGCGGCGGCTGGCTTGCTCAGATGGGCTTCCATGATTTCGCAGGTTCGACATGTATTCACATGGTAGGTGGTACAGCGGCAATAATCGGCGCGAAGATTCTTGGACCTCGTATTGGCAAGTTTACTAAGAATGAAAAGGGTGAGATTGTCAAGGTTAATGCTTTTCCGGGACACAATCTTCCTATCGGCGCACTTGGTGTATTCATCCTATGGCTTGGCTGGTATGGATTTAACGGTGCGGCTGCTACATCGGTTGCAGAGCTTGGCTCAATATTCGTTACAACAACGATTGCTCCGGCTATTGCGACAGTTGTATGTATGATTTTTACATGGATTAAATATGGCAAGCCGGATGTATCGATGTGTCTTAATGCTTCACTTGCCGGTCTTGTAGCAGTCACGGCGGGGTGTGATGTTACCGATGCACTTGGAGCAATCATCATCGGCGCTGTATCAGGTGTTCTGGTTGTATTCGGTGTATGGCTTCTGGATTACAAGTTACATATTGATGATCCCGTAGGAGCTGTAGCGGTTCATTTCTTAAATGGTATCTGGGGTACGATTGCAGTAGGACTTTTTGCGACAGACACAGCTCCGGCTTTTGCAAGAGGCTTTGGAGATGGTGTGAACTTTGGTGCTAACCAGATTGCAGGAAAAGGACTTTTCTATGGCGGCGGATTTAGCCAGCTTGGACTTCAGCTTCTTGGAATGATAGCAATTCTTGCATTTGCAGGAGTGACAATTACGATTACTTTCCTTATTATAAAGGCAACTATAGGACTTCGTGTTTCTGAGGAGGAGGAAATCCTCGGACTTGATGCTACAGAGCATGGTCTTCCATCAGCTTACGCAGGTTTCAGCCTTATGGATATATCCAACACAATGACTATGGAAGCTAACGAGAATACAGACCTTGGTGTAAGCGACTATGACAAGGCTTCCGATACACAGAAGGCAGCAGCAGTCAAGGTTGTGGCTCCGGCAGCAGCGGCAGATACGGGAATTTACAAAGTGTCCATTATTACCAAGCTTGCAAGCTTCGAGAAGCTTAAAAAAGCGCTCAACGACCTCGGTGTTACAGGTATGACAATGACACAGGTTATGGGCTGTGGTATCCAAAAGGGTGCCGGTGAAATGTATCGTGGAGCTGAGATTGACGCTACACTTCTTCCTAAGGTCAAGATAGAGGTCGTTGTAAGCAAGATTCCTGTTGCATCGGTTATTGAGACAACCAAGAAGGCACTTTACACAGGACACATTGGTGACGGTAAGATTTTCGTATACAATGTAGACCAGGTTGTTAAGGTTCGTACAGGCGAGGAAGGCTTTGCGGCACTTCAGGATGTCGAATAAAAATGCTTCATAAACCGGATATCCGGTTTGACTATACTCCTTTAAAGATATGTGATAAAAAAATAAGACCGTTCACATTAATGTGTGAACGGTCTTATTTTTTAATAGGATTCAGGTATCGAATATGCATTGTAAACTTGATTGTGTATAGCATGTTTTGATACCTGAAACATAATTATACAAAAAGGAAGGCACATTAAAGGTGCTATTTGTCTGCTTTCTTAGGCATGTATATCTTCTGGTATGCGTGGTAGAGTGTAATGCAGTAATAGCAGCACAGGATAAATGCTATAGCAGTAGCTATGCCCGGAACTGGCTGCTTAAGCTTCACGGCACACAGAAAACGGACAACCATTATGATTCCAAGTAAAATCCAAGGAGTATTAAGTCCGAGCTTTACAAAATTAATCTTGGCTTTTTTGGCATCAAGCATGACACCTTCGGTAAAATAATGTGTGGTGTATATATAATATATTGTAGTGATGCCCATTGAGACAAAACGTACGGCTGTCTTTGTCGGAATTATGAATATGCCAAGCTCAGGAACAAATGACGCAAGAACCATTAATACATAAAACACGGTGAGCTTTTTTACGGATTTATATGCAGTCTTGAAATGGTTATTTTCATCATGGATAAAAACTTTTACTCCGAGAAGCATGAGGATTACGGATACAAGTCCTATAAATGGGATAAGATAATCAATGATATAGAGTGCAAAGGCTGCTATAACATATTTGATAGCAAGGTCTTTGTCAGGGTGTAGATATTTGTCTGCCATGTGGCGGCCTCTCTTTCTGTGGTTTTGTGAAAGCTGTGGTGGTTATGATATTTCTGATATAGTCATAGATAACAGCCTTTTAGCAGTATATCACATATTCATATAAATGTATAATTAAAAAAACATTAAAAGCTATTGCATAAATCCGGTATATTGTATACAATAAAAAAACGGAAAACCTAATATTATTCAGAAGGAGAATATCACATGAAGAAGAATTTTTTAAAGAGACTTAGTCTCGCATGTGTGGTAGTAATGGTACTTTCTGCTGCACTGACAGGATGCTCAGGCGGCAAGAAGGGAGAGAAGCCTTCGGATAGTGTTTCCGAGACTACCGGAACAGCAGTTACCGGTGGTGAGATTGTTGTAGGAATACAGCAGGATATCGATAGTCTTGACCCACATTTAGCAGTAGCGGCAGGAACAGATGAGATATTGTTTAACATTTTCGAAGGACTCGTCGTACCTGATGAGAATGGAAATGTTATACCTGCGGTAGCAAAAGAGTATACCATATCCGATGATGGACTTACCTATACCTTCAAGCTGAGGGATGGAATCAAGTTCTCTGATGGTACACTAGTGACTGCCGAGGATGTAAAATATTCTATAGAAAGATGCGCAGGTCTTCTAGACGGAACACCTCTTGTAAAAGCACTTTCTATTGTTTCAAGCGTTGAAATTGTGGACGGGTCAACTATCAATATCGTACTCTCGGAGGCAAATTCGGAGATTATTTACTACCTTACGGCAGACATTATTCCGGCATCCTCAAGCGAAACAGGCGAGATTATAGGAACCGGTCCTTTTAAGTTGGATTCATATGTTCCACAGGAAGGCATAATACTTTCAAGAAATGAGTATTATTGGCAGGAGGGACTTCCATATCTTGACAAGGTTACATTCAAGATTGTTGCAAGCGCTGAATCAGCAATGATGGAGCTTCAGGCAGGAAGCATTGATATATATCCGTATCTTACGGATGACCAGGCTAATGAGCTTTCATCAACATTCGATATAAAGAGCAATGGCTCTAATGTTGTACAGGGACTTTACCTTAACAATGCAGCTGCACCGTTTGATGATGTTCGTGTAAGACAGGCATTGTCTTATGCGATTGACAGGGATGCAATCAATGAATTTATTTTTGGCGGACGCGGTACTGTTATAGGCACAAGCATGGTGCCGGGCTATGACTGCTACGTGGATACAGGTTATGAGCACGATGTTAAAAAGGCCAAGGAGCTTCTTACAGAGGCAGGATATCCTGATGGCTTTACTATGGAGATAACGGTTCCGTCTAACTATCAGATGCATGTTGATACGGCACAGGTAATCGTTGAGCAGTTAAAGGAAGCAGGAATCACAGCCACGATAAAGAAGGTAGATTGGTCTACATGGCTTGAGGATGTATATAAGGGAAGAAATTTTGAGACTACAGTATGTGGAATAGCAGGTTCTCTTACACCGAGCTATCTTCTTGTAAGATATCAGTCTACAGCTAAGAATAATTTTGTAGGCTATACCAATGAAAATTTTGACACTTTATATAAGAAGATATCAACATCACTTGACCGTGAGGAGATTACAGAAGGCTACAGGCAGCTGCAGACTATGCTTCATGAAGATGCGGCATCGGTTTACACGGTTGTGCCGCCTGTGCTCATAGCAATGAATAAAAAAATAGCAGGCTACAGATTCTATCCTATTTATGTACAGGATATGAAATATGTGTACTGGACGGAGTAAATAAATAACATGAAATATATTGGTAAGAAGCTTTTAACATTAATACTGACACTGTTTTTTATATCTGTTTTAGTGTTCTTTATCTTTCAGGTCATACCGGGTGACCCGGCGCTGTCGATTCTCGGAACCGAGGCGACGGATGAGAAGGTTGAAGCGCTGCGTGAGCAGCTGGGGTTAAATGCTCCTCTGCCGCAAAGATATTTTAACTGGTTTACAGGTGTTCTTCGTGGAGACTTAGGCAAAAGCTACCGCTATCAGGAGAGCCTTAATGAACAGATGGCTGTCAGCAGGCTTATTGCCGGCAAGCTGCCGGTTACACTTACTCTGGCAGGCTTATCGCTGCTTCTTATTATTATATTTTCCATTCCTATAGGAATATTGTGGGGCGGAACTAAAAGCCGTGCTGTTGATGGCGTACTTAATGTATTATCTCAGTTTACAATGAGTGTTCCGTCCTTCTTCCTTGGAATTATAATAATATATCTGTTCGGACTTGTTATGAAGTGGTTTACTCCGGGCGGCTATATAAGCTATAGGGAAGATTTTTTTGGATACATAAGATATATGCTTTTTCCGGCGGTAACGGTTGCGTTGCCGAAGACTGCGATGACTGCGAAGTTTCTGCGCAACTCAATAATAACGCAGCTTAAGTCGGATTATGTGAGAACGGCATACAGCAAGGGCGCGCAAAGAAAGAGGGTTCTCTTCGTGCATGTCCTTAAAAATGCCATGATTCCTGTTGTGACTTTTATAGGCATCATTGCAGCAGAGATTGCAGCGGGAAGCATTGTCGTCGAGCAGGTTTTCGGACTGCCGGGTATAGGAAGGCTTTTAGTGTCCTCCATATCGACAAGGGATTATCCTGTTGTGCAGGCACTTATGCTGTATATTGTTTTTGCAGTTGTAATTGTATACTTTGTGGTGGACATTCTGTACAGGTACATTGACCCAAGAGTGGAAGAGCAGTGAAATTTATGAAGAAATATATATCAAAAAGCATATCGGAAGGGCAGCAAAGAAACAGAGTGAAAAAAGGGTTCAGCAAAAAATCAAAAAAAACAAATGCATATTTCATAGCCGGCTCCGCCATAACAGCGGTATTTGTTATTTTGATGCTCATAGGTCTTATACATACGCCATATGATCCGAATGCGATGAACGGAGCGGAGAAATTCTCGGCACCATCGTTTTCACATATTATGGGTACAGATAATTTCGGAAGAGATATTTTCAGCCGTGTTCTTAAGGGCATAAGCATGACGGGACTTGTTGCTGTCACAACAGTTGCAATCGGAGGAAGCATAGGAACAGTAATTGGGGCGGTAACAGGATATTATGGCGGCGTGGTGGATGAGATAGTGATGAGAATTAATGATGCGTTAAATGGTTTTCCAAGTATTCTCATTGCACTCATTATCGTTAGCATAATAGGTCCGGGAAAATATAATGTCATACTCGCACTCGGAATTTTATTTATCCCTAGCTTTGCACGTATTGTCAGGAGTGAGTATATAAGCCTTAAGGAACGTGATTTTGTAAAGAGTGCAAGACTTATGGGTGCAGGGAATATGAGGATTATCTTCATGCACATATTCCCTAATGTGCGCTCCACATTGTTTGTTACGGTCACGATAGGATTTAACAATGCGGTGCTTGCCGAGGCAGGGCTTAGCTACCTTGGAATAGGAATACAGCCGCCGGACGCAAGTCTTGGCAGCATGCTCTCGGATGCACAGAGCTATCTGTTCACGGCACCATGGTATGCAATCATGCCGGGAATGACGATAGTGATCTTTGTTCTTGGTTTTTCTCTGCTGGCAGAGGGTATAAGAATGAAGACCGAGGAAGAAAATGACTGAGTGCAAAGGAGAGACGGTAATGCTCGAGGTAGAGAAACTTACAGTATATTTTGGCAGCAGATGTGTGCTCGAGGATGTGTCATTGTCTGTAAAACGGGGTAATGTCTTGGGAATAGTCGGAGAGTCCGGCTCAGGTAAGACTATGACGGCACTGTCGGTTATGGGACTTTTAAGTCCGGCAGCGAGCATAACCGGAGGAAGCATAAGGCTTGACGGAAGGGAGCTTATCGGCTTAGACGAGCACTCCATGTCACAGATAAGGGGAAAAGATATCGCTATGATATTTCAGGAGCCGATGACAAGCCTTAATCCGACTATGAGAATCGGAAAGCAGTTAGCCGAAGCAGTAAGGCTTCATTGTGAAAAATCTGACAAGAAACCATCAAGAGCGCAGATAAAGAGCAGAGTGTTAGATGCACTTTCGGATGTGAACCTTACGGAACCGGAGCGCATATATAACAGCTATCCGCATGAGCTTTCGGGAGGAATGCGCCAGAGAGTCATGATAGCTATGGGTACTATATGCAGACCGGGGTATCTTCTTTGCGATGAGCCGACCACAGCTTTGGATGTGACAACGCAGAAGGGAATACTTGAGCTTATAAAGAGCATGAAGAGCGGGCACAATATGGGAATTGTGTTTATAACACATGACTTGAAGCTGCTTAAGAATTTTGCTGATGAAGTTGCCGTAATGTGTCGTGGGAAGGTTGTTGAGCGTGGAAGAGTGGAAGATATTTTTATGTCACCGAAGGAGGATTACACGAAAAAGCTCATAGCAGCCATACCGGACAGGAGTAAGAAAATGTCAGCAGGAGCTGTCTGAATATCAATGGGCTGCTACGTTTGAGCATGAATGAAAGCGGAGAAAAACATGGAACATATTCTGGATGTAAAAAATCTTAACGTATATTATAAGTCAGGGTCAAAATCCGTTTTTGCACGTACTGTAAAAAAGCAGGTGCTTTTTAATGTGAGTTTTGAGGTGTATGAGGGAGAGATTTTCGGTATAGTCGGAGAGTCGGGCTGTGGTAAATCCACACTTTCAAAGACTGTTCTGGGGATGAACCCTATGTATGAGGGAAGCATTGTGCATAATTCTGTAAAACCTCAGATGATTTTTCAGGATCCATATTCTTCTCTCAATCCGGCATGGACGATAAGGCGGATATTGAGTGAACCGCTTCTGCTGTCAGGGATTAAGAACAGGGAGGACATTGACAGGCATGTGATTGAAATGCTTGGCAGGGTAGGTCTTGATGAATCCTATGCAGGAAGACACCCATCACAGCTTAGCGGGGGACAGCGCCAGAGAGTGAGTATTGCGGCAGCACTTATAGCAAGACCGAAGCTTGTCATTGCCGATGAGCCGCTTTCGGCCCTTGATGTGACCATTCAGGCACAGATTATGGAGCTGCTGTTAGAGCTTAAGAGGGAACTTAATCTTACGTATATATTTATTTCGCATGACATAGACGTTGTGTATCAGCTGTGCGACAGGATAATGGTTATGAAGGAAGGCCATGTTGTTGAAACAGGGGAGACAAAGGAATTGTTCGAACACCCGAAGGATGCATATACAAGGCAGCTTATAGATGCTTGACAGTGGACATTTTGTATTGACTGAAATTATCAAATAATATATAAAAAA
>OGOW01002085.1_pt1 | contig 16675 bp, 11 predicted proteins | sample 1552781 | NCBI WGS metagenome assembly OGOW01 (sample SAMEA2580145, study PRJEB22360) | human gut metagenome | biome: human gut; feature: human-associated habitat; material: faeces | place: Denmark | collected 2008/2010
AGATGGTAAAAAATAAAAAAAATCCCATTGCCCGCCATACTGAAGCCAGCCGCCATTTATATCATCATTCTTATTGTAATCATATGGTGTTCCGTCTGAATTAGCATAATACCAACTATAGTTATCCCAATCTACTGTTCCGTCATCATTATAGGAAATTTTTCTATCAAATGTCCATCCGCTTACCCACTGTCCTGAAGGTGCAAATACCTGCTGTTTGTTATTCACTTCTGTAATATAAGTTGCCATACAGCCATATTCGCCAAAATAATACCACTTGCCGCCAATACTCTGCCAGCCCGTTACCATAGCACCGTTACTGTCAAAATAATATGTATTGTAATCTATTTCCTTCCAGCCTGTTACCATATAACCACTATGGTCAAAATAGTATGTCTTGCCATTAATTTCTGCAAAACAATCTTTTGGATATGTACCGTCTGCATACTGATACCACCATCCGCCTCCATGAATCCATTTGCCTGACTGGGCGGCTGTTGCTGTCATTGATATAACAGAAGCAGAAGATGCATCAGTCGTAGCTGCATCAGCTGATTTTGTCATAGCTGTCGGAACAGCTACTGCTACTGTTGCGGCCAGAATTGCTGTTAATAAAAACTTCTTTTTCATAAAGAATATCCTCCTTCATAAATTTATGTTTACTTTACGTACTACTTTGTTGAAATAGCTTCTAATACTAGTTTAATATTTCTTTTATCCATATACAATAACCAGTAGTTACACACCGAGAATACAAGGATTTTCCTATGTTTTTCCCATTTTCAAGGATATGTTCGCAAAAAATGACATTTTTAATAGTAAATCCGGATTATGTAATTCCTTGGTTCAATAACTTATTGGGTTTTCCATTTGTCTCGGGATTTTTTTTAGAAGTATAAGAAATTATAATTAGAAAATTATTTTGAAAGTCTATCCACTAGAATTGTTGATGTATTAGATGGTATATGTAATCGTTCTTTTTTTAACAACGTTCTTGTCCTTTGATTACTCTCATAATTCCGTTCTCCTTTTTCAAAAATTGAACAGCATAGAAAATCACACTTATTATCATTCTGTTCACTTGATTTTATTATAAAAATGAAATCATCAATATTAAAATGGCTCGCTATAACATAATCAGCTTTAATGCTTGTGTAAAACGGATACATTTTGGGCATATACGAATACAAGATAAATTCGTTATCCAGTGCTTCTTTCAAATGTATAATTGCCTGCAATCTCGGCTTTATCATTTTTTCATATTGTGCTGCACTTTGAATCTGTTCCAATGTTATTTTTCTATCTAGTATTCTATCAACTACCTTGCCTGAATTATAGTTTTGTAATGTAATATCTTTCGCATATTGAAATCCTGCTAAGTGTGGATAATCTTCAAGTGAAAATGTCAAATTAATGTTATAAAGTTGCCTTTTATACCCATATGTCAGCAGGTAGCTATATTCCGTCATTTCTTTCCACATAAGTGCAGATTGCTGTAACATATCCATTCATTAACATCCTTTTTGTATAAAAATAAAGGGTTCCACGTAACGTAGAACCCTATCAATGTGTTTTCGTTCAGTTCTTTCTAAAGAACCTATCCGGGTTGAGGTAATCACATAACCCAATATCAGGCTCCACAATCAGCTGCATCCCGACACAGTCAACTGCTTCATTGCCACGATAGCTGATCAACGTCGCTATCCTCTGAAAACATTATACCACAAAATAAATCGTAGTCAACATTTTATACGTATAAACGTACAAAATATTATATGTATTTTTTAATTAAAATATTACAATCGGCTACCTCATTGCTCCATTAGAATCAAAATAATATCTTTTTCCATTAATTGTCTTCCAGCCCGTCTGCATTATTCCATTACCGTCCATGTAGTACCAGTTCTTTCCTATATATTTCCAGCCGGTCTGCATTACTCCGTTACCATCCATATAGTACCAATACCTACCTACCTGTTTCCAGCCCGTCTGCATTGAGCCATCACTATTAAGATAGTACCAATTTTTGCCAAGCTGTTTCCAACCGGTCTGGACAACACCATTGCTATCCATATAGTACCATTTATTGCCTACCTGTTTCCAACCTGTCTGTAATGCACCTTCGCTGTCAAAGTAGTATGTTGAACTGCCAACCTTTACAAACTGTCTTGCCATTGAACCATCCGGCTTGCAATAATAAGTCTTACCATATCTTGTAAACCAGCCGGTTCTCATATCGCCTGATTCATTGAAGAAATACCAGTTGCTGCCTATGTATTTCCAGCCGGTCTGCATCACTCCATTGTTATCCATATAGTACCATTTGCTGCCTATATACTTCCAGCCGGTCTGCTTAATATTCTGGCTAAAGTAATACCATTTACCATTATCATATACCCAGCCGTTTTTTATTTCTTTTATCGTAAAATTAATTTTCCTGCTTCCGGTGTAATAACCTTTTCCGGTTATGGTTACTGTTGCTGTTCCCGGATTAATATGATTACTGTATGAAACTGTATAATCCGTTCCGTTAGTAAGTATTATTCCGTTATACTTCACGGTAACAGAAGGTGTTATTCCTTTTCCGGTATATGTCTGTGCCGCAATACTGTCTATTGTTGCACGGCTGAGAGAGGTTGTTACTCTTACTTTTGCACGATTTGTTGTTGTAGTTTCGGTATATCCGTTCTTAGAGACTGCGACATTGCAGTAGTAGTATTTTTCTCCGTTTTTGCCTGTTGCAGGTACATATTTTGCTGATGTGGCATTGGCTATTGGGGTTCCTGAAGCGGTCTTTGAAGATGCTTCGTACCACTGGTATGTGTATGTTGCTGCCGAATCTATATTGGTTACTGTTGCAGCGAGTTCAACTCTGCTGCCGATTTCTATATTTTTGTCACCGATAGACGATAATATTGGCTTATCAGGTTTTACGATGACTTCAGGTTCCTTGCCTATTATCAATGCCGATGACTGGAACGCTGTCAATTCCCTTCCTGTACCCTGCAACGGATTTCTGGCATAAGCTGTTACCCTGACATAATATGTCTTGTTCTCATCATAATCCGGCATATTAAAAGTATTGGTATATGATTTATAATAGACGTCATTTACATCTTTTGATTCCGATATGTACACATGATACATTGTATCTATATATTTATCAGGAAATGTATAAGCATCCCACTTAATTGTATTGGCAACTTTATCATATGTAAGATTAGCAATTGGCTCATACCTTACATACATTGGGTTAAACACTATTCCCTTTCCCTGTTTATAGACATTATCTTCTATTACATACGGAATTATCTGATATGTCACCTGAGTGTTTTCTGCAATTGATTCCACATCATCAATGTATGAATCTACATCTTTGGCATCTATTGTAACTGTATCCTGATTTGTTATTATACGTTTTACATAATATCCTGATGCATTTTCAACTTTGTCCCACGTAAGTTTAAATTTCTTGTATTCATCATTATTAATGTGTCCGTTTGTTGGATTATTAAGTTTTTTAATGCCAACATAACGTGAGCTTTTTAAAGATTCTATGTCCTTGCTTCCATCATTAAATACCGTAATGATGGAATAATAGTATGCCTTGTTATACTTTGGCACATTATTATCTGTATATTCATTTGTAACCTCGGATGCTATTTCAGAGTAATTTTCTCCATCTTCCGAGCGTAATACTTTATAGCCCTTTGCACCACTGATTTTTTCCCATTTAACAGAAATTCCTGTTCCTGTGGATTCAACATTAGTTATTCTCGTTCTTGGAATGTCTATTGATATTTTTTTTACCTGCGACGGAGAAATAGTATCCATGCCATGGCTGTTGTTATAGGCTTTCACATAATAGTAATATGTCTTTCCAAAAGCAAGACCGGTATCGGTGAAGGTCACATCCGTTCCATTATATACAAGTGAATAGTCCGCGTCTCCCTCAGCTTTTCTGTAAAGTGCATACCCTGTTGCATCGCTTGTCTTTTTCCATGTAATAACTGCTTTATCAAGTCCCGACTGTTCAATACCCGTTATTTCCGAAGCCTCTATATCTTTTTTAGCTGTAGTAAATGCTTTAATACAGAAGTCCGCATCCGGATATCTGTCATAACTGTTTTCATTAATATCCACCCATCTGTTGTAATAATACAGATAACTGTGTCCCGGCGCTGTGGAATTAACCACATCCCAATATATATGATCATTATCTGCGGTCTGATATTCACTTATTGAATAATTAATTCCTGAGGCATTATCAAAAGTAACTACAACGGAGAAAGTATCTCCGCGATGTAATGTAATACTTTCAGGAAGCTCCGTTGTATAATATCCGGCATAAGTTGTTTTTCCTGTATAGGATGTAAGCAAGGTTCCGCTCTCCGGAGTTATGGTGCCTGCTTTAGTATCTACTTTGTAAATGTCAATCGTGTATGAAAGGTTAGAATTGCCAACAGCAAAAGCCACACTTCTAAGAATCTCGTCGGTGCTTCCGTTTACCTTGAATATGTTGGCAAATTTCTTCTCGTTCTTATAAAGCGAAGCATTATTCTGGATAAAATGATTAAAAATCGTGCTTCCGTCATACTGATAATTATAATCATAAGTATCTGCCGGAACGATTTCATATATAACCGCATTCATATTCTGGATACTTGATTCGTAGTATGACATCCAGAAATATCCGTTATTGCCGGTGTTGCTACCCCAGCTGTTCTTAATTAACCATGCTCCGTTTCCCGGAGGGGTCTCATGACCATTCGCAGCAAACAGGGATTTATCAATATTATCATCCCAGCCTACAATGGTTACTTCATGTCCCGAACCTGTAGGTACGGAGTAGTATACATACTTATCTGAACGTTTCTGATTAGTGGTATATATTGTACTTACGGCACCGTTTTCAATAATTGCCTGCTTGACAAGGTCACGTTCCTTCATATTGATATACTTCTGGCCGGTTAAAATATATGACACATCTTCTGCCTTAAAGGTATATGTTGTGTCCTTCTTATCAAGCTGATACGGATATGATGCTTCAGGAACACTTTTCTGATTCATAACACCCGCCCACTTGCTAAGGGTCTTAAAAGCATACTGGTCATTGCCACCATTAGCAAAAGAATATGTCATGTTATAATTGGTTGACTTATCCCCCGTTGTACCGCCAAGTGGGTCTGTAAATGTGCTGTCATTGAATGTCATATATGCAAGTCCGAATTCTGACAAATCTATATCATCCGGTGATGACACATATCCGTGGGATAATGCGTAGGATTCCATCGCAGCACACGCACCGTATGCCCAACAGATTCCAAGGCCTCCCTGATCCTTGACACTTGTCACATAGCCTCTGTCCACAGATGAATATGATGACGGAATAGCCGTGCTCATTGCTAATCCATAAAATATTGCCGAATTTGCTACATATCTGCTTATATTGCCTGAATTACCTACTAAAGGTGCTTCAAAGCTATGCAGTACTGCCCCCGAACTGCCACTCCTCGTATCCGCTTCAACAGTCTCTTTTACATTATTAACACCCTCTGCCGCTTTCGTTCCCATCGCGTTGAAATTAACAGATGATGCTACCGTAACTGCGGAAATAAGGACAGCTAATAATCTGTTCATTCTTCCTGCCATAAATTATCCTCCATATTCTGTTTTTTCTTGTCCCGTCCCTTAAACTGATATTATTATACAATAATTCCGGCAGGATGTCACATACTTCTTAACCTTTTTATTAGCTCTTTTGCTGCAAGTGATTGTGGTTTTCTCCCATCATATAAAAGACATATCAGACGTTTTGGCAGCTTATCTTTTAATTTTATAACGGTTACATTCCCACCCATCATACTTTCCGGTACAAAACCTATTCCAAGTCCTGATTTTACCATTGGCATAACCTGGTCCGTAGTTGCCGCAATTACATTAGGTTTAATATCCATTCCTTTTTTTCTGAAAAGTTCCTCATAATACTCCCTTGTTGCTGTCCCTTTTGAAAGAAAAATAACAGGATATTTTTCCAATTCCTTAAGGCTTATTTCTTTATTATCAGGTATTCCAAACATCTTATGTGCTACGGGATATTCCGTGAATTCACATATATTTTCACAGGATAAAGAATCATTTTTGTTAATATTTATGGGTGTGGTTACAAGTGCCAGCTCCACCTCATCATTTTTAAGGCTTTTTATCGCAGATGGTGTTGACTCATTGGTTATCTGAACCATGACATTGGGGAAATCTCTCCTATAAGCCGCAAGCACCGGCAGAAGGACTTCGTGTAATGCTATCTCACTGACTCCGATTTTGACACTGCCGCTATCCATTCTCTTAGTCTGTTCCAGTTCATGTTCCGCTAAGGATATCTGTTCAAAAGCAATATTCACCCTTTTAAAAAGCATTTCGCCCTCCCTTGTAAGCTTAATTCCCTTTCTCGAACGGTAGAACACCTGTACTCCAAGCTGTGATTCCAGATTATTCATAGCCCTTGTTATATTGGGCTGGCTGTTATCCAGAGCCTCTGCCGCCTTTGTAAAACTTCCGAACTTCACAACATAATAAAATATCCTATAATAGTCATAAGTAATATTCATAAATCTCCTATATATCATTTTGATATGTTAAATATTATTTTTATACCTTTTACATATAGATATGTGATTATTATAATCTATTTCTAGAAATAATCAATGGTTCAGTTTTAAGTAGAAGGAGAAAAATTATGAACAAAGATTTAACAGTAGGAAATCCCGAAAATGTGCTGTGGAAATTCTGTATTCCGTTGTTCGGAAGCATTATTTTCCAACAGTTATACAACATAGCCGATTCATGGGTAGCCGGAAAATTCATCGGTGAAAATGCTCTTGCGGCTGTTGGCAACAGTTATGAAATCACTCTTATTTTTATTGCATTTGCATTCGGCTGTAACATAGGCTGTTCCGTAATTACGGCAAGGTTTTTCGGAAGCAAGGAATACGGCAATGTCAAAACATCTGTTTACACATCAATGGTAACAAGTGCAGTTATATGTCTTATACTTATGTTTATCGGAATATTTGCAGGTGGTGCTTTGCTTCATGCCATAGGTACTCCTACCAAAATTTACGATGATTCCAAATTATATCTTGATATATATGTATATGGTCTTCCTTTTGTATTTTTCTATAACATAGCCACAGGTATTTTCTCTGCTCTCGGTGACAGCAAAACGCCTTTCTATTTTCTTGCTGCATCCTCGCTTTCAAACATCGGCGTAGATATCCTTTTTGTAAAGGTTTTCAATATGGGTGTTGCAGGTGTTGCATGGGCAACTTTCCTTTGCCAGAGTATAAGCTGTATACTTTCGCTTATTGTAGTTCTTCGTCGTCTTCACAAAATCGAAACCGATGAGAAACATTACATATTCAATAAAAGCATTTTCGTACAGTTCATTATTATTGCAATTCCAAGTATTTTACAGCAGAGCTTCATATCAATCGGTAATATCGTTATCCAGAAAGTCATCAATGGATTTGGAACTGGCGTAATTGCCGGATATTCCGCAGGTGTCAAACTTAACAACCTTGTAATCACATCATTTACAACACTTGCAAACGGCGTCTCCAATTTTGCTTCCCAGAATATCGGTGCAGCAAAATTCGACCGTGTCAAAGCCGGTTTTAAGGCAGGTGTAAAATTAGTATGGTGCCTTTCACTTCCGCTTTGTCTATTATATGTCATCTTTCCGAAGGCTTTACTTACCTTCTTTATCGATAATCCATCCGCTGAGGCTATAAGTTCAGGTTCAATATATCTGAGAATCCTTGCCCCATTTTATTTTGTAGTATCGGCTAAACTTGTAGCCGATGGTATCCTCCGAGGTGCAGGCCTTATGAAGCAATTCATGATTGCAACATTTACAGACCTTATATTAAGAGTTGTTCTTGCTATAGTCTTATCAAAGACAGCTCTTTTAAGTACCGGAATCTGGTGTGCTTGGCCAATCGGATGGACGGTTGCCACTGCCATATCTATCTTCTTCTACAGGCAGGGCAAATGGAAAGAATGTTAAAAATTTCTATGACGTTCTTTCCCTGATTACCAAAAAAGAGTTCCGTGCATATAAGCTGCGGAACTCTTTTTTATTTTCTATCAAACACCCACCGCCAATTGTTTTTTCAGGACAATATATAATCTCTGATTGCTTATCAAATGAATTTATTGGCAATAACGCCGTGCATTTTGACAAGATATTTTTTCTGCTATAGTATTTTTCACTCTTTATTGACAATAATTTACGTCTATCTTACAATTAGTACATCACATAAAATAAGGAAGACAATTACAATGGCTAAATTAAATTGTTTTGTTGCACAGTCAGGTGGTCCTACTGTTGCAATCAACTCCAGTCTTGCGGGAGTAATTAAGGGTGTCGCAGACTCGGAAATGTATGACACAATCTACGGTTCGGTTAACGGTATTCTGGGTATTCTTGATAACAGGATCCTTAATCTTTCAGAAAAAGTTCCTGATGACAAAGCGCTTTTGTGCCTTAAGCACACACCTGCCATGTATCTTGGTTCATGCCGTTACAAATTACCGGATTACCGCAGGGATGACAGCGATTATAAGAGAATTTTTGAACAATTCAAGCGTTATAATATAGGAGCATTTTTCTACATCGGCGGCAATGATTCCATGGACACTGTGCTTAAGCTTTCGGAATATGCTTCTTTAATAGGCAGTGATGTAAAAATAATCGGTATACCAAAGACCGTTGACAATGACCTTATGGTAACAGACCACACACCGGGATTTGGTTCCGCTGCAAAATATGTTGCAACCTCCCTTCTTGAAATTGCACATGACACATTTATTTATGCGGTAAAAAGTGTAACCATAGTTGAAATAATGGGAAGGGATGCCGGATGGCTTACCGCCGCATCCGCACTTGCAAGAAATGGTTATAATACTGCGCCTCACTTTATTTATCTGCCTGAGGTTCCTTTTGACAAAGACAAATTTATCGAGGATGCCAAAGAATTTCTTAAAACCAATAACAATCTTATTGTTGCAATTTCCGAAGGTATACGAGATAAAGCCGGCAACTATATAAGTGCCGGAGACTGTGTAGCCGACCATTTTGGTCACAAGATGTTAAGTGGTGCCGGACAGGCTCTTGCTGAAATCGTAAAAGAAGAAATCGGTGTTAAAGTCCGTTCTGTAGAAGTCAATGTATTGCAGCGTTGTGCAGCCCACGAAGCTTCAAAGACAGACCTTGATGAGGCTTTTAATTCCGGTCATAAAGCTGTGGAGCTTGCTAAAGCAGGTGTTACCGCTTCAATGGTTACAATGACACGTTCAAGCAATGCCCCTTATACCATTGAGTACGGCTATGCCAGAATCGCAGGAATTGCCAATGAAGCCAAGTCCGTTCCTGTTGAATGGATTAATGAACGCGGTAATGACGTAACCACTGAGATGATTGACTACTTAAAACCACTTATTGAAGGAGAAGTTACACTCACATATAGAGATGGAATTCCCGTATATATGGATGTAAGTCATCTTAAACCGGGAGTTCTCCCTGTAGAAAAAAGATAAATTTAAGCATTAAAAAGGCGTTACCACTCCAAATGATGGTAATGCCCTTTTTCTATATTCTATTTATTAAACAGGCTCTCTGCATAATACACTGATTGCATGGCGTCTTTTCCATAAAAATCTGCTCCAATCATATCTGCATATTCCTGAGTGAGAACTGCTCCGCCAACCATTATCTTACAATCAGGACATTTTTCCCTTAAGAGTTTTATGGTTGCTTCCATATTGACTACAGTAGTTGTCATAAGTGCACTAAGTCCTACAAGTTTGGCATCGTTAGCTATTACGGCATCAACAACATCCTCAGGCGGAACGTCCTTTCCAAGATCTATTACATTATAGCTGTAATTTTCAAGGATAACCTTTACGATATTTTTTCCGATGTCATGGATATCACCCTTAACGGTTGCAATAACAACTGTTGCTTTCTTTTTTTCAGAGCTTCCGCTCTTTTTCATATATTCCTTAATTGCCTCAAAACCGGCTTTGGCAGCTTCAGCACTCATAAGTAACTGAGGAAGGAACATTGTTCCCTTTTCAAAACCTTTTCCCACAATATCAAGTGCAGGCACAAGATCTCCGTTAATTATATCCATTGGTGCTTTAGTTTTAAGGAGTTCAACGGTTTCTGTGTATGCATTTTCTTTAAGTCCCTTGACAATACAATCCGAGAGACTGAAATTTGCCGTTGTCTTAGGTTTTGTTTCTGCTGTTTCAGGTGCCACTGCGTATTTTTCAATATATTTTGTACACTGGCTGTCATTACCTGAAAGAACCATATATGTATCGTAAGACTGCATCATCGCCTTTGCATTAGGATTAATTATACCTGCCGATAATCCTGCCTGAAGTGCCATGGTAAAAAATGTTGAAGTAATAAGTTCTCTTTGTGGCAGTCCAAAAGAAATATTTGATACGCCGAGAACCGTTCTTCCGCCTCTTGCTTTAATTTCACGGACAGTATCAAGGGTTATATTAGCCGATTCATTATCCGTACTCATTGTCATTGTGAGCGCATCTATAACTATATCTTTAGCTTTAATTCCGTAAGTTGCCGCAGTTGCATATATCTTTTCGGCAATTTTAATTCTGCCCTCTGCGGTATCAGGTATTCCATCCTCATCAAGGCAAAGTGCAACAACCGCACCGCCATATTTTTTTACAAGAGGAAATACCTGTTCCATAACTTCCTTCTTGCCATTAACAGAATTAACCATCGGCTTGCCGTTGTAGATTCTCATAGCAGTTTCCATTGCATTCATATCAGTTGTATCAATCTGAAGAGGAAGATCAAGAATACTTTGCAGTTCAAAAACAGTATCTTTCATCATTGCTGTCTCATCTATTTCCGGAAGTCCGACATTAACATCAAGAATGTGTGCTCCCGAATCAGCCTGTTTAGTTCCCTCTTCAAGGATATATGTCATATTGTGGTCACGTAATGCCTGTTTAAACTTGGATTTACCTGTAGGATTGATTCTTTCTCCGATAATTACGGGCACTTTTCCAATTTCTACCGCATGGGAATATGAAGACACAAGCGTAATATCTTTTTCCACAATAGGAATCGGCTTTAAATCCTTACATCTGTCGTATGTTGCCATGATGTGTTCAGGTGTTGTTCCACAGCATCCGCCGATAATCCATGCTCCGTCTTTTACAAGAAGCTCCATATAACCGGCAAATTCTTCAGGTCCTACATCATAAACCGTCCTGCCATTTTCAGATCGTGGAAGTCCGGCATTAGGATTGATAATAAGCGGTACAGAAGCGTATTCTGCCATTTCTTCAAAAATCGGTTTCATCTGTTCAGGTCCGAGTCCGCAGTTCATTCCTATAGCATCAACATTAAGCCCTTCAAGAAGTGCTACGACTGCTGCCGGAGTTGCTCCTGTAAGCATTTTACGGCTTTCATCAAAAATAACGGTCGCAAACACAGGAAGATCTGAATTTTCTTTTGCGGCAAGAACAGCCGCCTTAAGCTCATAGGTATCACTCATTGTTTCAATAAGGATGAGGTCCGCCCCCGCTTTGTCGCCTATTCGTACAATTTCCGCAAATACATCAACCGCATCAGCAAAATCAAGGGTTCCCATAGGTTTTAATAATTTGCCGCAGGAGCCTATATCAAGTGCCACATAAGCCTTTTTACCTGTTTCGGCAACAGCTTTCTTGGCATTGGCAATACCCGCTGTAATTATCTCTTCAAGATTATCAAACTTAAATCTGTTAGCGCCGAAAGTATTGGCATTAATAATATCCGCTCCGGCATTGATATATGCCTTATGAATATCTATCAATACTTCCGGTCTGGTAAGGTTCCAGGTCTCAGGAAGCTCTCCCGGTTCAAGACCTCTTTCCTGTAAAAGGGAGCCTAGTCCGCCGTCAAAAAATAATATTCTTCTGCCTAATTCATCAAGGATGTTCATAAATATTCTTCTTTCTTATCTTCTATATTGGCATTCGGCATTACCACAGGCTTCACAGCCCTCCAAATGGCATTTTGTATCTATTTTACTAAGTCCCATAATGGCGGATACCGACTTTTCAGGAATCATTATTCCCCCTTCAGACAAAGTAATCCCTATTAATTTGGTGGCATTTATTGCATTAAGGAATTTTTCCTGATGACTTAATGCAAAATCTCCATATCCCGGACTGAATCTCGGTCTGACGTACAATCCCTCTTTTTTAACCTTTGCGGTTATGTCATTCTGACAGTCATTACAATAATCTTCGATTGCAGCTGCCGCCGCAGCCTGAATTACCGCAGCTTTGGCTATGTCAAGTTTAAGTGCTTTATTAAGAAGGCGGTCAACATCTGTTCCTAGCGTTGCCGCAAAAAGAACGGCCTCACTACAGCCTCTTAAATTTTTTGCAAGATTATGGCTTTCAATGGTGAGGCCTGCTACAGATATCACGTCATCTTCTGATATAAAAACATCAAAGCGCCTGTAAACATTTCTAAAAATTTTATAAATGCAATAATTAAAAAACTAGAAATTTCAGACACCTCCGATACTAGCTTAGAAAAAATATTCAAATATACAAATGAAATTATTACTAACATTGGAACTAGCAACATAAGTTTTGAATCAATAAAAAACAATGATGGATTCCCGCAGCTACTTCCGGCTTATTCATTGAATATACATGAATATGATTTATTCCATTGGCAATTAAATCAATAATCTGGTCTGTGGCATAAGCAATTCCCGCCTGCTGCATTGCCGCAGGATTAGTCCCGAAATGGTCCACAAGATTTCTGAATCTCTCAGGCATATTACTGCCTGAAAGCTTAAGTGCATTGGCAACCTGCGTAGCTCTTGTAATAGGCATTATTCCGGGTACCACAGGTACGACGATACCCTGTTCCCTTATCCTGTAAAGGAAATTATAGTAGATATTATTATCAAAAAACATCTGTGTTGTAAGGAATTCACAACCTGCCTCAATCTTTTTCTTAAGGTTACCGATATCTTCCTTCTTATTAGCGGCATCAACATGTCCCTCAGGGTAGCATGCTCCTCCTATACAAAAACTATCGCCGGCGTATTCTTTTATTTCTGATATAAGCTCTGACGCATATCTGTAATGTGCAAAAGGATCTCCGTCATAATCTTTAGGTCTGTCGCCTCTTAATGCAAGAATATTCTCAATTCCTTTAGTTTTCATGCCATCAAGAGATTTATGTATATCATCTTTATTCGCACCTGCACAGGTTAAATGTGCAATAGTGCATACATCGTATCTTTTCTGGATATCACCGGCAATATCTAAGGTGCTCTTACTTGTGCTTCCTCCGGCTCCGTAGGTAACACTCATATATGCAGGCTTCAATGCGGCAACATTCATTGCAGCATTATAAATTGATTCATAATTGGCTTCTGACTTGGGCGGAAAAACCTCAAATGAAACCGTTACTTTATCTGATTTGAGCAAATCAATAATCTTCATTGGTTCTATATCCTTTCAGGTAATGACAGATTATTTTTTTCTTCCAAGTATTCTGAGCAGATGGAGGAAAAGATTGGTTATATCAAGATAAATTGATATTGCACTGTCTACCGCATTGTCCACTGTCTTGATATATCTTTGTGCAACATAATAATCATATCCGATGTAGAGGCTGAAAATTACTGCTCCAATCCATGAATAAATGTAAGAATCAATACCAAGGAATGTCATTACTATTCCGGATAAAACAAGCCCAATCAGTCCTGCGAACAATAAACCGCCGATTCTTGAGAAAAAGTTAGGATATATTATGCTTAAAGAAATCATACATCCTGTGATTATCGCAGTAAAAAGAAATGCAAGTCCTACTTCTTCCGCTCCTATTCCGCCGTAATATGAAACAACGGAAGCCACAACAAGCCCTACCGGCACAACTACCATATTATATCCGATAAAACTGACAACCGGACTCTTACTCTTATATGAAATTACCTGACCGCCAAATGCCAATGCAAAATATGCAATAAGGAAAATAAACGGATTAACGCTTGCAACAAAATCACCGCAAAAAACACAAAGAACAACGTTCATTGCCACTCCCCATAACACTGTTGCTCCCAGTGTAAGGTTGTATATTCTGTCTGAAACAATTACATCACCACTGTGAAAAACCTGCATCTCGGCTTTTCTTTCACTTGCCATACTCATATCAATATCCTCCTGATTTTTTTAAAATTATAACATAATTATTTTATCACTGCTATAGAAAATTCTTCCATTATACCGTCAAATATCTTATCGGATAAAAGATTACTCCTGCCGGCAAACTCTTCCAAGGTCACTCTGTCACCTTTTCCATGCAGAATAACAGTCACTTTGCCATCACCTTCACCACAACAGTATATAATTATATTATTCTCATCATCTGTCCTGTATTCGGTTATTGTGCCCTGTGCTATATCTTTATATTCCTTACGGATTGCAATAAGCTTTCTGTACAGACTGTATGTATCTTCATCCTGATATTTGGAATCCCACAACATTCCACGTCTGTTGTCAGGGTCATTTCCCCCTCCGATTCCATATTCGTCTCCGTAATATATAAAAGGCATACCGGGTAAAAGCAGCGACATTGCCGCAGCAAAACATTGTTTTTTCCTATCATTACCGCACATTGCAAGAAAACGCGGAGTATCATGTGTATCAATCAAATTCCACAACACATTGAATATCTGTGATGGAAACATTCCTCTTATATGTCCTATGTCTTCAACCGCTTCGCTTGCAGTTATACTGCTGTCCATAACATAATCTTTAACCAGACGCCAGAAGCTGTAATTCATTATGCTGTCCCATTCATCACCGTCAAGATAATCCCTGCCGTGCTGCCAGTCTTCTCCAACAATGAGGGCATCTTTTTTGACACTGCGGATTGCTTTTCTGAATTTTTTCATAAATGAATGGGAAATCTCATCTCCGACATCAAGTCTCCAGCCGTCTATGTCACATTCCTCAATCCAGTACTTGCCTACGTTGGTAAAATATTCTGCCGTTTCATCATTGGACATATTAAGTTTTGGCATTCCGCCATAATATGCAAACGTAAGATATCCCGGAATATTAGTTCCCGAACCCATATTGATGGGATATTTTTCTATATAATACCAGTCATAATACCTGGAACTGCTACCATTCTTCATTACATCCTGAAAAGCAAAAAAATCGGTGGCTGTATGATTAAAAACTCCGTCAAGTATAACCTTCATACCCATTTCGTGGCATTTTGCCACAAGCTCTTTCAGGTCTGCCTTAGTTCCCAGATCAGGAGATATCTCATAATAATCTACAGTATTATATTTATGTGTTGACGGAGATTTAAAAATCGGTGTGAGATATAATACATCTATTCCAAGTTCCTTAAGATGGTCCAAAGTATTAATTATTCCTCTTAAATCACCTTTAAGCTCTGCTCTGTGTCCTATCGGTGCTTTATACCAGACATTCTCCGGTATATGCTTTGTTGTGGCATATCTTGCAGGAAAAATCTGATATACAACCTTACCTGCCGCCCAATCAGGGACATCAATTCTTTCTTCTTCCCTTAACTTGCATGTGCAGTTATACATTCTGTCAATGTCTGTTATCTCATTTCCGGAAAAATATTCACTTCCGATGAATACTTTTTCTCCGTCATTTCCTGTTATTTCAAAATAATATCTTATACATCTTATGCTGTAATCAAAGTACACCGTTGTCTCATAATAATCGCAAAGCCTGTCTGTTGCGATTTTTTTCATCAAATGAGCCTGCTTCGTATCTTTTATTTCAGGTTTAATATACTTATCCAATGTATGAAGTACAATTTCCGATACATCTCTTTTTTTAGTCTGTATTCTAAATAAAAAACCGTTATTTCCAACTGATAAGCAACATCTTTTATCTGCTATATGTCTTATTGCTGAAAGTTCCATATTTTCTCCTTAAAAAGCATTCTTTAGGACAGCTTATTTCCCGCAAAGATATCTTTTTTCAAAAAGTCTTTGATTAACTCCACATATCCAAGGCCCGTTTCTCTACCTATCATATATACCCTGTCTATCTCTTCGGTTCTGGTCTCCATACTGCCTATATTAAGAGCTTCCGGTGGTCTGATTACCAGCACTTTTCCTTCTTTTTCCCTACTTTTCCCAATTTTCGCTCCAGTTTCTCTAATATTCTCAAAATTACAAAGCACTAAATCTACTTCTTGATTTTCTTCAAATTTCTGCATCATTTTCTGATACATTGTTTTCTCTATATAATCATCATCATCAACAAATGTAACATAATCTCCAGATGCTATAGAAATCCCCTTATTTCTTGTTCCATATATCCCCATATTTTCTTTATTATGAAATACCTTGATTCTATCATCTTTCATAGCAAACTTTTCACATATTTCTCCACTCAAATCTGGTGATTTATCATCTATTAGTATAATTTCCAAATTCTTGTAGCTTTGATCAATAATTGAAGTAATACATTTTTCAAGATATTTTTCTCCATTATATGCAGGAACTATGATACTTAATAATTTCTCCATTCCCATTTCCCTTCCTGATTTATAATTCTTAACTACTTT
>OGOW01002107.1_pt1 | contig 16565 bp, 16 predicted proteins | sample 1552781 | NCBI WGS metagenome assembly OGOW01 (sample SAMEA2580145, study PRJEB22360) | human gut metagenome | biome: human gut; feature: human-associated habitat; material: faeces | place: Denmark | collected 2008/2010
CGTGCCTTCGTGTAATGTTTCATTTGCATATACACTTGCAAAAATTTAAGTGTTTTGCAATTACCTATACTGTGCAATAACATCAAATGCTTCTGTAGTCTGTCCTTCTTCTTCCTGCACATCTACGGAAATAACCATTTTGTGGGGAAGACATACGATGGTTTCATTTTTATGGGAGATTGCCGCATGATCGGTACAGATTCCGTCCCGACAGTCCGCCTCTTCCATCTTTACCTCGCCATCCTGAATAAGAAATGTATTTGTTCCATATTTTGTTTCCACCGTTACGGTCTGGTTTTTATCCAGTGCGTAGGTGTCATAGACCTGTCCGTCCACCGTGACTACCACACGATTCCCTTCTTCCCTTGTCACGGCATAGGCAATCGTGCATACAAGCAGCACCAGTACGGCAAGTGCCGCCAGAAAATACAGTTCTCTTTTTCCAATCAAAGTTTTCCTCATTCGATACTCCTTTCTTCTCCGTCCATCCTGTATACAACATTCGGGCAGATATTCTGTCTCGGGCATACCACCTGGCATTTTCCACAGCGGATACATTCCCCGGTCGCCTCACTTCCGTCTTCATCTTCATACGGAAGATTTAAGTCCATTGGACATTTCTTACTGCAGGCACTGCAGCCCCTGATACAACCGCTTCTGCTTCTCGAATAAGAGAATATCGGCAGCATCGGCAACAGGGAAAATACTGCTCCCATCGGGCATAGATACTGGCAGAAGAATCTCTCCTGAAAGAACATTCCCACCAGGATTCCGGCAAGAATAAGGATTCCCGGTATGTATGCCTGGATATCAAGATGTCCAGCATAGATAAGGGAAAATACTTCCCACGGACTTTCCTTTGCAAAGAGATTGTCCTTTCCCAGAAAACACACCACCGCAAGAAATGCCAGTATGACATATTTGATATACCTGAGCCACTTTGAAACCGTCGGCGGAATGTGAAATGGTTTCCGCTTCATTTTTTTACACAGAAACACGGACAGTCCATACACGGCATCTCCCAGTGTGCCGAATGCACACGCAAATCCACAGAAGATTCTTCCAAAACAAATGGTGAACACACAGAGCCAGATCAGTGTAACCAGAAAGGAATTATTTTCAATCACCGCACCTGCACCCATCTGGCGAAAAACATATTTTACACCGGAAAATGCAGAGGTATACAATGCCGGCAGGGTAAAGAAAAATACCACCTGGATAATTCTTCTGATTAAATTGGTTATTTTCATTTTCTTTTTCAACATTTATTTCACCGCCTGTTTCAATGCTGCAATGACTGCATTCTTTATTCCTGTGGATGTATAGGTCGCAGAAGATATCGTGTCCACATTCGGGGTCTGTTTATCCAACATATTGTCTATTATCCTGATTGCTGTATTATAATAGGCTTCATCCTCATCTTTTGCCGATAATACTTCGATATTCGTGATTTCGCCTCCTGCTATGACCACCTGTACTTTGATATTTCCGCCATAGCCTTTGGCATCTCCCGTATAAGTGCCATCTTTGTAGATACTGTCATTTCCGGCTTCGCTGACCGGCTCTGTTCCCAGCACTCCCTGGATTCCGGCAAGCAGCCCGGAGGAATAGTTTTTCTCTGCTTCCAGTTCCGCCTGGATTTTCTCATTTTTTTCTTCCAGTGCATAAGTATTTATGGTACTGTTGTAATATAGAAGAATGATTCCAATCAAAAGCAGATTAATTATTCTGATATATAGTTTTGAACCTTTCACTGACTCTGCTCCTTCTTAATGTGAGTAACTCTACTTTGTCGCTTTCTTTTTCCGCCGCCTGCTGCAATGCACTCCGGCACGCTGTTAAAATCGCATTGGATGAACAGGTTGCCTTGCTGACTGTGTCGAATGGAAGTAATTCCCCGTTCTCCTGATATAAGCCGCCGGCTTCCAGAATCTGTGTTACCATTCCGGTATATTTCGATGTTCCCTGTGCCGCCCTCTTTATATAGGTGTTATTTGCTGTATCATAGGCTGCACCGCTTCCAGCTATGTTTTCAATCTTTGTAATCCTGTCATTCTGCATCGTCAGATCCAGTGAGAGGGTATATGCTTCAAACTCCTGATCTTCGTCCGGTTCACAGTCCGCCTGCACATGGTAAGTTCCATTTTTATAATATTTTCCGGTTTCATCCTCCGGCTTCGTTGTTTCTTCCCCGGTACTCTCTTCCGGTTTTGTCGTTGTTTCTTCGGTACTATCCGCCGGAGTCGTTATTTCCTTCGTCGTTTCTTCCGGTTTCTTCGTTGTTTCCGTGGTTTCTCCGCTGCTTCCCCGTTTTGCCTGCTCTAATGCATTCATTACCGCCTGCACAATCGCATTGGAGGAACAGGTCGCCTTGCTGACCACGTCAAACTCTGCCGGGTCATTTACGACACCGCTCGCCAGAATCCTGTCAACCATGCCCTGGCTGGTGCTGCTTCCCTGTGCCGCCTTTGAAATATAACGGTCATTGGCACTGTCATATCCGTCCCCGCCTCCTTTTACATCGGAAACCGCAACAATCTTATCGTTTACTACGGTAATCTGAAGGGACAGCAGATATTCCTCAAACTCCTCGTCCTCATCCGGAATACAGCGTGCCGTTCCGGTATAAATTCCATTCTTATAAATCTTTCCTTCGGTTTCGTCCCCGGACAATGCCGTGGTTGTCTGTGTTTCCTTTGAAACAGTTTCCGTCCGCACCGGTACTGTGACCTGCTGTGTCGGAGCTTCTGCGATCTGGGTTATCCTTGCCTGCTCCATCGCATTTTTAACCGCCTGCCGGATCGCGTTGGACGAACAGGTTGCCCCGCTGACTGCGTCCACCTCAATGCCGCCGCTCTGTATGATGTTCTCTGCGATCGCCGATGCCTTCGCAAGATAACGGTCATTGGCACTGATGTAACGGTCGCCGCTTCCTTTGATATCCGAAATTCCCACTATTTTGTCATCTGCAATCGTAACATTTAATGTGAGGGTATAGGCATCGAATTCTTCCTCTCCGTCCGGAACACAGACTGCCATGCCGGTATAAGTTCCATTCCGATAAGTCTTTCCCTGCTCCTCTGCTCCGGTCAGACTGGTCGTGCCGGATGATGCCTGTGTTTCCTTCTGCACTGTCTGATCCGCCGTTACTGCACTGCCCATTCCTGATACCGCCGCCTGTGCAAGTGCATTTCTTACCGCTTCGATTAGTCCTGCCGAACTGTAGGTAGCACCGGATACCGCATCGACATTTGTGGACTGTGTCGCTACAATGCTCTGCAGCAGGGCGGAAGCATTATCAATATACGGATGATCATCGCCTTCATTTTCCACAAGGGTAACAGATACGATCTTTCCGTCCTGAATCACGACTTCCACCGTCAGCTTTCCGCCAAATCCTGTTCCGCTTCCATAATAAGTACCATCTTTATAGGTACGGTTACTCTCACTAGTATCCCTGGTCAGTACCACTGCCTCTTTTGTCTGCTTCTCCACCTCCGGCAGTGTAACCGTTTCCATGTTATCAAACAGGGAAGTGGTACTCTCTGTTTCCTCTTTTACCAGCTGAAACTCCGGAATACTCTTCTCCTTCGCCTTTACCGGCTGTGCTTCATAACCGGATATCGTAATCCCCGCCGCCAGCACAACACATCCCGCCGGCACAAGTAATAATAACTTCTTTATATGATCTCTCACGTCAAACATATTGCTTACCTTTCTGCGATATCATAATTCCTCTCCGAAGAAAATGAATCTGCGATTCCCTGTGTCACCGTAATTTCTCCATCCTTCGTTACCAGTATGGCATCAAATTCTTCACTGTGTTCTCTCCAGTAATTCAATGCATCTTCTTTTCCCATGACAAATAATGCGGTGGATAATCCGTCCGCAAGCATACCGTCCTTACTGATAATCGTAACGGATATCAGATCCGAGTCCGCCGGTTTTCCGGTCTCATTATCCATGATGTGATGGTATGTTTTTCCATCTTCCTCAAAATAACGCTCATATCCGCCGGAAGTAATGACGGCCTTATCTTTGATCGCCAGTATGCCTAAATAATCATCTGTTCCATCCGGATTCTGTACGGCTACTCTCCAATCTGAACCGTCCGTTTTTGTACCCAGTACCTGGACATTTCCGCCGAGTGAAACCATTGCGGAGCTTACATTATATTCCCGGAAGATCTCCATCAGCCTGGAAGAAGTATATCCTTTTGCAATACCGCCAAAATCTATCGCCATGCCGTCCCGCAGGGTCAGTATCTTTGTCGCTTCGTCATAAGATAATTTATCACTTCCTACCAGTTCCAGTGTTTTAGCTATCTCGTCCTGTTCCGGAACACGGTATTCCTGTGTAGGAAATCCCCACACACACATGATCGGATAAATCGTAATATCAAAACGGTGTCCGGTGGATTCATATAACTCCAGTGATTTCTGCAGCAATGTCTGTGTATCATCGTTCAGCACCGCAGAGCCGTTCTGGTTAATGAATGCCACCTGACTGGTATCTTTTCCTGTGGACAAAAGCACATCCAGACGGTTTATCTCATCGATTGCCGCGTCCACGGCTTTCTCTGCATTTTCGCCATATGCGGACACCGTCATATAAGTATCCATCGCAAAAACATTTTTCTGTACTTTTTCCTGCGATGCCGTATCCAGGCTGGTTTCTTCCTGTTGCTTGTCCGCACTTTCCACATTCTGATCCGCTGATTTCTGATCCCTGGCTTTACAGCCTGTCAGAAGCATGATAAATAATATTGTAAAAAGCAGAACTATTTTAAATGGAACTGTTTTTCTCATTTTACGAATACCTTTCTGAGTATATCTGTCAAAAGTTTCAAAAGCAAAACATAAGTTAGCATAAGCTAACGCATTTGTCAAAGATAAATTTTCTCATTTTCATTTTAACCTCTGAAAGTCTTTATTTTATAAGACTTTAGGAATTTTTGAAAAACTTTTTCACTTTGTCCCATGAATGCTTTCCTGACATTTACATGAGGTTCTATACATTTTACACATTAAAATTGTTTTTTCTTTTTGATTTATGTTATTATCTTTGTCTATTCTGTCTATTGACATTCGACAGAATAAGTCATACAATTATAATGTTATTTAAGCAATTGTGAAAAAAAATAGTTATCTTAATATTTTATTTGAATTCTATAGATCTTCTCTTTATATTTTAAGTAATTATGAGGATTTGCAAGTGTTTAACAAATTTTTATTTTAGGTAATTGCGAAACACTTAAATTTTTGTAAATGCATATACAATAAAGATAAGTTATGAGTTTCGCAATTAACTAAATTTTTATTTTAGAAAAAGGAGAGGTATTATGAAAGGAAAAGATACTACAAAGAAGGAACAGAAGAAGCAGGGCCAGGTTACCAAATTCCGTGACAAAAATCTTTCTTATAAGATCTCTGTTGCAGTCAGCCTGTTACTTGTCATATGCTTAACTGTTATGATTGCCATCAGTGCAACCATCGCCGGAAAGTCTCTCAGTAACACAGTAAGCGGGGAATTTGAGGGAATTGCTACCGAGAACGGTCTGAAAGTCCAGGAGGTTATTGATACTGCTGCCAATACTGCAAATATTATCCAGGATTATATGCTGGATAAATATGCCGATTATGACAAGAATGGCTACAGCGGTGCTACGGAAAAGAGTGCTATATACGATGTTGAACTTCAGGAAATGAATAAACAGATCGAAACATTCCTGATCAATATTGCCAATTCTACCGTAGAAATGAATGAGCAGATCGATGGTGTCGGTGTCTTCTTTGAACCGGATGCTTTTGACCCGGCGATCAAAGATTATACTGTCTATGTCAGCACAGATGATGCTGCCAAAGGAACTGCACAGAGTTATGGTGCATATTCATCCTACGGCTCACAGGATTATTACAAAAATGCCGCAACCAGCCAGAAAGCAAGCTTTACCGATCCTTATGAAGATCAGGGAAGTAAAATGTTCTCTGCTTCTTTCCCAATCGTATACAATGGAAAAACACAGGGTGTTATCTTTGTAGATATTAATATTGAGAAGTTCAGTAATCTGCGTACTACCGATTCCAAGTATCCAAATATGTATGTAGATATTGTAAATGATCAAAGTACGATCATTTATGACAGTGAATCTTCTGATTATATCGGAACCCGGCTGGACAGCTTGATTTCTTCCAAAGAATATGCGAAGATTCAAAGCGGTATTGATAAGGGCGAGCGTTTCTCTGTCAGCACAAAGAAGGATGACGGTTCTTCCATTGTGAGATATTACACACCTATCGATGCTGTGGGCGAAACCTGGTGGGCAACCAGCGCATTATCAAAGGCGGATTTATCAAAGTCTACCGTCCAGCTTGTTCTGATTATGATTCTCTGCACTCTTATTACCCTGATTGTAATCATCATCATCAGTACCCGTCTGCTTCGTAATTACATTCATCCGCTCAATGATGTTGTGGCTGTGGCTGACAAGCTTGCCATGGGTGATTTCTCCGTCTCCGTAGAAGCTGTATATCATGATGAAATCGGTAAGCTTGCCGATACCTTTTCCCAGATGGCTGCACGGCTCAGGCTGATTGTCACAGACATTACAAGAGGTCTTACAGAGATGGCATCCGGTAACTTTAACATTGCACCGGAAGCAGAAAATGTAGGTGATTTCAAAGCCATTGAAACTGCATTAACAACAGTTATTACAGATCTTTCCAATACTTTAAGGGAAATCAATGAAACAGCTGAAACCGTAGCCGAAAATTCAGACCAGATTTCCGAAGGTGCACAGGCTCTTACCGAAGGTGCAACCGATCAGGCAAGCTCCATCGAAGAACTTCAGAGCATTATTACCAACGTTTCCGAACAGGTTCAGAAAAATGCAGAATATGCAAATGATGCAAATGAAAAAGCAAAAGTCGTTGGCACTGAAATTACAAGCAGTAACGACCAGATGCAGAAAGTGGTTGCTGCTATGGAAACCATCAGCGAAAGTTCACAGCAGATCAGCGGTATTATCAGTACGATTAATGATATTGCTTCCCAGACAAACCTTCTTGCATTAAATGCTTCCATCGAAGCCGCAAGAGCAGGCGAGGCAGGAAAGGGATTCGCGGTCGTTGCCACACAGGTTGGTACACTGGCTGCACAGAGTGCTGAAGCAGCAAAGAACTCCGGCGAACTTATTCTGGAAGCTATGCGTGCCGTAGATGAAGGAAAAGCTATTGTTGATGAGACAGCCAGGACATTGCTTGCATCCGTATCCAAGACAGATGCATTAGTAGAAAATATCGGCGAAATTTCCGCCGCTTCTGACAAACAGGCCCAGGCACTGGATCAGATTTCCGAAGCTGCAAGCCAGATCGCTGCAGTTATCCAGGAAAACACCGCCATGGCAGAAGAAAGCTCCGCAAGCAGCGAAGAATTAGCTGCACAGGCAGAGAAGTTAAAAGACCTCGTTGGTGTATTCAAACTGCTGGAAAATTAGGCCAGTACTTAAATAGTTAATTGCGAAACACTTAAATTTTTGTAAGTGCATATGCAAAAAGAGGAGACTCTGTCAATAGAGCCTCCTCTTTTTTGATCTTATTTATGTATCGGTATCCGCTATGTTCTCCACTCATGCGTCCGCAGATGTCCTTCGGTCTGCATCCCTGCAAAATCATTCTGTCTGAGTGCCTCATACAGTACGATCGCCACGGAATTGGACAGGTTCAGGGATCTGATATCAGGATTCATCGGAATCCGCACACAGGTTTCCTGATGGTCATACAGGATATCTTCCGGTATGCCTGCACTTTCCTTTCCAAACATGATGTAACAGTCCGGTTCGTAATGAACCTCCGAATATTTATACGGAGCTTTTGTTGTTGCATAGTAAATCTTTGCACCCGGATTCTTCGCAAGGAAGTCCTCGTAATCCTCATAAACTTCATAATTCAGATGTTCCCAGTAATCAAGTCCTGCTCTTTTTACGGATTTCTCATCCAGCTTAAATCCCAGCGGCTCAATCAGATGGAGTTTTACCCCCGCCGCACAGCAGGTTCTTCCTATATTTCCGGTATTTGCCGGTATCTCCGGCTCATGAAGTACAATATTTATCATTTCTATTACCTCTGATGTCTCTCTGTAAAATGTCTGATTCTCTCGAGTGCAAGCTTAAGACGTTCCAGTGAATACGCATAGGAGATACGGACAAATCCTTCCCCGCACGCACCAAAAGCCGTTCCCGGAACAACTGCAACCTTCTCCTCTTCCAGCAGTCTTGTTGCAAATTCATCCGATGTCATGCCGAATTTCTTAATATTCGGAAATACATAGAATGCACCATATGGCTCAAAACATTCGAGTCCCATTTCCTGAAATGCATTTAACAGGAATCTTCTTCTCTGGTTGTACGACTGTGTCATCTTTGCCACGTCGTCATCACCGTTTCGCAATGCTTCCACAGCCGCATACTGGCTTGTGGTCGGTGCACACATAATGGCAAACTGATGGATTTTCAGCATCTGCGACAGAATCTGTTCCGGTGCACAGGCATATCCGAGTCTCCATCCGGTCATGGCAAATGCTTTGGAAAATCCGTTGATGACAACGGTTCTCTCCTTCATTCCGGGCATTTCTGCGATAGATACATGACGTTCCCCATAATAGGATAATTCTGCATAAATTTCATCCGATATGACGAAAATATCTTTTTCCACACAGATCTTTGCAATCTCTTCCAAATCTTTACGAGGCATGATTGCACCGGTCGGATTATTCGGAAATGGCATAATCAAAAGCTTTGTCTTATCCGTAATATGCTCCAGCAGTTCTTCTTTTGTAAGCCGGAATTCATTCTCTTCTTTCAGGTTAATCACCACAGGTACACCATAGGCAAGCTGCACGCATGGCAGATAGGAAACATAACTCGGCATCGGAATCAGCACTTCCTCACCCGGATTAATCATGGCACGAATCGCCAGGTCAATGGCTTCGCTGCCTCCCACCGTTACCATAATCTCATGATTATAATCATAGTGCAAATCAAATCTTCTCGCAAGATATGCGGCAATCTCCACCTTAAGTTCTTTCAGGCCTGCATTTGAGGTATAAAATGTTCTTCCCTTTTCCAGGGAATAAATACCTTCTTCACGAATATGCCACGGAGTATCAAAATCAGGTTCGCCCACACCGAGAGAAATCGCATCCTTCATCTCGCTTACAATATCAAAAAACTTACGGATTCCAGACGGCTGGATCTCCACTACTACATCTGATAAGGGATTTCTCATGGTGTAATTACCATCCTTTCATCAACTTTTTCTTCTGCAAGCACAGTTCCATGATCTTTGTATTTCTTCAGTACAAAATGGGTCGCTGTTCCGCGGACCGCCTCTATCGTGGATAATTTATCCGAAACAAACTGTGACACGGCACGCATGGTTTTCTCTTCCAGCAATACAAGGAAATCATAGCCGCCTGACATCAGGTAGATGGCTTTTACTTCGCTGAAATTATAGATTCTTTCCGCAATCTTATCAAATCCTTCACCTCTCTGCGGAGTTACCTGCACCTCTATCATGGCATTTACGCGCTCATCGCTTGTATTATCCCAGTTAATCAGTGTATGGTATCCGCAGATTACCTTCTCCTTCTCCATCTCTGCCAGTTCATTTGCCACTTCCACTTCCGATACCCCTAACAAAATAGCAAGTTCATGCACATCTATTCTGCTATTCTTTTCTATCACTCCCAAAATCAGCTTTCTAAGTTCTGTTAATTCCACCATCTTCTATTTTCCTTTCACTTTTTTCATTCCACGGGGCTGTTCAATGAATCTTCTTTCGTCCCTGTTGAGCAGAACCTTATCATGACCCGGCATTACTTTCCCAATCAGGGCAGCATGAATCCCTTCTTTCTCATACTGATGTACAAGACCGTTTCCGTCCCTTGTTACAACTAACAGAGAGCCTGCCGACTGCATGGTATAAGGATTCTGTTCCAACTGTTCACTTAATTCTATGGTTTCCTGATGCACCGGAATATTTCTTGCTTCTATCTCCATTCCCGCCTGCATCTTCTCACCTAATTCCCATAATCCGCCAAATACGCCTGTTTCCGATAAATCATGCATAACCGCACTTCCATGCTCCAGTGCAATCTGTGCATGTTTTACAACGGACAGCTCCTGCAGGTAATCTGCCGCACCTGCCAGATATCCCGGTGCAAATGATAATTCTTCCCGGTGCTGCACTGCTGCCACTCCCGTAGCCTCCAGTGCCATATATCCGGTCATGACAATATCCTGCCCGTACAGGGTATCTTTCTCCCGGCGGCTGTCCAGAAGCTCTCCGGCACAGTTTCCGTATGCCGTAACCGAAAATACCGGCATATTTACTTTATCCGATACCTCGCTGTGACCTCCGGCTATCTGTACATTTAACGACAATGCCGTTTCTTCCAGCACTTCCATAATACTCTTGATCCGTGATTCCTCCGTCTCCGGCGGGACAATCATGGACACAAGAACGGCAAACGGACTGCCGCCTTCCGCAGCGACACTGTTTACCGCACGTGTCATGGTAATCTTAGCATCCAGCAGGGTTTCATATTCCACACTGCTGCATGAGACAGCCGTGACTAACTGACCTTTCACAAGCATAACCGCAGCATCCGCTCCGGCTTTTGCACCGCTTAGTACTTCTTCCCGTTTATTTCTGAACTTATTCAAAACGGATCTCTTCAGTATCAGCTCTGATAATTTTCCAACATTCAGCATACTACTCTACCTTCCAGCTTTCCTTGACGAATATCGATTTATCCATTATACTAAATAGGACAAAATCGGAACAATCATTGCCAGAACAAGCACGATTGCAATTGCAGCTGCTATCTTCTTCTGAGTCTTTGGATTCCAGATATTCATAATATATACCTCCTTTATCCCGTCCCTTATCCGGACGGATACACTACTGATTTATTTTATTTTGGCCTGTAAACAGGCAGACTGCGAGGAAAAAATGATTCGTTATTTTTGCATCTTTGGATGCTTTCTTCTGTTTTCCGGTGTATTTTTTCACCAGGTAAAAAAATCCGAACGGAGATCCAATTCTTCCACCAGCGATTTCTGGCAGAAAGAATCTGCCGCCAATCAGGTAAAACGGATTGATCTGGATGCTCTCCCCTATATCACCATTCCACTGGAGAATTACCCACTGGGACAGCACGATGATGACGTACTATCGGAATGTGAGGATTCCCTCATAAAACTCAGCCAGAAAAAAATCCTGAACCTGACCGGAAAGACGTCCACCGAACTGAAAGAAACCTATGGTATTACCAACCTTTCCTATGTGGATAAATGTGATATGAACTACACCGAACTTGTCAAAATCATCGCTGCCTACGGAGCAAGGCTCCACGAGCTTGGTTTCGACGACGAATGCATTGCCGTTCTCGAATCCGGCATTGATATTTTAACAGATATAAGCAGTAATTACAAGCTTTTGGCGGAGCTTTATCAGAAAAGAAACGAGCCGGAGAAAATAGAACATTTAAGGGAAACCGCCCGTACCCTGGACTCCCTGAACAAAAATAAAATATTAAAATTACTCGATTTCCCTGTCGAAGCCTGAATAGAAAAATCCGGGATCACATATATTCTGACTGTGAACCCGGATTTTTATTTTACTACTCTGTTCTTTCCATTGTATTTTCCCACATAGAGGCATTTATCTGCAAGCTGTATCCACTCTTTCACGGATAAGCCGTCCTTACAGCCGGCAGCACCGATGGTAATCGTTACGGAAGTATGGATGTCCCCCTGTTTTAACTGCATCTTTGCAATGTCTGCACGAATCCTGTCCAGTTTATCCACCGGAATATCATGCGTATCGTCCAGTTTTCCGGTCAGCAGAAACTCTTCGCCACCCCATCTGCAGGCATCGATTCCGTCCAGATGCATCAGAATATCAGCCACCCGTATTAATACATAATCTCCAAAATTATGCCCATACCTGTCATTTACCTTCTTAAAATCATCAATATCGATCATGGCTACCCAGTGATCGTTCTTATTCTTTCCATTATAAATGTCTTCCAGCCGATCCAGCATATAATAACGGTTTGGCAGCTTCGTCAGTGCATCATAATCAGCTTTGCGAAGCAATTCACTCTCTGAAACAATAACATGACGGATTAACAGACTCATGCACAAAATAATAATGGCAAAATTAATCACACCCATACAGATTCGTATGGCAAACTGCACATTATCATCAATCACATAATGCGGACCTCTGAAACGCTCCCTTGCATAGGCCACAATATACAATATCATGCTCAGTATTCCCAGAAATATTCCATGTACTTTCTTCTTCTGTACCTGCATGGAAAAATAATTTCCATAAAAATATACAGGAACCATACCGAGCAGGCATAACTGAAAGCCATAGCCGCACCCCAGGCAGATCGTTGCCAGCACCATATGCAGCATAACCTCTACTGCCACAAACTGAAAATACTGCGACAGCATTTCTTTCCAGACAAAAAAATATGCACATGCATAAAATACCATACTGAATACATTGAAGATATACATATATCTGATGTGATAATAGGCAAAAAAAACAAATAACCCGATATGTATCAGCAACAAAAACGTATTCATTATGATACATGATGTTGCAGCCATTTTTTTCGTAAAAAACTGATTCATTATATTATCCCCTTGTGTAACACTCTCATTGTTATCACACTATTATACTATAAATTTCAATTTTTTCTACCTTTTTTGTCAAAATTTTACAAAAAAATGTTTTTTCTTTTACCTGCCATATTCTGACAGAATTTTATCAATCATTCTGGATGCCTGGGACTTTGTCAGGCTGTCCGGACTAACCTGCAGGGCAATGCCATACCGTATTGCAAGGTCATGTAAAAAGCTTAACTGTCTTGCCGTAGCCGGACTTTCTTTCTTTACCGTATAATGTAGCGGCAGGGACGCAAAATCCTTCTCATTGTCTCCCAGCTGTTCAAACCGCTCACACAGAATCCGGTACAATTCCCCGGTCACCCGGGCATCGTTCCATGCTCTGTGGTGATTTTCATCCGAGATCCCGAAATAGCTACACAAATCATCGAGTTTCCGGCTCGCCAGTCCCGGCAGGTACTTCTTTGCGATTGCCAGTGTATCCACACCCTGCCGTTCAAAGGAATATCCGTACCGCAATGCTGCCGTCTTTAAGAAACTATAGTCAAACCGCAGATTATGCCCCAGCAACGGCAGATCCCCTGCAAACTCCAGAAATTCTTCCATTACTTCCCTCTCCTGCGGTGCATCCGCCACCATGTCATCCGTAATCCCTACAATCTCCGTAATCACAGGTGGAATCGGTCTGCCCGGATAAACCAGACGGTTATACACCTGCACTTCTTCCCCTTCCATCACGCGAATCGCTCCAACCTCTATGATACGGTCATCCGCCGGGCGGAGTCCCGTCGTTTCCAAATCCACAATCACATAATTCCTTAACATCTTTTCTCCTATATCTGGTATACCGCTGCGTTGTAATTGAGCGGATTTCTCTCATTGTAATCAAATCCCACTATCTGCACACTTTCCGGCAGTTCCACCTGTGTATTCCATGTCTGCACCGGAATTCCCATATCCCGGATCAGCTTCCAGGTACGTCTGGACAATGCTTCGATATGTTCGCCGTGATGTCCCATTTCTCTGGAAATCTGACGGAAGGAATCGCGGTACTCCTGTACATCCGGTGCAAAATCCGGTCTTGTTTTCATGTTTTCCCGCAGGTACACATCGAAAGTCATAAGCTCACGAAGAATCTGCTCTTCCGTATGAAGCTCCGGTCTTTCCGCAAAAAAATCCCGGAAAAACTGCAATAAAATACGGTAGCGGTCAATTCTTGCGTGTTTTTTATTTTTCTCAAAATGCACTTCATAGTATTCACCCAGCTTTTCAAACATCGCAAACGGAGTATCAAAATAGGTCAGGAGATATCGCAGGCTGCAGGTGAACTGCTCACTGTTATAATACTGCTCAACCATATCCTCGACCTGTTTTAATTTCAATATCTCATCAAAGCTGAGCCAGTCTGTATACAATACTTCATATGGCGGATAACTGCGGTAGGCAATGCCATATTTTTCACTTTTTTCTGCAATCGCCGAACCTTTTAACACCTTGAGAAAACCAAGCTGGAGCTGGTCGGAATACAGGGCATAGATTTCGTTGAAGGAATGTTTAAAGCTTTCAAAATCCTCGTAGGGCAGTCCCGCAATGAGATCAAGATGGAGATTAATATTCTGGAAACCACGCAGTTTTTGCACCACCTCTTTCAGCCGCACAAGGTCCATCTTCCGGCTGACTTCTTTTATGGTAATGTCGTTTGTGGACTGCACACCGATTTCAAGCTGCACCAACCCTGGCCGCATATTTTTCAGAATCTCCAGTTCCTCCTCGCCTAACAGATCCGCTCCGATTTCAAAATGAAAGTTTGTTATACCATTGTCATGCTGTGCAATGTATTTCCATATGGCAGTTGCATGTGACTTATTGCAGTTAAAGGTACGATCCACAAATTTGACCTGACTAACCTGATGGTCCAGAAAGAACTGTATCTCCTTTAATACTTTATCAATACTCCGGAAACGCACCGCTTTGTCCAGAGAGGACAGGCAGTAGCTGCAGGAAAACGGACAGCCCCTGCTCGTTTCGTAGTACAGAATCTTATGTTTCAGACTTTGAAATAATGCATTCGGCACAAGCTCCGTTCCTTGCTCTGTTTCCTCTTCGTCCGCATAGATAAATGGCAACGAGGACAAATCGATCGGCTGCGGCGGTGTGCTGTCAAATTCCCCTTCTGTATCATTTCCATAATAATCACACAGAGATGCAAAGACACGTTCGCCCTCGCCGCACATGACTCCGGTGATCTCCGGATGCTCCTGCAGAATTTCCTCTCTATTATAGGACACCTCCGGACCACCCAGCCAGATATCCGTATGGGGAAGCAGTACCTTTAACTCCTTTATCAGTGTCATGACATAGGAAATATTCCAGATATAACAGGAAAATCCGATCACATCCGGCTTCTCCCGGTAGATTTCTTCCAGTATCTCATCTATCTGCTGGTTAATGGTAAACTCCCGGTAGATAACGGATACCCTGCCGTCCTTCACCGCTTCGCTGTATTTCCGGGCATATGCGTCCAGGCAGTATACTGCCAGATTGGAATGTATGTATTTTGCATTGATTGCCGCCAGTAATATTTTTTTACTCATCGGATTCCCTCCAGTACTGTTTTCAGGGCAATGATCAGACCATTTTTCAGAGATGCCTCTTCAATGTATTCCTGCCTGGTATGTTCTCCCGCACCCAGACACGTTCCAATGCAGATAGACGGAATTCCCCGCGACAGCGGAACATTACAGTCCGTAGAACCGCTTTTTACATCCGGTGCTTTTCCTGTTATTTCCCGTATTATCCGGCTGATCCGTTCCACAAGTCCGATCTGCTGCACCATGCCCTCCTCTGAAAATCCACCCATCGAAGGTCTTATGCCCAGAATATCTTTCTTCACTTCCAGTTCTCCCGCACCTTCCTGTCTGGTTTTCTCCAACAGGGTATCAAAATATTCCTGCAATTTTTCAAGGCTCTCCGAATCATCCGAACGGATTTCAAAATCCGCCTGACATTCTTCTGCAATGGCATTTACCGTTGTTCCGCCCTGTATCCGTCCCACGTTGTAAGTGACCGTTCCGCTGTACTCTTCCGGATTGATCTGATAAAAAAGCCGGATCAGTTCACTCATCGCCACAATGGCGTTTTTTCTGCCAAAATCATTGTACGAATGTCCGCCCTGTCCCGTGATGGTGATTTTATACCGGACCGATCCCAGTGCCTTACAAAAAATCGTCGTATAGTCCAGGTCAAAAGCTATCCAGCGGCAGATTTTCGGATAATGCTCCAGCACTCTCTTACTTCCTGCGAGGTTGCCCATTCCCTCTTCGCATACATTGAATACGAATAAGAGCCTCTTCTCCGGCACAATCCTCTCTTCAAAAATATATTTTGCACAGAATAGCAACGCACATACGTTCGCCCTGTTGTCTTTGATTCCCAGACCGTATATCCTGCCGCTTCCATCCCGCTCAAACGGAAGCGGTCCTTCCATATCCGGAAACACCGTATCCGTGTGGGCAGTCACCGCAAAACACTCACTTCCCGGCTCAAATGCTTCTCCCAGTTCACAGTACACATTGCAGATATCATCCTCATAAATATGCACCTGGTCATATCCAGACTTCTCCGCATATCCACACAGCAGTTTTTTAATCAACTCCGCAATCCTGTTTTCCCTGTACGACGGGGACGGTGTCTCCGTCAGTGCCTGTAAGACATCTGCATACTCCTGCCTGTTCTCCTCTGCAAACACACTGTAATCCTTCATATCAGTCTCTCCCTTCTGATTTTTTTTAATGATAGTTAATTGCAAAACTCATAATTTATCTTTATTGTATATGCAAATCAAACAATTACTAAGAAGGTA
>OGOW01002111.1_pt1 | contig 16541 bp, 19 predicted proteins | sample 1552781 | NCBI WGS metagenome assembly OGOW01 (sample SAMEA2580145, study PRJEB22360) | human gut metagenome | biome: human gut; feature: human-associated habitat; material: faeces | place: Denmark | collected 2008/2010
CTTTTACGTTGATATGTCCGTCTGGCTTTTTGTGGGAAAGCAGTACAACCGTCTCAACGTGAACGGTTTATAGATAGAATATAACTACATTTTATTAATCATATTCTATTATATCTTTATATTGTAGAAAATTCAAGAACAACTGGAAACATATTAATTGTTCTAAACCATTTGTATTAATATAAATTTTATACTATCTTTTATGGGGGTGGCAATCTGGTGGCATTGCCACCCATATTTATTATTTTACCAATTTCCCTGCCTTGAGCAATGCAAGCAGCTGATTATTCTGCCCGGCAGTTCCCTGGTATCCTAAGATTCCGTTTCTCTGTGCAATCGTTTTTCTATTCGCAAAGGAGCTATCCGCTCCAACTGCCGACAGAGCGTCTACAATACTTACACTGCCGCCGGTATATGCTGGATAGTAATTTACTGCCGGTGCCGCGTACAATCCGTTAATATCACCGTCATTTACATATAATCCGTTGTTTAACTGATACTTCGCCTGTCCGCTCACAATCGCCACGATAGTACCATGTCCGCTACCTCCAGTTGCATACTGGTATCCACACGGAAGGGTTGGATTTGGGTAAGATGTACCGTAGGAAACCGTCTGGCCAACGGAATATTTATTGCTTGCCGGTGCAGAATCCACACGCTGTCCGGTAAGCGCTACTGCAATCGCCTTTGCACACTTTGCTGCATCCCATCTGTCCGCATCATCCTTATCATCAACGAAGCAGCACTCTATTATGATAGTCTGAGCTTTTGTATGTTTTAAGACATAATAGCCTTGATTCGTTTTAAATCCTCTGTTGGTAATTCCAAGAACCGCCGCTATCTCTGCGCATATTCTGGAACCAACCTCTTTTGTACCATCATTGTAACCCCAGACCTCGACACCGCCTGTTTTACCGTCTCCACCTGTATCATTTCTTCCAGCGTTCAAGTGAATGGAAACGTCTAAATCTACTGCATGAGCATTACACTTTGCAACAATAGAGCTGAGATTTTCACCCGCTGTTCTGCCGTTATCATCAGTACAGTCATAGACTGTATGTCCGGCTGCTCTTAACAGCTCCACTACTGTATTTTTTACTTTCCTGTCCTCAATTACTTCATCCAGGAGGCCTGCCGCTCCCCTGCATACCAGGGAGTGGCCACCATGTACATTATATACTGCCATTTATTTTTCCTCACTTTCTTCTGAATCTTCTGATTTTGATTTTAAAACCGCGATTGCTTTTGTAATCACTGCCGGGATTGGAAGTCCCATCAGGCCGGCATTTTCCGTTATGGAAATTAATTCATTTGCCATGAATCCGATGCAGACAACATCCCGGATATAAGTTGTGTTCATGACAAGATCCAGCCGGACTGCAATCAGGACATATAACAGTGTCACCCCTTTTTTACAAAGCCCCTTCCAGCCGGCATTGCTCTCCAATGCTCCGTTTTCTGTCTTGCTGGAACGTTTAAATACTCCTGCTACAATTAATCCGGTCGCATAATCGCAACACATGAATATCAGCAATGTTATAAATGCGGCATCCCAGCCGCCAAACAGCTTTGCAATAAATCCGCCTGCTACTCCTATTATCATACATACTGTATCTTTCATTTTTTTCCCTTCTTTCTGCAAAAAATTTGTTTTCTACTACTATTGTATGTCATCCTGCTGCAGGTGCTCTTATGTATCTCATTTTCTCCTATTCCTCTTCTTTTGTCATAAACTCGAGTGCTGCAAACTCTTTTGTTTTCATACTGCCGCACTCCTGCAAATCTTCATATGATATTTTCTGGATTTTTATATCTTCATTATTAATCTCAAGCAGTTCTTTTACTTTTTTGTTTGTCACTCTCCTCTGCTCTTCGTTCTGGTCATCAAAATCCTTCATTATTTTTTCTCTTTCAGCATCATATACAGCATATGCTTCTTTTAATATTCGCAGATTTTTCGCAATCGCGTATCCAACCTTTACAGAAAACTCTTTCTCTGATTCTACCAACAGAGCCAGTCCATTTAATCCATTTACAATTTCACTATTTTTCATATCTGTTTCCTTTCTTTACTGTACAAGTGACCATGCAGTATCTTCAAATTCCTGCATATCTTTGTCTATCTGTTCTTTGTTTGCAAGGTATAATTCCCGATTCTGAATACTCTTTGTCACAACCGGAGTATCATTGTCTCCGATGGTTGCCGACATATATACCACAGGGACAGTATTCATTTCTCCTTCTGCGGTAGCTTCAACTACACTTGTTCCTGTTAATGTGATACTTTTTGTACTGTTTAACATGTTATTTCCTCACTTTCTCTACTTCCACCTGTTCCGGATTCATTACTATTCCAATCAGGTGTGCTACTACATTTTCTAAATACTTTAATTTCTTATCCTGCATCTGCACCTTTTTAATCAGAAGTGGGATAAAACGTGTATAATCTACTGCATCCGGCTCACCATTCCGGTAAAGGACTGCATTTTTATGCACCTGCTCTACTTCCTCCGCAATCACGCCGTACATATCTTTGCTGCCATAATCTTTTTTATAGTCAAAATGATATGTCTTTATTTTCAGCAGTCTGTCTGCAACGGATTCTGTCAGTTCCGTTATGTTTTCCTTATACCGCCTGGAAGAATTACTTCCCCATGCCGTAGCATAAAATGTTCCCGTATTGGCATCCAGGCTGGCAGAATGTCCAAGTTCAAATCCTCCAGAATCTGTTGCCGGAAGAAACCACAGCCTTGCCCCGCTGTATCTTATGTAGCAGTATTTTGCATAGTCATCATGCAACAGTATATTTGATGCATTTCCACTTGTTCTTAACTCTAAATTTCCAGTTGCGGTAAGTTTCCCCGCTGCAGTAATACTTCCATTCGTCGTAATATTGCCCCCAGCTGAAACAGCTCCATTCGATGTAAGAGATGTGCAATAGACCAGTCCATCTGCTCTTGCGTAAAAATTACCGACTTTACTGGAATTTATGTCGCCATACTGAGTGGAAAAACACCAAGTTGTCGATGATGTCGGTTTCTGAATATACATTCTATAAACATTTCCGGATGTTCCAGAGTCCGCCTGCAGGTAATTTCCATTTATGACCAGCTTTCCAATCGTTCCGGATGTTGCAGTTATATCACCACTTACTTTTACATTGTTTGCATATAATGCACCCGCTTTCGTTACCCCGAATGTATTGCCTGCTGTGAAACACCAGCCACTAATGCTTGATGATCCACCGATAGATTTTGCCCCATCTGTGCCGGTACACATCATAACACTTCCAGATGTTCCCCATGTTCCGCTGGCTATATTATTGTTATCAATTGTAAAGCCGCCAATTTTTGCTGAAATGGCTTGCAGGCTGTCTACTTTTATTTTGTCTGCTGTAATCGTGTTCGCTTTAATTGCTCCTCCGTTAATAACCGTACTTGTACCATTTGAAGCAGAATTTTTAAACGTTGTTAATGCGTCGATGTCAAATTTTGCTGATAACAAACTTGCAACCCTGTCTGTGAGGGTAAAGTCAGTTGCTGATGTTCCGGATTTTACAATCCATTGAAATTTTTCAGCTGTTTGATTTGCTATTGTTGTGGTTGAGTACAAAGAACCGCTTGTTGGAATTTTGTTGCTTCCTGATGTGCCACCGCTTGTGTAATCCACTTCTCCCATTGCTGCCATCTGAAAAGCTGCAACGGTTCCGGATGGGCAAGTAGCTACACCTGCTGTTTTCCATATAATTGCAAAATGCGTTGTACTGTAAACATCAATAACTTCAATAACATCCCATGCAGAAGTTCCTATGTACAACTGCCATGTGGATGTTGCTGTTTTTCCTATGTACACACTATTTGCACCTGTTTTTCCGATGGAATGCAATGCCGGATCCGTACCGCCACTATTTACAAACCTTATGTAAACAGTTGATTCTCCATTGTTTCTACTGTGGATGCAAATTGTTATAGGATTATTTGCGTATGTTCCTTTTATTTTAATTTCTGCGAGATGACAATATGCTGATGTATTAGAACCTGCATTATATGTTGCTTTTACAATTCCGGATGCTTTGTTTAATTCTGTCTTTGTTGAGTAAGTACTGCTGACAGTAGTTTTAAATCCGCTCAAATCGGCAGTAAGGCTTGTCATATTCGCCTGTAAATCCGTAACTATACTTCCATCCGCTTTTTTGCTTATTGCTGTTGTGTTGCTGTTTACTGTTGCCGTCAGGCTGGTAAGTGTCTGGTTCAAACTGGTATACTGCGTACTTAAAGTTTCTGTTGTTCCTTCCAGGACGGAGATGGCACTGTCTACATCTTCTGGTGCAGGTGTCCATGTAGTGGCTTTTGTCCCCTCTTCAAATTTGAAGTCTCTGATATATAAGATTTCTCCATTTTTCCAACCGAGATAGAAGGTAAATGCGCTATACTGACTATTGTTTGCCGTAAAAGTATGCGTATATTTCTGCCATTCTGTTGTAAACGAAACTGCTTTCTGCCCGCCCCGTTCGCATCCTATATTCCCACTTTTTGTGACAGAAGCTTTCCCCCAAAAACTCCATGTATAGGTTTTTCCTGGTTGACATTCTTTATAAGGATAGCTATAGAAATTTGCAGTTGCTGACGTGGTCTTATTTTCTGTATGGTATCCAGATAGTGCATCTTTATCTGCTACCAATGTGGTTGTTACTGTTCCGACGGTTTTACTTGTGGCAAAATTATGTTTCGCAGAATTTAAACATAAATTCCTTCCGCCTATCTGCACACTACTGACCGCTGTGGTAATGTCCTGCTGCCATATCTTACTACTTATCTGCCCCTGTATTGTTGTAATCTGCGTTCCCTGCGTGGTAACTGTTTCTGTTAAGGTTGTAATCTTATTTAACGCACTGGTCGCATTTGCACTGGCTGTATTCGCTGTACTTAATGCCGAACTCGCATTACTTGCGGCTTTATTTGCTGTGGAATTCGCCGTCTCTGCCGTTGTCTTTGCCGTATTGGCCGTGCTGTTCGCTGCGTTCGATGTTCTGGCCGCCGCACTTGCCGCAGATAATGCACTGGAAGCGGTACTATTCGCCCCCTGTGCCGTAGTTAATGCCGAACTTGCGGTAGTTGTCACTTCCGACACTGTGGTAGACATATTTTTAAAAGAAATGTCCAGTGTCTGTTTATCTGCATCCACATAGATTTTGCTGGACTTTATTGTTTCTGTACTACCGTTAATCTCTTTGAACAGGCTGGAGATGTCCAGTTTTGCCGCAGAAATATTTGCGGTATCAGATACCATATCATTGCGGATAATTGCCTGCTTGATTCCATCTTCCTGCACTCCGTACAATGGGTCAAACATCAGCTTTCCATTTTTATCCCAGATGTAAATGTTATAATCTCCCGAGGCATCCTTTCCAATCTGAACCCGTACAACTTTTTTTCCATCTTTTATCTGTATCGTATTATCTGCAATATCAAGGTTTCCAGTCCGGCTTACAATCTCTACCTGATTTGTATAAATCTTTCCTGACGTAATCTTATCCGCACTGATATCCTTTATCATTGCAGATTTTATCTGTGCATCTCCAATCATGCTCACGACAGAATTTGAAAATTCTGTACTCAGACTTCCTCCGGATGCAGAGCCAAACATTAATGTATTAATATCCGCTATCCCAGTTTTCAATGCTACGATTTCCGCACTACTTGCAGTTAAAGCCGTTGCCTCAAGGGTATCTATTTTTGCATTTGCCGCAGACAGATTACCTATTGTTGCATAATTTGCTTTTATATATTCAATCGTAGCAAATTTGCCCTGGAGATTTGTTATTACTGCTGTTTCTATATTAGCCTGCACTGCATCCAGCTCTGATGTTTTAATATAATTCGCTTCCAGGTATTCAATGCTTGCCTTTGTTGCCACCAGTTTATTTACAAGCAGTAATTCTGCAAAGGTTCTTTCCATTGCTTTTGTTGCCGGTCCGCTGAAAGAATCTTCCACATCTTCTTCCTCAGCCTCCGCTGTTATCGTAGTTGTAAGTCCGCCATCAATCTCATGCGTTATCTGCATGGCCGGAATTTTATAAATATTGCCCTGCAGGTCACTGCACTGCAGCATGTCCCACGGGTCAATTCTGCAGTCTCCCAGAAATGTTATGGTTCCACCGCGATAAGAAAATCCATGTTTTGAACTGTATATCTGATTTACAATTTCCTGCGTCAGAAATGGATTGCTGTATGAGATTCCATGGTTGCCACTACCTGCAGTATAACTTGTATTACTGTCAGAACTTCCAACTACTTTCTGTACCTCATAATCCTGTTCGTTCCGTTCAAAAGAAAACATTTTTTTCAGCGGAATTTCCATTTCACTTTCATACCATCGAAACTCCAGCTGACCTGCTCTGTTAAATATTGCAAATTTTCCATACAGGCCAGCCACATATCCGATTGCTTCGCGAATGGTATAGCCGGCAAAGGGAACATCACTGTCTCCTGTTTTTTTCAGAGAAACAGGTGTGATTTCTGTCACAAAGCTGATTCCAAGAAGTTTTTCAATTTCCTGCATTACTTTCTGCGTATCTGTCGGATAGTGCAGGGAAGATGCATAATTTCTTTCTGCATCATACATTCTGTCATATGCTTTCAGGCTTATATCCCAGTCGGTTGTCGTTGGTTTCTGGGCTTTAAAGATTCCCATCGGAATATACTCTTCTTTTCCATCCACATTCATTCCCAGATAAAATGCAAATTCTTTTCCAGTAAGCAGATGCTCCGTTTTCTCCATCGTAATTTCCACACTTGCTGATACGGTCGTTCCGATTGCAAGTCCTTCCCCGGATGAACCGCCCTGATAAACAATTTTCCGGAATCCACTTGTAATTTCAAACGTATCTGACTGCAGTTTCATAAGAAATGTTCTTGCATCTGCTTCCAGCATTTTCTCCATTTTATCTGATATCTGTGTATACAAATCTCCACCTCCTATCTCTCTATGATGTCCGCACTGGCACTCCGGTAGTAATAAATACCATCCCAAAGCCATCCCAACACTTCTTTTGTGATCGTTCCCCTGTAAACATCGATTTCCAGATTTATTCCATCATCATGAAACCGGATCGGAAAAAATCCGGTTTTCAGATTGTTTTTGATGATCAGGTATTCTGTTTCTGTAAGAATCCCCCATTTGATATTAAGAGTTTTCTTTTCTGCCACCACATCACCGGTCATATATCCTGACAAAGTTCTCCCTGTGGAAGAACTCCAGATAATTTCATCCCCGATGCTTAATGTTTCCGGTGCCGGAAGTACAGCACTTCCACACCTTAATATTTCTCTGCCCATACTTCCTCCTAGATTTTTATTTCACAGACACCGGTCTGCCTGGTTTGTTCGTTTATTTTGCTTACAATAATGTCCTTCAGCTTCTTTCCATCTATGGAAATATTCAGATCCATTGTATCCAGTGCAGCAAGAATTTTCTTCAAGGTCTCAAGAATTTCCGCACTGTGATTTCCACCGCCTGCTGCCTTTACTGCTGCGATTGCCATCTGTGTCAGCTTATCCTCAGGAGCAACTACTTCTCCCTGATGTCTGTTATCACCAATCATGGCGAGCTGTGGTGTGTTCGGCTTTACATAACCGCCCTGTGCCAGTTTGGGAATTCTTTTTGCAGTCACTTCTTTCAAATCGAATCCAAAATCTTCGCCTCCTATTCCGGGCACCCAGTCCGGCACAGTAAAGGAAAGTTTATTTACTGCTTTTATTACCGTGTTTATTGCTGCCACTACACCATCTACAAGTCCATTCAGAACATCAATGACATAATTGATCGGAGTTTTTACAATAGTAATCAGACTATCAAACACTCCTTTAAAAATATTTTTTATACCGGTAAGTGCCATGCCGATATCGCCGGTAAAAACTCCCTTTAGAAATTGCACAATTCCTTTCAGTGATGTAATAAATCCATTTAGCACATCGCAGGCTGCTCCGATCATCGTTCCTACAATATTGGCAATACTATTAAATGTTGCGATGAACACAGGTCCTAATACAACTGACAGAAATTTTACCACCGGTGCAATAAAACCATTGTAGATGGTAGTTGCTCCTGTCACAAACTCCCCGACAAAATCCAGAAAATTTGCTACCAACGGCTGTAAATGTTTTGTCCACACTTCATCCACTACAATCATGATATTATCCCATACCGGTTTCAAAATAGATTTCCATATGGTCTGAAATATCTCCCCGGTACTTTTTACTGCCTCATTGATTCCATCAAAAATGGGCTGTCCCCATTTATTCCAAAACTCTGCAATGGTATTCATCAAAGCAACCCACATATCAGAAATCAGCTTTAATGCTGGGCTGACTGCTTCGCTCCACACCCTGTCAAAGGATTCTTTCAGAACACCAAATATGTTTCCAGCCAAAATTGTCATCTGCGTACTAAACTCTGTAAGCATTGGCAAACCCACTGTAATAAAATTACTCAGAACCGGAAATACCGCATTATTCCATATATCTGCAAATACCATATTAAAGGTGTCATATAAACCATTAACAATCAATCCCAGTGTGTCAAATGAAGCCACAAGATTCTCTGTAAATGGTCCGTTGAAATACTCCGTCAGAGGTGTTCCCAGTGTTTTTATATCCTGAAAGACTTTCGTAAGATTATTTTTGAAATTCTGTGTGTTTTTCTGAAAATCTTTCCAGATATTTTTAAACGATGGTCCAAAATTTTTGACGGTCCAGTTTCTGAAACTGTCCATCTTCTTCTTGATATCATCCAATGCAGTTTCTGTATTTCCTGTATCCACTTCCACAGATACATTTCCTGCAATGCCACCGTCTCCCAAACTGCTGCCTGAAGTGTCTGACCCGGAATCCGTATCATCTGACAGTTTTGTGATTTTATCAAATCCGGCAAGTGTTTTCTTTGCCTCTTTTGCAGAAGATGTGATATCATCCACACTTCCGGCTGCATCCGATGCAGAGGCAGCCACACTTCCAAGACTGTCTGTTGCTGCACTGTTTCCAGTAATTGCTGCCGTAAAATTCTTAAAATTCTCCGCCACACCGGCCAGTTTTCCCATCAGATTATTCAGTCCTTTGATTAACGGAGTCAGAATGTTGATAAATCCCTGTCCCAGGCTCGCCTTTAAACTATCAAACTGCAGGGACAGGACTCGTGTCTGGTTCGCCCAGGAATCCTGTGTTTTTGAAAAATCTCCAACGGCATCCGAAAGGGATTCCGTAACGAACTGATAACGGAGCATTACTTTTTCCTGCTCCGTCATCTTTGCCGTGGTTTTTCCAAATCCATTATTTAAGGCATACTGGTCCAGTGCTGTCTGTGTCATGACGACACCAAGGTCTTTCAGGGATTCCGTTTCTCCGGTCCAGATAGATTTTAACTTTGTAAATGCCTCTCCGGAATCCAGATTGTAAAAAGAAGCAACATCCCCTGTTAATCCGGTAACGGCTTCTGCCATATCAAGGCTTTCTTTTTCCGTGAATCCAAATGCATTGTTCATGGCACCAATCGTACCCATGTACTGCTTTGCAATGGTTTCCGACAGACCAAACTGCTTCATCGCATCTTTTGCAAATGTGTTTACACTGCCACTCATGCTTTTAAATGCGGTATCCACCACGTTCTGCACCTCGGCAAGGTCCGAACCAAGGTCCAGGCAGTCTTTCATAAAAGAACCCAGTGCAAGTCCTCCAAGGATGCCCCCAATCTTTTTCCCGATTCCGGAAAATGCAGATGTGAGCTGTCTGTCGGCCTGTCGGGATGCCGTTTCTGCTGCAGAAGTCAACTGTCTGGTCAGCTGCCTCGGATCGACATTCAGCTCCAGTGCAAGACTTCCGATTACTGTTGTTTCACTCATTTTCCACCTCCGTATGCTTCACGGAATCCTGTCTGCAGGGAAAGCAGCATCTCCATGCCGTTTCCTTTCCTTTTCTTCTTATTCTGCCGGTACAGCCATTCCCTGCGGACTCTTTTCTGCTCTTTGGTAAAATTCTTAAGCACCTTCGGGTCTTTTTCTGCCCGGATGCTTACAATCTGTCCCAACGGGGTATCCGGCATAATCCCGGCAAGGAGACTACAGAACTCCTGCCAGGACATATCCTCCTCGGTACGCAGCCGAATCCCATATTGCTTTAAGAAGCTGCTCTCAATCAAATCCCAGTCCTCATCCAAGTCATAATAACTTTCCCCCTCTCCACTAGGGTGTCATGTCCTCATCCGGCTCTTTCCCCTGTGCAACCATCATGACCGACCGGAACACCTCACTGTATTCCGGTACCGGAAGATCCATTTCTTCAATGGCTGCCGCATTTTTCTCTCCAAGAAGCATCTTGAGTGCCTTGTTCATCATGGCAAGTTCCTTCTCTTCTCCTGCGTTTTCTTCTGTCTTTTTTTCGGTTTCTGCCACCATTGCCTGGACATTCAGAATCGTGTTCTTTCTGTTATTAACTGTTACAACAAGTTCATCCGTAATCTTTAATGTCGGTAACTCGTTTGTAATCTTTGCTGAAATATCATAAAATTTTGCCATCTTCTTTTTCCTTTCTTTATGCTGCCTCGTAAGTTACATACTCCGGTTTCCCATCACTGGTAACATCCCATTCCAGTGCATCCAGTGCGGTAGAATCCCCGCCCAGTGTAGATACATTGATTACACATGGGATATACAGACTGTCCTGATTCGGGAATGTAATCTTCATGGCACTGTTACAATCCTGCCCCATTTTCAGGGCAAGACCTGCCACATAATCATTTCCCGGATCTCCATAATTCCGCTTGCCTCCCATACTGATAGAAAGACTCTTCGCTGTCATAAGATTTCTCGCCCAGCCTTCCTGGTCCATCGGATTCCAGCTCTCAATACTTCCATCAATGGAAACACTAAGACTTTCCGCATCCTTTACAATAGTATAGGTTGCTGTCTTTAAATCCGCCGGTCTTCCGGTCGTGCACACTCCAAAGGTAATGGCATTTACCGGATTTACTCCTTTTCTTACTAAATCTGACATTCTTCTTCCTCCTCTTCTGATTCATAATAAATAAGACATTCCATCACATATTCAAAGATGCCGCTCTCATCTGTATCAACAGATACCGGCTCATCCTGATTCATCTGAATAAATTTTATCCTGTGACCGTTTATCTCCTGCTCCTGTGTATTTTGCAGCCGCTGATATACCTTCACTGCTGCCTCCTCTGTTTCTGTCGGTGACCTGTTCCAGTGAATCAGAACCAACACCGCTTTTACTCCATAGGAACGGTTGCCCTGACCTCCTATGGGTGTGGGTGTCACAGCCTGTCTGCCAGACCGCAGATGGTACACTCCTATGCTCTTCTCTTCCTTATCCGGCATAAGTCCCATATAGCACTTTTCCGCTTCTGCAATATTCAGGGATGCCATATAATCCCGGATATCCTTCAAAAGCATCACCGGTTTCCACCTCCCTGCCTTCTCATCTCCCTGCATAAATTTTCCGCAAAGGTTTCCTGTACAAAGTTCTCTTTTCTGCCACCTGGCATCCAGTCCTCAAGCCACCTTCCTTTTGCATCCGGATTTTCTTCTTTGTGAAAGTTATATTCCGGATGGTAATAAAGCCTTCTGGCATATGGTCCTTCTGATATAAGCAGCACTTTTCCATTCTTTGCATTTGTTTTATCTACAAATGTTTTTTCGTTCTGTAATGCCCCGGTATCTCTTGGCATTACCTGTGCCTGTTGCACTTCCGTGTGCAGTGCTTCCACTGTTTTTTCCAATGCGGCAGTCTGTGCTTCTGTAAGCTGCTGCACACTCCGACGAAACAGGGTGACTCTGCTTCTTCTGTTTGCCATTACATCACATCCAATCTTGTAAAGTTGACTGTCCCATCCGGATTCCTTTCCTTTGTTCCTTCATAGATACGTCTCTTTTTTCCAAATACTACAAGAGTTCCTCCGGATATTACCGGAAGCTCCGGTGCAATATCTCCCGGAATCAAGGCACATCCGGATAACTGTATCAATTTTTTCTCCGCTGTCAGAACCGTCTTTCCTTTGTCCTGATAATTACATGTTCCTTTCCACGCAAAAACAGGAAGAGGTTCTCCGTATCTGGTTACCCCTTCCTGCTCCAGCTCCACTTCTATCTCTGTTTTACAGAATATCTTTTGCACAAGGCATGGATATTTCATCTAAATCCTCCTGCAGCACAATCCTGTCTGGCAGAGTTTTTCATAAGTATCCCTGCGGATCGCAATGCCATTCTGCACCATCATATTCCAGGAGCTTCCAAACGTCATGGACACCCCATTGATAGAATACTGCTGCAGCACACTGTTAATCATGTCCGCATTGTCATATTCAAACTCTGCCAGTTCACAGCATACCTCCCGGATAGTATTCTTCTGAAATTCCGTTAGATGTTCAAAACCGATGCCTCGTATCCTGTTCCAGGTCAGGGCATCCACATGACTCTCTGCTTTTTTCAGTGCTTTTTCCTCATCCTCTTCCGGAAGGACTGATCCAAAATTCTGCCGGTAATACTGTTCCTCCACATACATGATTTATTCCTCTACTTCTTCCGCAGGGTCAACATCCACATATACAGAATCAATCTTTCCGTCCTTTCCATTTGGAAATACAAAGGTATCACTTAAATTTCTGTTCTGGTACAGATAACCGTCACCCTTTGTATGTGCTCCCGGTGCAAAGTAATAAATAGAAGAAATCTTTGGCACTGTCTTACAGGTCAGCAGTGTGGCAATCAGCACATTGATTTTGTGTGAACCGGTCACCGTCTTTTCATAATAGGTGGAAATACTTGCTTTCTCCGGTTTTGCCACAGGAGTATAAGCACTGTCTGACTTTGTATAATAGGTCTTTGCCTTATCCACATCGGTATCCCCGGTCAGTTTGTATTTTGCCTTTAACACTTCAAATCCGCCGTCTGCCGGTTCCCAGTCAAAGGCATCATAGAATCTCTCGTCATCGATAACTTCCATTACCGGAACACCATCAATGTCTGTTACCCTGGTCTCAATTCCCATGCCGCCTTCCGCAATCTGGGTAACTTCAATCTTTCTGGTAAATTCCGTGGAACGTTCTAACAGATCCATAACTGCGGAAGATACATACGTGATTAATGCACCCTTTGCCTTGTATCTTCTCAGTTTTCCTGCTGCCAGGGCATCTTTTAACTTTGTAAACACATTTGACTTGTTATACGCTGAAATCGCTGTTTCGCTGTGATATCCTTCTGTCTTCTGTGCTGCCTGTGCAACTTTGGAAAAGAATAATGCATCAATCTCCGGTGCTGCCTGTGCCTGTTCAAAGACACGGGAAATGTTCTGAATGGATGCCGTCTGATTCGTTTCATCCACATCTGCTTTGTCCACAAGGAATTCCACATCCCTGTCATGGGTAACGGTATAAGGAATGTCCTGCTGGTTATACTCTCCGGCATTCCATCCGCCGCTTCTCTTATGATTCTTATATCCACTCACACTCATCTGTGTAAAATGGAATGTCTTTGCATCCAGCCATCTGACATTACTGGTAATAAATGGGGAAGTCACGGTCTCCTGGATAAGAATCTCAAGCAGTTCCGGACTCCACTGTTCTGCATAGTTTAAATTTGGCATTTGTTCACCTGTTCCTTTCGTTTGTTCTGTTTACTGGTTAAATCTGTTCCACCTTTTCTGTGGGACACTGTTCTGGACGGCTCCTTCCCGTGAGCCTCCGTTTCTCCCTGCTCCAATCTGAAAGCCTGCCTGTTCTGCCTTGTCCGGTTTTAATGCCGGCACATCCTTAAGCACTTTCTCCAGAGCCGCTTTTACATTCTCTGCGGACAGTTTTCCATCCTTTTCCCATGCGGTATCAAAGTCAGCCATTTTCAGCAGATATGGCATGGTCTTTGCATCGACTCCAAGTGTCATTGCAATTCTTGTTGCTTCCAGTTCCACCTGTGCAGTCTTTGCAAGTTTTTCTGCATCCGCAACCTTCTGTTTCAGTTCATTGCTGTCACTTGCCTGCTGTGCACTCTGTTTCTGCTTGGTTTCCTTGAAGTCGGAAATGGCTCTGCTTACTTCTTCTTCCGTAAGCCCCTGCTGTTGAAAATAACTTTTTAACACAGCATTTTCCTTTTTTGCTGTCGCAGTATCCAGCATGGACTGGATTTTGTCATAATCCACTCCAGGAGCAGACTGTCCATTCTGTGGTGTAGCTGCAGTATTTCCCTGCTGACCATTTGTTCCGGCTGTACTGCCGGCTCCCTGCTGTGTGTTTGTTCCGGCTCCGTTGCCGTCCCCTGCTCCATTCTCCGCAAAGAGCTGGAGCTTCATCGGTAATCTTTTACCCATGTGTTTCTCCTTTCTGTACAAAGCCCATCGGCATTCCTAAAGTTTAATGTCATTAAGTTTTGGACATGAAAAAAGCACCTCTGCGGTGCTATTTACTCAACTTTGCCTTATCTTCCGGCGGAAGGATTTCCACCAGTTTCTTCTGTACCAGTTCTGCTGCCCTCTTTTCATCCACTTCATGGACTTCTCCCGGATGGAAAAGCAACATCTTCTGCAAGTCCTTATAGGATTTTATCACTTTTACCTTTCCCATGAGTCTCCTTTCTCTTGCGATATCGCAAGGATTTTGGGTATAAAAATACCACCGGTCTTTCGACTGGTGGTGGTTAATCAATGATTATATCTGGTGCTGGCATTGCTTTTGGAACTTCAGTTCCATATTTTTCTATTGTATAATCAAAGCCATCTTCTATGCACTTCAATAATTCATCAGCAAAAGCATCCTGGTCAAAATCTACATTTGGTGGAAATTTAGGACAATATCCAAAACAATCCATAAATGCCCCAAATGCCTTATCAAGTTTTTTTATCATTTCGATGCCTCCTTTATCATTTTTTCAAAATATTCAAGTGACCGTGGAAAATATTTTCTTATCTCTTCATATCGAATTTTATCAAATTGTGCCTCATACATATGGGCAAATGCTTCTAATGTAATGCTCTTTTCATATTTCCAATAATCAATACTATGACCCGCACATCCATTTATGCTTCCCTTTGTTGCACCATCCAATAAATCTGACACTGCTGAATGTTTACGCATATCTTGTATTTCCATACCAATAGCCTTGTCAATCTCCTCATATGTTTTCAGATTTGATTTTTTTCCATACATGATTCTGTAATTATTTACATCTGCATTTATCAACTTTTTAAATTCCTGATTATCGGAAATATTTCCTGCTGCCATATCTATCAAATGACCATGTTCATGAAACCAAGTAGCACCTATCCCTCTTTCGTTTACTAAATCAGTCCCATAATTCATATAAATTTTCCTTATTTTGGGACTAAAATAAGCAATTCCTTCATATCTTGAGTCTTCTATAGTTTTCTCGCTTGCATATTTTATAAATAAATGTTTTGCTGATTTACTTCCATGTGAGAACTTATTTTTTAATTCGGTATAATATTCCTTGCTGATTTCAGAATTACTTCTTAGTTTATTTTTAAATGCACCTAAATCTGATTCCATTATACCATTAAATATTTCCTTGTCAATTGCATCTTCTTTTTTACATATTCGTTCCCACTCTTCCGCTCTGGCTCCGTATTTCCTCTTATTCTCCTCATCCAGAGAATACTTTGACATCCTTCCATACTTCTCTGTCTGCAGCCTGGCATACTGTTCTTTCGCCTCCTGCTTATTTCCCTGGTTGACTGCCTGCAGTTCTTCCTCTGTCCAGGTGTCATCTGCAGTGCTGATTCCTTTGAAATACGTCGTGTGACTGTCCTTACATCGTGGATGGTAGAGACCTTTGCTGATTGCCGTTGACATCAGCGGGTATGGTCCATCCTCTTTCTTTCCTCCGCTCCATACATCATCTATCAGCACCTTTCCCACAAATGGGAGACATTTCGGGCAGGGATTTCCACGTTTATTCATGATGACGGTGGATATCCCCCACTCCTGTCTTTTCTCTCCCTCTCCGGTCAGATATGCTCTTTTCTGTGCTGTTCTCAGTGCCATGTCGGCATACTCACTCATGGTATGCCTGGCACCGTTCTTGTACTCGATACAGTTAATACCGGCACGCAGGAAATCTTTTGTGGCCATATCCACAGCTTTCTCATAACTGGCTCCGGTGGCTGCATACATCTGGGCATTAAATATAACCTGCCGGTACTGGTCATTCGCTCTCCGCAGAATTGCTACCTCCGCTTTCTTAAAGTCAGACCTGGTTGCCTTTATCAGGGCATTTATCTTTTTGTCATTTTCCTTGAAGAATCTGCCGTCTGCACTGACCTGTTTCTTCGCTTTATAGAGTTTCGCCCCTTCCTTGATTGCTTTTAAAATGCTTACTTCCTGGTCAGCATTTCCTGCTGCCCTCTGCATGGATATTATGGTATCTATTTTCAGATTGATATTCTGAAATATGCCCTGATACTTTTTCAGGTTTCTTTTCTTATACGCATCCAGTGCGGCAAGCTGTTCCACCTGCCACTGGCTCC
>OGOW01002119.1_pt1 | contig 16477 bp, 16 predicted proteins | sample 1552781 | NCBI WGS metagenome assembly OGOW01 (sample SAMEA2580145, study PRJEB22360) | human gut metagenome | biome: human gut; feature: human-associated habitat; material: faeces | place: Denmark | collected 2008/2010
TTGGATACAATCTCTTTCTTAGCTACCGCTATTATAGCATATGCAAGTTGCCTTTTCAAGTATTTCCGCTCTTTCAAAAATAAATCACAATTTCTTTGAAACTTCTTCCCTGCATTACCATTTCAAAATGTTTTATATAACCCTTTTCAATCCAAAAATTTAGGATATCTTTGACATATTCCCGGATTCTGCCAACCTGGACTCGTTGCTCCTTGGTTATATTGAGTGCTTTATAAATATCCTCATATTTTATGCTGCGCTCACAATACCTATCAGACTTCATCGACTCTATTTTTCTGAGGAGATAGCCCTGCAGAACAATCGTATCATTGGTTTTTGCAACAGGTGTATCCAGAAGCTTGATATCTACGGCAGATATCTGCTTACAGGACTTTGCATAGCGGTAGAGAAGCGGCTCTGTTAAAAGCCGGTATGCAGTTACTTTTTTCCCTCCCATTTTTACAGAAACTTTTTCTGCCGAAAGAAGTGCCCCACTATATATAGCCTGTTCATATCCATATGCTGCAGCTTCTTCCGAAGCATCTATGCTCAGTTTTGAAAACATACATTTATCAATAGAATCCTCTATTTCCTTGAGCTTTTTCGTATGAATAAACTCCGAATTTGTCTTTCCGGTCATTGCGCGGTACACCATTGCCGGTGATATAAACTGATTTTCTGCCAACCACAAAGACACTACTGCATCATGGACTTCCTGGTCGAACAAATTAAATTCTTTCTTAGCAAGAATATCAATTCCCTCATAGGAAAAACTTACTCTTGTTCTTATCTGGCGTTTTAAACGTCCACCAGACTTTTCAAGTTCAAGAAGCTGCTCTCCGGCATCCAGCATATTCTGGGTAATAAAAGTACTCACAGGGTCTTTTGTCTTAACTGCTTGCGCCGGTACCCGCGGAGCTATTACCAGTTCCGCTGCTTGTCCTTCCTGCTTCTCAACCACTACCATTTCTATTTGGTTTTCATCAACACTCTTTTTCCGCGCCATCTACATTCCTATCTTTCCGGTACATTCTCCCGAAATAATATATTTTCTTGAAACCATCTGCATTTTGCTGTATGTTCCAACAGGTGTCCATTCTGGAAAAATGCCACACTTTTAAATTTGTATGTATTATCAAAAATCCGAACCGTATCACACATTGGAATTGCCTTATACAAGTTTTCCATTGAATTTATATATCTACGTCTTATATCTGCCTCTGAAATGCCATGTCCACCTTTTCTTTCTCTTAATGCTACACGCTTAATTGCAATATCTACATTATCTACGCCAACATAGTACATGTGAATCCGATACCCTTGTTTTCTGGCTATTGAAATATTTTTTAAAATACTATTCCCCGTAAGTGTTGTTTCCTGATTAAAAGAAATTTTATTATCCAGACAGTACTTTATCTTCCTGATGGCTTCCTTCATTGCCTTTGCCTGGTCTTCCTGATTTTTCCAATTTCCACCAAAATTTTTCAATATTTCATCTGAATTTACACGTTCCTGATTAGAAAGCTCTTCTTTCATGGACAAATACAATGTACTCTTTCCGGCTCCATTCACACCTGCAAAAATTGTATACACGCAACCTGCTTCCATTAGTATTTCTCCCCTTTAATTACATCCTTTTGACGCTGCTGTAGAAAGAAATCACGCAAAAGTTGATAAAATGCCCTTTCTTCTTCATCACATATATTCATTTTCTGATTAAACAATTCAGTAGACGGTTTAAAAATCTCTTTACAACGCTCATATTCTTCATGAATTAGTTGCTGATTTACCATACCTCTCTATCCCCTTTTCCTGCAAAATTTGTATACTTACACATCACTAATTATCATATATTTCTCTTCTATGTCCAACAGAAATAGCAAGAATAATCAACTTCCCATCATCTATTTGACAAAGCAGTCTGTAATCTCCTATGCGATACCTCCACTTCCCACTCCTGTTCGCAGTTAAACCCTTTCCATGTATATGTGGGTCTACCGTATCTACAAGGTTCTTATCAATCCACCCACGTATTATTTTTTGTGTGTATCTGTCCAACATCTTAAATTCTCTCTTGAAGCGTTCAGACAACTCAACATCATACTTCCTCTGCATCTAACTCCCTCCAAAAATCAGCTACCGGAGTAGATTTACAGCCACTGTCCACATACTCTTTATATGCTTCCTCAGCCACTACAATATCATATTCATCCTCGATACGTTCAAACAAAGCCCTCTTAAATGCCTCCCCTAAAGATATCGCATGAACCTTCGCATAACTCTCAGCAAGCGCCTTTTCTTCTGCAGTCAATCTAATTGAAAAACTCATAATATCAACTCCTTTATATAGTACACTGTACTACCTCAGCAATAAATTGTCAACAAGAAAGCCCCACCGAAAAAGTCTAGGAGAAAACAAGAAACCGGGACCGGGAGAATCCAGGGCGGATAAATAAGTCGCCAAAGTAGACCGCAAAAAGCGGGACAAAGCAGGGGCAGAAAAGACCTGTCCAAAGGAAAAAGGCAGAGGCTGCCATGTCCTGAAGGACATATATAATACAAAGGCTGAATTTTTTAGACTACTATTTTCCAATTTTTTACAAAATTTCGCATAACGTCCTTTCTGTGCTGCAACATGCTCTTTTCTGGATGCCAAATAGCGCTCTATTGCTTTTTTATCAGCAAAGAACGTAGCCCTGGATATATTCAGTTTTCTGCAGATATCCTCTGCAGAATATCCTTTCTTAAGCAGCTTTGAAATCTCTGTACGTCTTATTTTTACCTGTTCTTCTTTCGTTCTCTTCTGCTCATGCTGCAGCTTCTTTTTATAGTATATCCGGTTTCTATTCTGCTTCCTCTGAGTAGCCTCCTGCAGGCTGATAAATACTTTTAAATCCTTCATTTCACATTCAGTAATATTAAGTGCCTGAATAACATATGAATTAGAACAGCGAAAGATTTTTCCAGCTAAAAAGTACTTTTCAGCACTTGCCGTAGCCTGGACTGCCTCTTTCTCTGTCAGAGGATATTTCAATCTGGAATTTAATACCAGCGTAGCATTTAAAGCCTCATCAACACTTCCTGTTATGCAGCACATCCAATATCTGTACAGAAACAGAATGTGTTCCCGGTGTCCGGACGGCATATCTCTATGCTTAATAAGCAATGTTTCAATATCCGCTACGCGATTCCTTAAAAGACTATATTCAGTCCCTAAAAAGCGAATCTTTCCCATACGCTTTTCACGGATTTTTTCCTGTCCTCTTTTTTGCTGAAAGAACAGATTTGCCGGTTCCTTATTTTCCCGGATAAACTTTCTCAAAGCTTCCTTATCTCCTGTGTCCGGAAGTGGCAGCTCCAGTATGTTTGAGATGCTTTTTGCATAATGAACAAGCTTCTCACTTGGCTTTTCATCCACCACATACTCGCGCATCAGCGTAGTAAGGCTGTATTTCTTATCGTTATGCTGCAGCACACTTACCTCTGTTCCACTTTTAGAATTGATACTTCCTACCTGGCGGAGAACTCTTGCACTATCAGAAGCCACTTTATAATCTGCTCCAAATTCTTCCAGCTTCCCTGTCAGGTATTTTTGCATTTTCACCCAACGGGAATATGCCTTGACATTTTCATCAAGGCGCCATAAAAGATACAGTCCACGTCCACTGTCTATAATGTATGTAGGTACCGGAATTTCCGAATTAAAATAGTCCAATTCCAATAAGCCGATTATCTGTTTTTTAGAATAATCAGCATAATTTGAATGATAGTAGTCCAGGTCTACATAAAGCCACTTTAACCGTCCGATATGCTCCTTATCCCTGTTTATCTTTCCATGAATTGAGATAAGCGGATTCATGGACATATAGGTATCATATCCACCGGCTGCCTTTTGAATATAGCCCACCTTCTGAATTTCATTTCTTACTGTTCCAGAATGGTGAAACGACATAATGTTGATACTATCGTTTGCGGAATAATTCTGTTTTAAAAATTCAATATATGTACTCATAAATCTATCCCTACTCTTGATTTTTTTTCAAAACAATGTTATTATAAAAATCAAATCTGCTGTGGTATAAGCAGTTTTAAATCATTACATTTTTATAAGTTCAGCTCATACTTGAACTACTAGTAGTGGCTGAAACGAGATTCCCCTTGCTTTAGCTATGGGGAGGGTTTAATAAAAAAAGATGATTGCTTTGGACGGCTGTGCATCTTTTTTTATTGCTCATTTTTGCATATCTTATCAGCTACCAGTTTCTCTGTAAATTTGCATTTTTGTACGGTATTTAGTTATGTTTTTATCTTATAAAAAATTATATTTTCAATAATTCATTTAAAGTCCAGCACTTTATACCTCTTCCATTCCTACATATGTATACATTTTTTGCACCCTATATATACAAAGGTTGCACCCCATGTATACAAAGGTTGCACCCCATATATACAATTTTTGCACCCCATGTACACAACTTTTGCACCCACTTCTTTTCCGCTGCCTCATGATGTATACATTTTTTGCACCCGTTTTCCGCCCTGAGCAGAGAATGTCAGGGCGGATGGGAAGCATTGATTGGCTTACCTCTCTATGTGATGAATTGAATTGGAGGTCTGTTTTATCTGACCGCTACCAAATCAGCAACGGCTTCCTGCTGTAAGATACCCTTCCTGATACTTTTCAGGCATCTGTCTGCGTCTGGATGAGCGCCTGGCTTCTCCTTATCTGCAGAACAGGCAGAATAGATTTCTTTGAAGGAATGTTCCTTCCCGGTTAATTCATTATATTTTCCAATGTCCCGCATAAGCTGCTTTGACGGCTTTAATCCGTATTTTCTCATTTCTTTGGACAGTTTTGCTTCCTTTTCTACGGTGGTTTTTGTGCCAGGCTCCTTCGCAATCTCTTTCTCTTCCATAACCAGTTTTTCTGAAACTTCCATGGAATCAATCATGGTACCCAGATATTCTTCCCTCGTTAAGATTCCAGCATGGTATTCCAGGTAATTTGCAGCAGCTTCTGCATCCCGGATTGCGTTTACCAGAGTTTCCGGCTTCTCCTGAATCCTTTTAATCCAGGATTGCACATAGGCTTTGTGGTTCTCCATATGCTCTTCCGTTTCTACGATTTCCATATGCTCTCCCATAAAGCAGGAGGATATTTCTGCCACCAGTTCTTCATAAGCATACTTCTCTGTTCCAAACCCATTGTGCATCTCTCTGTTTAATCTCTTAGCCGCTCCGGAAGCATGGGATAATTCATGCAGGGCTGTCGCATTATATTCGTAGGAAGAAAAGAATCTTTCCCTTGTTGGCAGGTGAATCGTGTCATTCGTTATGTTGTAGTAAGACTCCCCGCCACCATCATTGATTATTGGTACCTGCATCCCTGCGGATATCTTATTGACCAGTTCGTCCGTATTGACTACTCTGCTCAATTCCTGTTCTTTCGGAATCCCTTCAATATCATTCCCGTTAAACACCACATAATATTTTGTAATAAGGGATACCTGCTTTCCATTCGCTTTCCCGGCTCTGAAATCGTTCCAGCTTATCGCTCTTTTCTCCTCGACATCATAAGGCATCCAGTATTCTACCTGAACTCCCTTTGACCCTTTTTTCAGTTTCCAGCCCTTCTCCTGAATCTGTTTAAAGGTAGCCCATCTGTTGTCTATGTATCCGTCCGGATTTCTCTTTTCCCCGGCAAGTATTTTCAAATTTAACCGGTTAATTCCTTTGTACCTTTTACCCGTATACGCATTGACCGGCGTACTTGACACCCAGCCCATTTTCCAGTGCAGCGGGTCTTCACTTAAGACTTTTACAAAATTATCTGCGATTTTCTTTCTAAATTCATTCGTCTTCTGATTCATAGTTATCCCCCTCCAAAAGCTCCTCTTCTGTGATTGTTTCCTCGTCAATAAACACAATTACCTTCTTCTCTTCCATTCCTTTTCTCCCTTCTCTTCATCTTTCCAGAACCGGAAACCTTGAATCCATTACCTGCTCATTTTCGCTCCGCCTCATCATAAAAGTAATTTCTTTTTTGGTATCCTGATATTCAGACGTGCTGCTTTTTAAAATATCATCCACCGTATTCAGTCTGCCGGTGGTACTGTTCAGGTTTTCAATATTCCGGACTAACCGCCGCTCCGGAACAATGTTATGATTCTTCAAATCCTTAATCACCATATTCCTTTGCGCCTTAACCACTTTATCTATCATTCTCCGGCACGTATCCCAGCTTGTCGCGGACACATCGCTTAAGACGCTCTCTATATTTGTATAAGGCAGCCCATTCCCCAGACCATACCGGTATATGTCCATCTTCCATGCCTCATACTTTGGATTTGCATAACAGGCTGTCCTATAAAGTCCTAATCCGTCCTGCAGTCCGCCATATATCTGCTCCATCTGGGCTGGGGACATCCTCGTATCCAGTAAAAGGGAAAGTTCATCACCGGATATTCCCTTTTCCATGGCTCTGCTGATAATCCGGTACTGTCTGTCATCATAAAGCTCCTTTGTTCGATACAATGTTTTTCCGTTTTCATTTTCCAGCACGCAGATTCCATCTGCCGGACGATATTCTGTCAAAATCCCCTGAACAGATTTTACGCTGGTTGCAATCGAGGGAAATCTCTTATCCGGAACAGGTACATATAAGGTAACTTTTTCTCCTACCTGAAATCTTCCTTCTGGTTTCGGTTGCAAGTGGGACTGATTCAGCATATATTCATTTACAACTCTTTGTATATCTTCATCGGAACTCGTTGAAAACATGATTCCAACCTGGTCGCCCCTGATTTCTATGATATTTCCATTTTCCTGATAAACAGAACATTTGTTGTCCAGTAGATTCTGCATATTAACGCTTATACTGTATTCCTTATCCTCAATTATTCTGACCCTCTCCCGGACTTTATTCTCCAATATGTCTACCATCTGAGTTGCAGATATGTCCGCGATGGATTCATGCCCGGAGGCAGCCAATACATCCTGTTGACTGATATGGATTTGTTCCCCATCCAGCAGCGTTACGATATATTGATTTTCCACTTTTCCAAAATACTGCAGAACACTTGGCTCTCCCTTTTCCGGTTCCTCAAAAGAATAATGCACTTTATAATCCGTATTCCCCTGTGGCTTTTCCTCTTCAAAATTCATCACTGCTGCATTTTCCCTGGGAAGATATTCCTTGAATTTCTCCTGCTGGTCTGGGAATATATACCATCCCTTTTTTTGCTTATTCGGGCTGAACTGAGCGCCATTTGATTTAAAGTGCTGCGTCAGCTTTGTAAATTCTTCTCTGCTCAAATCCGGTGGAATCTGCAGATAAATCTTAGTGATATTCCTTCCAGTGGTAACATCGTATTTAAAGTAATCCGTATACTTTCCTGCCTCCGGATGATATAGTCCTATGCTGCAGGTGATATATTTCATTTCCGGATTTCTACCTGCATTTAAGTCCTGTATCTTTTTTAAAACCTCTTCTCTGGATTCTCCATATATAACCGGTGGCTTTTCATCATTCATACCCTTCTTATATGCAAAGCCTATATAAGGAGAAGCCTCCTTATTGGCAGCATGTACCTTTTCCTTTGCCAGTTCTTTTAAATACTTATCAAACTTTTCCTTCTGGTCTGACGTAGTATACCATTTACCTTCCCCCTGATACCTGGCTCCGTTGTCTTTAAAATACTGAATCGTTTTCTGAAATTCTTCCTTGCCTAATCCCTGTGGAATATCCAGATATACCCTCCACTTTTTCTCCTCTACCGAAATCCCTTCCAATGTCAGCTGCTCCGCTTTTACCTCTTTTTCTTCCATGGCAACCCTCTCCTTTCTCTCGTTTCCTCATGCCCCATTATCTTGATATACTCAGCAAATATATTTTGCCCCTCCGGGAACGTGCTGCATAAAAACGGGTCTTCCGAATACTCCGGGAACCATATATTTTTTAGTGGCTCCATATGCTCACATATTTCCCTCTGCAGCTTTCCGGATGTGGTACAGAGAAAGCAGAAGTGATATTTTTTCAGGACATCCTCTTCCTGCTCCTCAAATATATTTTGCAAAGAATCTACTTCCCATGGCTTCACGCCGCTGCATACTATCCGGACATCACACCTGTTAAACATTATTTTGTCAGCCATTTCATAATTTCCAAAATCCAGGATAATAAAGTTATAAAGCCTGCCGGAAACGGCTGTCACTTGTTCTGTAGAAGAATCCGGATAATAGTCTATCCCGGACAAAGTAAAATACCCATCTTCAAACAGCTTTGCTTTATGGTTGTCCAAAATCGTCTGGAACGCTCCCTTCTGGTTCATTTCCATAATGGCTACCATCTGATTTTTCTTCCTCAAAAAATTGGCTGTCACTATCGCTGTATGTGTGCATCCGCTTCTGTCACCGGCTCCGGCAATCCCTATCAGGACTTTCTGAATCGCCACCGTTTTTGCAGTTTCTTCCTGCGTGGTGGCATCCCTGAACCGGATAGCATCTTTATACTTCATGCCGGATGTAATACAATAGGTAAGCTGCTCTGACATAGCCAAATATTCATCATTGACTATCAGGTCATAGATTCCGGCATAAAAGAAATCCTTAAATATCTTCTCTCCGGCTTTTCGATACGGTGCAATGATGATACAGCGTGTTTTATAATCCATGATTCGCAGGCTTTCGATTCCCTGAATGATTTCCTCATCGGTATCTGCCAGGGCACTGAAATCTATAATAAAAAGGTCAATGCTTTCAAATGTAGCCAGATTTTCCTTGATATATTTCTTCAAGAATATCCCATCCCCGACTTCGCTTTCAGCGCACACCTGGTCTGTTTCTTTTAAAATCTTGCTTATCATTGGCTGATATTTTCTGGAACTGATATAAATTACCATCTTAAAACCTCCTCTGTTACTGTCCAGACAACCATTCCTGCTACTATGTAAGGGATGAAAGCTACCGGCTGCTTCAAGTTACCTTTTCGATTGATATTTTTCCGAAAAGCCTGGACAAGTGCCAGAACAGTTACACTGTATAGCATGACAAGCAGGTCATCCTTAAGGCTTCCTCCTCTCACGGCTATATATGCTGCACAAAGCACAAATGCCAGGCAATCCGCGCCCCCGTACATCCGGGAAAAAAGGAATATCTGCAACACTGCCATTATCAATATGCCCGGTAAAGCAGACCATTCCTGCTTACTGATTAAAATTCCTATACAGCAGATAATTCCCGGAGCAAACAGGATATCCCTTACATAAGTTGTCCTGGCGTCACTCCATGCTGCTGACAGGATGCTGCCCCAGAATACCAGGACACATATCATTTCCCATCTGCTCATTTTTCCTTCTTCCCCATTTCTCCGGACATAGGCTTAACGAAGCCTTGTCCGGATATCATCCAGAATAGAACCCTTCACTCCAACCGTTGTCAGAGCCGGGTCTTCTGTAAGAACTCTTCCCTTTTTGTAAGCAGTAACTTCTATTTCGTAACTCTCATTGTCCGGTGTATAAATTGGAATCATAAACTCTATCTCTTCCTCCTGTTCATACTCCGGAATGTCATACACAATATTTTTATTTAACTCTGAGTTCAGGTCCGACATTGCTTTTGGAAATCTTATTTCTAACCGGTCAGCATATCCCCATACCTTCACCGTAAGGATTCCACTCTCTCCGCTCCTGAAAATCGGCTCATGTGGTTCCAAAATCCTGCTGACGCTGGCTTCCAGGGCAAATTCTGTTACATCTATGCTTTCCTGATATTCATTCCCTACATTGTCCCTTGCATATGCTGTCACCGTAAAATCTCCCGCAAACAGATAATCTTCTTCCGTAATGTCTACCTGAATGGCATTCCCTGTTGCTTCATAGGTTCTTTCGCAGTAGTTATCTGTGTTCTTTATATACAGCTTAAATTCCCCTACTCCGGACACATCATCACTTGCCGTCAGTGTCAGGGTAACAGGCTGGCTTCCCCTGTTAATCAGGCTCTTGTCCGTCAGCAGGTCTAAGCCCGTGACTTTTGGTGCCTTGCCGTCTGCAATCAGCCGGATACCATTTACCTTATCCTCCGTAATGTCAGACCAGTAAGTTTCCTCACCCATATCCGCTCCTGCCGATGGATAAACCTCTATGGTCTTTCCATGTAAGGCTGCATCCATGGTATAACTCTGGTCTGTCAAAAGTCTGGTTGCCCTCGCTTCCCGGAATGCAGAGGTGTACATATCCTCTTTCAGGAAAATCACTTCTCCTCCGGCTGTCCGGATGATTTCTGTACTGTCCAGCTTCCGGTCTGAGGATAACGGAACAGTCAGCGGAATGATAAGCTCACTTTTCTGCTGTGCTGACAAATCCGTTGTATCCCCTGCATAAAATACCGCATGGTTTACCTGATAGTCCTCCCTTGCCGCTCCATCCATCTTCCCTGTAAAGGAAAGCAAAAACGGCGTCTTTCCGTCTGCCCGAACATACCACTGCTTCTCTCCTGCAGGATAAATATTTTCCCTGTCCGTTCCTTCTATCTCGCTGCTTATGGTAAGCGGCTCTGTATACAGATTCCATGCCACCTTCGCCTCATCCAGCCGGATATGTATTGTCGGAGAAATATTTTCCGCCACATCCACTGCCGCCAGATGCAGATACTGTACACTTCCAGTCAGTTCCACCGTAAGCGCTGCACTCCTGCCTGTTTCTACCAGAAAATCCCCGGTGGAATCATTTAAAACCGTTCCTGTCTGTGCATCCACCAGATACCGGTATCCTGCTATGCCGGAAACTAACGTATTCTTTGTGATATTTGAAGTACTCAAAAGTGCTTCCTTTCCTGTTTCATAGGACTCCGCCTTATGGTAATAAGCAGTACCGTTATCTGCAGGTCTTTCCCATGCGACAAGTACCGTCTGGCTGCCTGTATCTGTACTTCCTGCATCTGTGATATCTATTTTTTCCTCCTCTACCGCATCTGGTGCTGCCTTATCCGGTGCCGGAACTGCATCCAGGGAAAGGGCTTCCTGATATCCGGCAGAAACCGTTGCAATTACTGCCTGTCCGTTTCCTTCTTCTATCCCCACATCAGAACCGCTTGTAATGGCATAGGTTGTGTTAATATAGCTGCTTCCACCATAGGCAGGTTTGGATGAAACCACTTCTCCCTCCGTATAACCGCAGGAAAGATATCTGGAGGAAACTGCCACGTTGGAAAGACTAAGGGAGGTAGGTCCTCCAAAGTCCCATAAATCCTGATTTATCCACATGCTGATGCTGGTTGTTCCTTCCGGAAGCGGAACCGTAAAGTCAAGCGATACATACGCTTTGGCATCATCACCTGTCCAGTTCCCATCTGCATCCTCGCAGGAATGTTTGTTCCATGTTCTCGCATATCCGGAATAATTTGTGGCACTGAACTCTCTCCAGTACCAGCCATCGTGCCATCCGTCGCAATAATCATGATACCAGTCACCATCTTTGCGTGTGTAACTGGCATTTGGGTCATCCGGATTTTTTACAAAACCGGGGTCGGCATTTTCTCCATAAACTTCTCCTGTAAATGCTTTTGTATAAATATACTCTCCCGCCTGATTTTTCACAGCAACCGTCGTCGTTCCCAAATCTAAAGCGCGCGAGGTGTCAGTAGCAATGTGAAAGGTTAAAGTTCCTGCATGGGGTGTTGCGAACTGGGCGCTGCTTATATTCTGGATACAATGGGAATCCTCCCATCCCCAATGTTCTATACGAACATGGTCTGCCTCCAGATGGGTCTGCTCTCCCCAGCCCTCATAACTGAACCAGCTTGTAGCCGCTTTGTACCAGCTTTCCCCTGCTGTCAGGTTTTCGTCTGTATAACAGCTTTCCGTGTGATGATGCAGGATGTATTCCCCTGCTTTTCCACCGATAAAGCCGCCTCCCCCTCCTGCTGCTCCGTTTTCTCCCCCATTACCGGAAAGAGAAGGAAGCTGGGATAACAGTCCTTTGTTGGTTTCTCCGCCGGAATTGCCGTTACCGTTCTCCGTGGCTCCACCGCCACCTCCGGCAATCAGAAGTGTGCCTTTACGGTTGGATGAGATAATGGTACTTCCACCGCCGCAGCCATACATGGAAGCTGTACCGCCCCCGTTATAACCGTCCTGTCCTCCGACAGTAACCGTCAGTGTTTCTCCCTTTTGCAGATAAAATCTGCCGCTTACAGAACCGCCCTTTCCACCTTTCTTTTCTCCATAATTGCCGCCCTGCGCTCCCAGAGCCGTCAAATCATAAAAGCCCGTGTAAGGCACCGTAAATATCTGGGACTGTCCCGTGTAAGAAACGGTTGTGTTCAACAGGTTCGGTGTCAGGGCATCCTCCGCGCTGTAAAGCTGGCTGAAATTCACCCCGTCCATGCTTTGATACAGCTTATAAATCTTGCTTTTCCCGTCATCCTGCCGCCAGGACAGATTGACTGCCCCTTTTCCCCCGTTTGCAGCGTAATTATCCATGGAACATAACACCAGCTCCACCCACTTTGCATAAAGGGTTGTGTCTGCATTTGGTGTAAATTCATCTCCCGCCTTTCCCACCGGGTCTGTACACTCTGCATCCCTGTACCAGCCGCCAAAGGAAGCGTTATCCTTTGTGGGTGCCGGAAGGGTAATTGAATCACGGGTATAAATGGCTTCGATTGTATCTGTGTCGTTCATTTTGCCACGGAAAAGATACTGCACACCTCTAAGGAATACCCCATTGGCGGGTTCAATTAAATTCCAACGTTCAAAAGAAAACGTACTTTGAATAGGGGAAAGTTCTTCTCCACCATTGGTATCAAAAGACACGGTATATCCCTCCGGTGCAACAATCTGCGTTGCGTCCGGATAGTATTCTTCCCCATACTGTTTTCTAATGAGTGTGTTTTCTGTTTTTCCCATGTAGCTTCCACCATTCGGGTCAATTTCCAGATTGGTTTCTACCTTTTTCCACTGGGCGTAGAGGGTCACAATGCCTTTTCCAAGGTAATCGTCGTACTCTTCTGCTGACAGGTTATAAATTTCCGCTCCGTCCATGTAGAAGGTTCCACTTCCGTCCGGTTTGGTATTCCACCCCAGGAAGTGATAGCCCTCAATCTTATAGCCATTCTTACGGAGATATTTGTTCGGAGTTACAGCTTCTCCCTCATATTCCGTAGCATTGTTGTACATATGGAAGCTGTCCGGTGTGGAACCCTTGACTCCCCAAGTTTCAACGCCTATGCTTTTCTCATTTGCTTTGTAATTTACGCAATATCTGTTATAGGAAATGGCTTTACAGGTATGCTCTCCTATCTCCACGCCTTGTTCCAGGTGATTACAGGTAGGGCAGAGATAATAAACACCTAAATTTGAATCAATGGAATTTACCGTGGAAACAGCTTCCTTACTGGCATAAATCAAAGGCGTAATCGGTTCCCCACAATCCGCGCAGTAGGCAATCCATCCGGAATAGTAGGCACTACCACAAGTCTTTGTACCAAAAGTTAAACCATGGTATTCTGGCTGATAGACACTTAATTTGTGGATACATCTGGCAAAGGGATGTACTACCTCCCATCTGCCAACGGGAATTTCTCCTGTTCTATCCCCGCCATAATAATGCTCACCTACCTGTAAACTTCTAACCGTAGACTGGATACCTGTTGTAACTGTTTCCCCGTCCTCATACCAGAAATCATCCCGGCTGTCCGGTAAGTCCTGCTTAAATGTCCAAAACTGTCTATCCGGCGCAAACTGCACATATGGGCTGTTATAAACCGTGCCTGCAGCCTGTGCTGTGATGCTTTGTGCTGACAGCCCGATTCCCATGCAGGCTGCCAGTAATGCTATTTTCTGAAAAATACTCTTTTTCATAATCGCCCTCCATTCTGCGCATGTTCTTTCACTTGAAAAATCTGTATCTATGCGCTCTTGACACAAACTCCCTGATAAAAAAATTTACTTCGTTTCCTCGGATTCCCTTAATATTCAGCACACAAAAAGGAACCCGATTTTTCGGATTCCTCAGATTACTTCACATATATTTATGTTTTAAGTTAAATACGCCATGTCACATACCCTATCAGTTTTAAAACAAATCAATATTCCTTGCCACAGTCAGTACATGCAGTAGTACTATGTGCTGGAAAATATACTATTTGTCCATCAACTTCATCCCAATGTTCTTCTACTGTCCATGTTTCAATACTTAAACAAGGACCGTACTGTCCGTTCTCCCAGGAATCGCCTGTAAAACCGCACCGTCTGCAGTGCTGCTCCGTATGTCCAGAGGTGATGCAGTTATAACCAGTAGTGGAGGTTTCCTCCCAGTCATGACCCAGTGGATTTCCTGCGTGGCTGACCGCATAATCACACCGTCTGCATCTGTCTGTTACCCAACCACCTTTTGTGCAAGACGGCGTATCAAACCAATCCTCGTACATATCGTGTCCCAGTGCCGCTCCATCGGTTCTGGTTCCGCCGGATGCCCCGCAAACGGAGCAGACTGATTCGACTACCCTGCCGCTTTCACAGGTTGCCTCACTGACTACCGTATCTACATAAGTATGTGTATGCGGTGCTTCGGTAGGCTTTGCTGTAGGTTCGGGTGTCGGTGTCGAAACATTGACTGCCTTGTTTTCCGTTGCTGCCGGAGCCTCGGTTGTTTTCGGTGCCTCTGTTGCCTTGGGGCTTTCTGTTGCTTTCGGTGCCTCCGTTGTCTTTGGCTCTTCCGTGGTCTTTGGTTCTTTCGTTGCTGCAGGTGTAGGTGTCACTGCCGGAGCCTCGGTTGTTTTCGGTGCCTCCGTTACTGCAGGGCTTTCCGTTGCTTTAGGTGCCTTAGTTGCCTCCGGCGTAGCTGTCGCTGACCCAGCCGACTTTGACGTTTCAAGCTCAGAAGTGTCCGCAGATTTTCCGGATGTCGCTGCCACTCCCGCTTTACCGGAACCTGTACTTTCTGAAATATCTGCATTTTTATTTCCACAGGCGCACAAACTGCATATAAGCAGCACCGCAACCCATACTGAAACTCTATTTATCTTCTTCATAATCTCCCTCCCTCATCGATTTACAAAGCTCTCAAACATGTAACACTTGCGCATCACATTAAAATGTGTTATATTTCTGTTAGAAGCAATCGCCCACATGGTGGTTGACCTTAAAAGGAATAGCATAGAATGCCACCCCGTTCACCGGTCAAAGTTAGAGGGGTGGTTTTCTATGTTTTTGATTTTCAAAACTGATTTACAAAGCTCTCAATCAGCAATGCAAGAATAAACATTCCAAATGACATAAGGTCTTTAAAGTAAAAATAAAATGAAGGTCAGCCACCCGTAACACGATTACTTCATAAAATCATTGTATCATATTTTTATGATTTTTTCAACATTTCTGTATGCTTTGCGGGCGTATTTTATTCATCTTTTGTTTTTATCACCATAGCGAAACGCTCAAACACCCCTGTACTATTCGATTTCATCCAGTGATACAACCATACTATCGCCTGTTTTATCAGTGATTTTGACGTGCGAAGCTCCGTCCATTTCCCATGTAACAGAACCACTGATAAAGCGGTCATCAATCCATTTCTGGATGCGGTTTTTCTGAATTTCTTTGTATTCTGCTATTGTCTTTGCGCCTTTAATCGTCATACCCTGCCTCCTCATTGATTTGCAAAACTCTCAAACAAACTCTCAAACACGCACCACCGTACTTATTTCCACGTCATTTGCAGTTCCCGTTTATTGCTCACGCAATCTGTCAAATACAAATTGATAAGCGTCTGGTAAGGCATATTTAATTTAGCCGCCTGCTCCTTAAAATAATCAATAACTGACGGTGACAATTTTATTGTTACCTGCTTTTTCAGTTCTTTTGCATACGGATTCTGTCTCGGATTCAGCTTGTCAATATCATATTCCTCTAACATACCTGTCTACCTCCTTTTTCGTTGCTTTTCTGGCTGATATGATACGGATTACCGTATCGGATTCCCTGTAACAATGGCACACAATACAGACATTTGCGGCTTCGCTCATTCCTAGCAGTAAAAACCTGTCCTCATACTCGGAATGTTCCGGGTCATCAAACAGGATAGCCTGCTCATCAAAAAATACGGAGCTTGCTTCGTCAAAATCGATTCCATGCTTCTTCTGGTTTATCTGGTTTTTATTTTCGTCCCAGTCAAATACATACATATTTTTACTCCTTTAGTATTTACACAATAATTATAATATATTCATACTTAATTGTCAATATTATTGACTTCTATTGCAAAAAATATTTTTTCCTATCTCATCGCCATTGATTTACAAAGCTCTCAAACAACTCATATTGAAAATCCTGCTCAAACATGTTATTTTAAGAGAAGAAGCAATCGCCACATGGTGGTTGACCTTTCAATAAAGTGAGCCTAGAACGCCACCCCAGTTACTCGGTCAAAGTTAGAGGGGTGGTTTTCTATGTTTGATTTCCCGCCTTGATTTACAAAGCTCC
>OGOW01002134.1_pt1 | contig 16425 bp, 10 predicted proteins | sample 1552781 | NCBI WGS metagenome assembly OGOW01 (sample SAMEA2580145, study PRJEB22360) | human gut metagenome | biome: human gut; feature: human-associated habitat; material: faeces | place: Denmark | collected 2008/2010
GCCGGTGTACCACAAGCGACCCCTTCCACAATAGTAAGTCCGAAAGTCTCTTGGTACGACAAACTCGTCACCACATCTGCCGCCGAATAAATAAGAGCCAGTTCATCAAGATTCTCTGTTCGCTCTACCCCGATGATACCATCGGGTATATTGTTTTTCTGCTCAGAGGTTATCCCCACCAAAACGACCACGAACTGATCGGCCGGCAATAATTCCCTCAGTTTATAATAATCATATAATCCCTTTGACGCACTCCAATGAGAACTTACCCCCACAATCATGAAGCGGTTGCCACAACCATACTTTTGTTTAATGGCTTGTATATCGGTACGAGGATAGAATCGAGTACTGTCCACTCCGTTGGAAATAACCTGTACAGGTACAGAACCGACAACCGAACTTCTCACTACGCCCGACAGCCACTCCGAGACTGTAACAAAAGTCAGATTCGGAACAGAAGTTATATATGCTTCTTTCTTTCTTAACACCCACGGCATAGTACGGAACACCCCTTTTAATTCCCCGCCCGTATCGCTATTACCACATCTCGGACATCGATAGCAACCCGTTTTCCAATTTTCGCATTTATTGTACACGAAATGAGTACACCCCCCAGTCACGGCCCAACAGTCGTGAAGGGTCCAAATAACCGGAATACCCGCTTTTTTCAAAAAAGAGAAAAGAAGTGGCAAATTCAAAAAATTCTGATGAATATTATGCAAATGAATTATATCAGGAGCTATTTTCTTTATTTTTCTGATAAATAACTTCGTCTCAATCCAAGAACCGAATCCTTTCAAATTGAGAATACGGGAAAACAAATAGGTATGTATAATATACGATATAACGCTTTTATTAATTCTAATCTCCTCACATGAGCAAGGATTCGATTCGCTTGCGTATGCAAAATAGCACTGCCAACCATGTTTTACCGCAATCTCCCCTATCTCGGCCGCAATCCTGCCGGTTGACCACAAATTGGCATAAGTATTGACGATCAACAGTTTCTTACCCATTTTGAAACGCCTCTTTATTCAACATTTTCAACTGCCTGTTCATCACCATAGGTTGCCAGACACAGTAGGGCAATAAACCTACAATCGTAGCTGTGATTACAATCGTCCACGGAATCCACGAAGAAAATAAAACGATAGCTATGACTTTGAAGAGTACAGCCCATAAAAAACCATACAACTGGCATTTAAGCGCGCCTAAACCATTAACGACACTCGTCAAAACCGATACCCAAATCATCACACACCCCAATAGGGCAAACAGCAATGCAGTGGACAGATTCACCTCGATGGCCTTTTCGCCTAACCAAAATTCCAATATCGGGTCAAGAAATGGAATGATAGCCAATTGAAACAATACAGCAATACCAGCGACAAAATACAGAAAACGGACCAACTTGATTATCCAATCGTAACGTTTTTCTACAAATGCTTTCGTCACAGCCGACCATACCGGAATCAGAGCCAAAGACACAAATGTACCGGCTATTGAAAAGATCTTTATATATATCTGGTATTCTACAACGAAAGACGGATCGAAAAAGTAGGATATAAAAAACTCGTTGGTTACAGTAATTATCATGTATAACAACTGCAAGACAAGGAACAAAATTCCCAACGACAAAACACCAGTGGCTTTATCCCACCGAAAGTACTTGAACGATGGCAAACATTCTTTCAGGTCTTTTGCAAAAACAATTATTGTCGCTACCAATAACGGCAAACACCCTGTAACAGCCTGCACCCAAGAAATCGTTACAAAATCTCGTTCGACATCTCCGGTCGGATCATATACCCACAGAAAAATCAATAATAAAACGGTAGAAAGCAGATTCAAGAAATTAGGTAGTGCCGATTTCTGCAAAGCATACAAAATAGAGATAATCAATTTCAGAAAGAAAAAACACAATACGCCACATAAAGCGATAACAACCCCTTTACGCAAACTCTCTGGCGATATGCTTTGTTCCGAAATATTGAAAACCGAATTCCAATCTATATATCGGCTTATTATAAATGCTAAAAACGAAATAAATACAGTGACACCTCCCATCAAAATGTAAGAAGATGATATATATTGCCGGGCACTTTCATAGTTTTTCAAACTCAAATCGGCCGTCAAATGATTCCGCAAGCCATTGCCTATTCCCAAATCAAAGACTTGTATCCATGATAAAACAGAGCACATCGTGAACCAGCACCCTAATACGGTATTGTCATCGAAATAGTTCAGATAAAGAGGAAACAAGGCAAAAGAAACCAAAAAGCCGAACCCTCGAACAAGGAAAGAGCCCAGTACATTGTTAATTAGGTTCTTATTACCTATGTATTTCCCTTTTATATCACTAAACTCTATCACGGAGAAACAAACTCAATTGTTCTACAAACCTATTATCCAAAGACTGTACCACCGCCCGCGTGTCAAAAGGATTATCCAAATCCACATTCAATATGGCATTTGCTATATCGCTGGGTTCTTGTTTCTGATAATAATAAATATAACCCGAAATTCCATAAGCTCGCCGTACCGCTTCTATATCGGCAGAAACGACTTGCAAACCATTCGACATATAAGATAATATTTTCGACGGAAACGAGGTATTATTAAACGCCGCATCAGGATTCTGCGTGCTCAGGCCAATCTGACACGTCTGTAAAAAATCTATATATGCACTCCCTTTCAGTACCCCATCATAGGAGACTACCGCACCGCCTTTGCCCGACATCTCTTCACACAGCTCTTTAATCGTCTGTATCTCTCCGGGATTCCCGAATCCAAGTATATGAACTCTATATGTAGACGGCAAGGACGCCGCCACACCCGCAGCCGCCATAGCTCCGCCTTTATTGGGATCAAGTGTACCAGAATAGACAACATGCACCTTATTGTCTCCGTGCCGTTCGCTCATCACAGGCACACACCGATAAGTCCCATAAATAACTAAATGAGGCTTCTTTTGCCTATTTACTTTATCATTCAGAAGATCGGTCGAAAACACAAACTTATCCGCAACGTCTATCATCTTGCATTCCCAACGTTCCATATACCGAGGAACAGGAGAAACATCTTGATAAATCTCTTCTACTTCGAGAATCAGTTTGAATTTCTTTATTTTTTTTGCCAGCAAAATCACATTGTAATAATACAAAGAATGGTATACCCATATAGACTCTCCTTTTTTAACACAAAAAAGAAGATAACTCAATAATTGCAATACCCCCCAAATAAGTCGCAACAAGACTAATATTTTAGATCGACAACGAAACGACGAGAAAAATCTCGTTTTCACATGAGGCTGTCTCTCTTCAACCCGAGACTTATACCATCGAAACGTCCCGCTTTCTATACATGCCGATGCCGAAACTACCTCTACGTCATATCCGATTCTTACAAGAGATTCAATGATATAATCCATTTTATTAGCCGCAGCAACGCTATAATTCCGCGCTATCCCAGAATCGGCAAAATCATAAAATGAAATATATTTAATCACCGGTCGCATATCTTTTCCAAATATCCCCCCGGTATAAAAACCGTAGCGATTGAAAATAAATTTTCGAGACGAACCACCACTCGACGATGGCCTGCAATGCGGATTAACTCCCCTTCGATTCCGGCAAAAGTCCCTGCGACCACACGTACCCGATCTCCTCGTTTTAAATCATGGGGAAACAATTCTATCTCATTTTCATGACGGTCTACCAAATAGATAAAATCCTCCATTTGCTTATCGGGTACACGTAAAAGCGAACGAGTGGAAAAATCCCGCAAATATCTCATAGGATACCCATATTCGTTAATCAACTCAATGCAACTTTTTTTATTTCCTCGAACAAATATCAACCCGTTCACAAAAGGCTCTTCTACTTTTTTTCGCTTCCCGTTAATCTCCTTTACGACTTGATGGAAAGGTACAAAATGCTCTATACCCATACGGGCAAGAAGGTCTTTGATCTTACGTTCCTGCCGATACGTTTTCGCTACATACCACCCGATACTGTCGTTTTCCACCATTGCTATTTTAGTTTAGGCAAAGCCTAAGCTTCCAGACAACAATACGTTATCCTCGATAAAATCAGCCTCTCCCTCGAACTTTTGCACTTCTTCCTCTTAAACAGAGTTATAAAATACAAATTCTATTGTACAAATATATGTAAAATGCATGGATTATTTAGAATTATTTATTTAGTTATTATTACTAATCATATTATATATTCACGACATTCTATCTATCTAACTAAATATTAGAAAATTAAATCCCGATACCTCCTTATAGGAGATATCGGGACCATCATCATCTTCACTAAAACAGATAAAAAATAAGAACGTTTTTTAGGGTTAGCCTATAAAATATCTTTCACAAAAGTTATCTGATAGAAAATATCTTTTGAACGTCTTCTTTTTTAGGCTCCTGCGAAGGCACACTATCGGTTTTAGCCGGTTCTTCATTCATATAAACCGATGAAGTCTTGGGTTCTTCTTTCTTGGGTCCCTGAGACGGCACACTGTCTGTCTTAGCAGGTTCTTCGCTCATACAAACCCAAGCTGCCTCTGATTTAGGCTCCTCTTTCTTAGGTTCTTCGGTTGGGACACTATCTTTCTTTACAGGCTCTACATTGGAATCTTGTGCATACAAACCAAGAGTAGATACTCCCATCATGAACACAGCTACTGATAACATTAACTTTTTCATAATTCTAACTTTTTTAGTTATACATTCTATATTCCATTCTTCGACTATAAAACAACAATCGTTATGCCAACACTTCCAAAGAATACACAAACAACTGATTATAAATAAATTAAATAAATAGAATACAAAAATCTTATGTGGAAATTTGTAGAATAAAAAGAAAAAGGGTGTGGAAAAATTCCACACCCTTTTATCCTCAAATACAGTGAGAGATAAGTGCAAAGGCAAGCGGAAATAAGATTTCCGACTTGACTATGACGAACCGTATCCTATATTCTACAAATATATAAGTTACTCGATTTGATACAATTTCAACTTGTTATACAATGTCTTTCTATCTATGCCTAACATTGCAGCCGCTTTACTTTTATTACCCGAACATTTCTGTAATGCCGATACAATCTTAGTCCGCTCACTATCCGGATCGTGTAAAATATTTATCGGCTTGTCTATATTCATGTCTATGCCCAAATGTTCCACACGTATGGGATTCCCCTGAGCAAGTAAAGCCGCCCTCATAACAGTATTACGCATTTCTCTTAAATTTCCCGGCCAAGTATATTGAGAAATCCGTTCCATCGCTTCCGGCAAAAATCCGGGAACAGGCTTTTCGAGTTCTCGATTGGCTTGATCCAAAAAGAAATTAGCAAACAACGGTATATCCTCACCTCGTTCGCACAAATGCGGCATATAGATCGTAAATTCATTGATTCGATGATACAAATCTTCCCTAAATGCACCTGATTTTATAGCCGCCTTCAAGTCTTCATTTGTCGCAGCAATCAACCTCACATCGACTTTTACTTCCGTTGTAGTCCCGATGGGCTTCACTCTGCGTTCTTGCAACACACGTAGCAACTGTACCTGAACATCGTAACTCAGATTTCCTATTTCATCAAGAAAGATCGTTCCACCATCTGCTTCTATAAAAGCACCGACTTTATCCTCAATCGCTCCCGTAAACGAACCTTTCTTATGCCCGAAAAATTCAGAAGCAGCCAATTCTTTCGGAATGGCTCCACAATCGATGGCGACAAACGGTTTCTCCGAACGTTTACTTAATTGATGTATCCGTTTAGCCACATATTCCTTTCCTGTCCCACTGGCCCCATTGATCAGCACAGACATAGAGGTCGGAGCCACTAACTTCACATAAGTATACAATTGACGGGCAGCTTCACTCTGCCCCTCTAAATAATTTGTTTCCTCCGGTACAGATTCAGACACAGGAATCTGTTTCCCAGTCTTGACACCCGCATTAAAAACCTCGTTTATCTTTTGCAATAAATCTTCCGGATTCACCGGCTTAGATATATAATCTCTCGCACCGAGTTTCATCGCCTGAACAGCCGACGGGATAGCCGCGTAGCTCGTCATTACGATCAAAGGAACATTTACATTCCGATTGCTCACCCATTCCAACAAATCGATGCCGTCTCCATCAGGCAAACGTAAGTCGCAAAGCACCAAATCGACCGAACTTTCAATAAGAGTTTTTTTCGCTGCTGCAATTCCCGAAACAGATGCTACCGAAAATTTTTTCTTGGAAAGCCACGTCTGCAACATAACAGCAAATGTCGTATCGTCTTCTACAATGAGAATATGCTTCATAATTATTCCTCCTTTGCCAATACCAATTTAAGGCCTGTACGTATTTTCTCAGCACAGACCAACAATTTATCAAGATTTCGAGACAGCTCATCGGTCCACTTATGCGCACCTTCCTCTTCCAATCGAGACAACACCGGCAACATATCCGAAATTCTCAACATGGCGAAAATCGGTTGCCACTTATGAGCAATACGTGATACCACAATCCCATCGCGACGAGCCGCGGCCCCTTTCAACTCCTCTATCTGGCTATTTATCTCCTGAAAGAATGTCTCCAATATTTTCCGGCGAGCCTTCGCATCATCTTCGGCAAAAGCTGTAAGAGCCGCAAAATCATACGGAGCCTCTCCTCTTTCACCCTCATCTTCTATCTCACGGGGAGTTGCCTCTTCATTCCAAATCCCCGATAAACAAAAAGATAATTGCGCCAACGAAAAAGGCTTGTGTAAAATTCCCGAAAAACCTTCCGAAAGGAATTGGTCTGCATCGCTCCTCGCCGTAACCATTACAACCGGAAGCTTTCTCGCCAGAGCGATATGAGACTCCCTCAAAAATTTCAAAAAACTCACTCCGTCCATTTCCGGCATCTGCATATCGGTAAACAAAGCATCGAAATGCTCATGTTCCAGATAACCCAAAATCTCCTCGGCCTTCATGCAGGCAACCGATTCTATACCCAATTGTTTCAACTGATTCTCAAAAAGTGTCAATTGTAATTTATCGTCATCGAGCAATAGGCAACGTTTCCCCGAAAAAGCCTTCGTATCGCCGGTCTTCTCCGAGACTTCTTCCAATGGAATTTCCACGGTAAACGTACTGCCAACACCCTCCACACTGCGGACATCTATACGCCCGCCCATCAAATCGACGAGCTGTCGAGTAATAGCCAACCCCAATCCGAATCCCTCGACTCCCTGTGCCGAAGAAAGCCGTGTAAAAGCCTGAAATATATGTTCCAAATCATCTCGGGCTATTCCCCGTCCCGTATCGCTAACCGAAAAAACAAGATATCGAACACGCACAAACACATGAATCGTCACCGTACCCCGGGCTGTAAACTTCAAAGCATTGGACAACAAATTATCGACAATTTGCTTAATCCTTAACGGATCGCCCGAAAAATTGGCATCGGCCGATTTCTCAACTTTCAATACCAGATTCAGTTGTTTCTTATCCGCCACAGGTTGCATAGCAGATACTATTTTATCGAATAATACTTTGGGGCTGAAAGCAATATGATTTATATCCAATTTATGCGACTCCAAACGGTGAAAATCGAGCAAATCGCTTACCAGCGAAAGCAAATGATCCGATGATGCCTTCATGTTTTGCAAATAGAACTTTTGCCGTTCGGTATTATCCAGCCTCATCATCAACTCCACATATCCGATAATAGAACCGAGCGGAGCCTTAAAATCGTGCGTTATCGTCAGCATCAACTTTTCCCGAGCCTCCAACAAATCTTCGGCTCGTCTCCGAGCTTCTTCCAATGCCCTACGAAAACGATCGTCCCTTAACCAACCTTTCCAAACCAATACCCCAAAAATAACCGCCAATAAAATAGCACCGGAAGCCATAGCGACCAAAGCTCTCATAGACTCCTGACGAATCTGTTCATTTCGTTCTTGTATCTTCTCCGATACAATAAGTTGATCTCGTTCAAAGCTATTCATCAGACGATTGATCTGACCGTTCAACCGTTGATTATCGTTTCTCAATCGCCACCGCTCCCGTTCGAGAGCCTGTTGAGACAACTCCCGGATCTCGTTATAACCGCTTTCCATCGCTTTCAAATCGGCAGCCAACGAATCGCTCAACGCTCCTATACGTTTCGATTCTATCCGAATGCTATCTAACCGAGTAGGTGATTTTCCCGAAATAGCATCGGCTATTCGTCCGAACACATTTTTACGGCGGCGTTTCTCTATCAGCGAATCGCTCTGTCGAACCAATCTTTGCTGACGATTCTGAATAAGGATCAACGAATCTTGCTGTTTCATCATATCCTCTATTTTCCGGTTTTGCTCCTTGGCCACATCGATCATGGTTCCCATCAATCGCCGTATAACCGCATTTTTCCGATTCAGCAGACCGATAATACTATCGATTCGGGACAGCTGGACAGAGTCCGATGTAATACGACGTAACGAATCCACACATGTTACGGCATCATTCGTCACTCTCCTATATACCGGATAATCCGAAAACTGTCCCCAAACGAGCGATTGTCCCACCGTCTCCGCTCTATACAGAGCCGATAAAGCGGAAGACATCTCCTGACGTTTCAGCCTCATATCTGCCTCGACCGCTTTTATCGATACCAACAAATTTATCTCATGATACACAAACCACGAAGATGACAACAAAACGGCAATAAGCAACAGATATCCCCAAAGAGCTTTATTACGGGTCGATTTTCTGGAATAAGATGCCATAATTCATTATTTGGTGGTGAAGATAAAACATTTTCACAAAACCTATTCACACTCGTCCTTCAATTTTTTATACAATTACGAGACTTACTCCTATTCTTCACGCTAATAATATAGCGAAAAAAAATACTCCGTGTACATGCTATCATATTTATCCGGTTCATGCTCCATTATATACGTGCTTCCACTCCAATCGGAATTCATGCACATCGCAATAATCTCCCGTGCGGGGAAACTGTCGACAACCTCTAATACCTCTTTTAGAAACATTAACTCAGCAGTTACCAATTCACCCGTACGAAGAGAAAACATGAGCCACACACGTACGGATCCTCTCTCCAAAGGAAAATCTCGCAAATACTCCTCCCTAATCTGCTTCCTCAGCGCAAAGACACGGGTCTCTATCACCCTATCCCGATAATGAAACCAGTCAGGCGCAACAGCTTTCTGCTCTGGAAATATCCGAGGATAATTCAAAGGCCGAATCATAACATACGTTTCGTAATATTCGTACAGGAGCAAACTGTCCGCCGATACGTAACTTTTCAAGCACCCGTCTTTGCTCTCGGCTGTCATGGAGAAAAAAATTCCCACAGCACAGACGACGACCGAAAATATTCTTTTCATTTCCATATTGAAATTTATATTATCGCCATAAAGTTTCGAACAATCTATTAGTCAAATATAGGAATTATTTTCTTAAATATTAAAAATATTCTTTCTTATTTTTCCAATGATAATACTTCAATAATTTCGGATCGAACTTGCGATTCGTCGACAACGTATCGCCGTGCACTTTTTCCGGATCCATCTCATCGACCCATCGGTAAAAAAAATCGAGATCTTCAATTCCTCCATTATTTATAGCACGGCCTAATTCGGTTGCATAATTCTTATTTCGAGACATTTTTAAACCTCCCTTGGCCTCATGATTGGCAAATTAATCCCAAAACATCTTAGCCTCCCCCTCTATTACCCGGCGATTGGCGGGATCTTGCATAGCCTCTGTCCCATAAAGCAAGTGCTGTGCCCGATGAATAACTTCTTCCAACACGGCTGATTTTTCAAATGACGAAAGACGAGACGGTATTTTTATATATCCCCCATTTTCAGTAAAATAGCTTGGATTTTTTACACTATCGTCTATAATGATCGGAACAGGACCTGCCGCCTCTATCATAGAAAACAGATGGTTAATTTTGGGATAGGCTCTTAAAGACTTCACGGTTTTGTCCAATTCCTGATATTTTTCTTCCGAAAGATTGGATCTCGACTTATCGTATAGTTGCTCGATTCCCTGTTTAGCCGGGGGTGCAACCTCGTTTCCCAAATCGAGCTCCCCGTTTCCACCATGAAAGATGGGATATCTATCCGAAACATTCCACAAAGAACCTATCGGTGTCATAAGCGTTCGTGTCTGCTTCTCGACAACTGGCTCTTCCCTACCGTTATCGAGCGACGGTTGAGCACTCCCTTCAACAGGTTCCGCACCAAGTATCTTCCATTTAGATTTCGGTTCAGTTTCCGATTGCGACACTCTGTCAGTGGTCCAATGAAACAGACTTTCTCGCGGTGTATCCATCGAAAAAAGTAAATTGTGGGGATTCACATTATCCTCAGACAAAAAATAGGGATCTTTTTTAGAGTCCACTCTCTCCGACATTTGTAGAGGGTCTATTAAATCGGAATCCATTCCGAAGGTAGAGGTATGAATCTCTTTATTTTCCCCGACAGGCCACTCTTCATCAGGCTCAGGATATACCAAACCAAATCGCTCGGTATCAAGAGGCTTCACTCCTTTCAACCGAGATAGTTCATTTTCTCTCGCCCAGCGTGTGGCATATTCTCCCGTCAACGTTTTGTACAAAATTTTAATTAGACCATTCATGATTATCCAGTTTTTCAGTGTAACATCAAATTTTCGTATTTCCATGAGCAAATGTAAACCGCCGACAAATAGATTTTTTGGCAGGATCATAAAAAGTCCGTTAAAAACAGAAAGAGAATACCCTGCATAGCAAGATATTCTCTTTCCTAAATAAACAATAAGACTTTATTAAAGTCGAATCAACTTTAAACAGTCGATATGGCAATCATTAGCGTCTTCCCGTCCATGCGACATATTAAAGTCATATCCCTTCCTCTCAGGATCGATAGAAAGCGACACCGTATGTTCTCCGGCATTCAACCCTCGAAGAACAATATAATTGGAATCCAACCATTGTTTCCAATCGCCTGTTGCTTCCAAAATGAATGTACCGGCGTCGTTTCCGTCCACTGCCACCGAACGTATGGCGCACCATGTACCATGCGGCCCGTGTCCGTTAGCTCCCCGAAGGGCTATGGCATAATCGCCGGCCTCGGGGACTTGTACCTGAAACTTCACATTGGCCGGGCGTGCAAACAAATCGATAACAAAGCCACTCCCCGAAAACCCTTTGTGAAGATTACAAACCGTTCCTGAATGAGAGCTCTGCTCCGCTTCACAAACCGATTGCCAGGTAGAATAAACAACCGCATTGGACATATCCGATGCAAATCCTTTTTCATCGACAGCATAAACCGAATAAAATCCATCGGGAGCCCCAATTAAATCGTAAGGAGAGGTTACCAGTTTATCCTCCTCAGAAAAATTGGAATGAAGGTAGTACTTCATATTTTCCTCTTCCTTCCAACTTAGAGTCGAACCATTCAATACCAAAACAGGTTCTACCGGCGACCAGCATTTCCCGGGTCCGGCCTTCACCAAATTTATTTTGCCTTTCGGTTCATCGATCATCATTTCTATCTCGATCGAATATTCCCCCTTACTATCGGCCGGAAGGACAAAAGGCAATGCTTGTTTCTCGCCATTGACTTTCAACGATTTCAGCCAATTTCCCTTTCCAGACACCTTTATATCTATCGTCGCATCGCGATAGCGGAAATCCGACAAAGAAAGCCAGCCGTTCACCATATCGGGTACAACAGGATTAAATGCGATTCCTCGTTCCGTCAAATTCATGCCGAACAAAACTCTATACACCAAACTGATATAGGAAGAAACTGACCACAGTTGCCTATCCGAGTTCAAAGCTGTACCCCGATCATATCCGGTGTCGTAAGTCATATTCTCCTTATGTGTCAGGAAAAGAGCCGAAGCTCTCGTTAAAGAAGCCGCCATGTGTTCTACGGCCGATATATTGCCCACCTGACGAGCCGCATACATATACGGTGTTTGCCAAACCGGCCAAACACTTTTATTGTGGTATGCAAAATCGTCGGGAATAGAAGGATAAAGAACAGCAGCCCCGTATGGATATAGCGGGAAATTACCGACCATACGGCGAATTTGCTCATCGGTGCTCGCTCCCAAAACAGCACACAGTCCGTTCGACATGACACCGACCCGTTCCGAAGCCTTATACCCCGAAATTTCGGGATACAAGTAACACTCGTATAAACCTTTGTCTTCGTTCCAGAAATGTTTGTTTATCGAATCCTTCAACACATTCACACTTCCATCTGTTTTGTGAAGAACTGGCTTGGTAAACCAATGCCGACGAGTTTCTATAAACTCACATTCATGCAAACCGGTATGTTCTTCAATCCAACCGTCTCCTTCGGCCACTTTATCTATCTTATTATAAATTTCACGGCGAACCCACGGCTCCGTACGATTCCATTGGATCACATGTTTGCCATGCCCGATATTGATAGGTCGGGGACGGCCGTCCAATCCCAAACGCCCCCAATCCCACAACTTGAAGGTGAAAATATAAGGAGTAGCACTGATTTCGAGAACCATACTGTTGCGCCCCGAACAATGGACAGTACCCGCAGGTATAAGTACATGGTCGTGCTTTTTCACGGGATAATTCCCGACATACTTTTCTGCCTCAAAATGCCCTGTATGTTGTGCTTCGGTCAAGGCATTTATCATCTCCTCCGGTACGATACCTTCCTTCACTCCCAAATAAACCGAAGCATCTTCTTCGGCATCAAGAATGTAATAGCTCTCGTCTTGGGTATAATGCATACCGAACTTTTCTTGTATATATTGTGTCAGCGGGTGCACCTGTAAGCTCAAATTACCGCCGTCCATCGTATCCAAGAAGTCGAACCGAATAGGGAACTCGTCCCCGAAACGTCCGTAAACCGGGTTACCCAACAACTCACGCGGATAAGAAAATACCAAATCGATAGACGGTATTTCGAAACGTACTTCTCCGAAACCCAAATACAAACTATTCTCCTCAGGAACACAATCGAAACACCATGCAAAATTGGGAGTTACACGATCCAAATCGCATATCTCCTTCATCCATTGACCGCCCCACGGACCCGGATCGAAAAACGGAACTACTCGAAAAGGAGATTTCGAAGCCTTTTTCAAACCAGCATCCACGATTGCCGCTGTCGCCATCTTAGGATCGCCCATCACATTCGTATCCAAGACATAATCCCATTTGTTCATCAACGTTTTCTTAAAACGATCGCAAATGCGCCAATCTACGAAAAAGCCTCTTTTATATTGCAACGAAGCCCGTTCCATGCGATTATCCACACCGACATTCGAAATTTCGTTTCTCCGAAAACGCATCTGTATTTCCCAACGAGCCATATCGGCATATACCAATACATCGCTTTCGGGCATCACGTAAGCAGCCCCTACGCCATATACGATTACAACACCGGCAGATACACCGCCAACCTTTTCATGCAACTCGGCAATCTTCTTTTCATCGAAATAACAATCCATATGATAGCGAGTCATATAACCGAAAATCTCATCATCGGTTATATCGGACTTCAAAAACGAATTGATCTCTTCCGAAGTTTTCATGGCCGAAGAAGCGTCCAACCATAATGTATGGGGAAGTTGTCCCTTCAACGCCGATTTTACCTCCTCGTCATAAACACCCTGATAACATTCGACAACCAATACCTTCACCGGTTTATGAACGTTTCCCAACGACTTGTTCAACTGCGATACAATTTCCGGCCAACCTCGCCAACAAACATTTTCAGATGTTTCCGATACTTGTACGACCGGATACTTATCATAATTAGATTTATAATTTGAATACTTTTTCATTTCTTCTCCTCTTTACACTTGTCAAATAATAATTCAATCCCAATAAAGCGGCATTGTCTCCTAATTCGGAAAGCACAATATGCACCCGGTCGATAGGAGTCCAAGCTCGATCCTCGACCCACTTATTGATATAAGGCAAAATAATATCCGCACTTCTCATGATTCCGCCGCCCAGAACAACCACCTCAGGGTCATAAGCATGAATGTAAGAGACAATGGCTGCTGCCCACACATTCATACACTCTTCACAAATAATAATAGCATTCTCATCGCCTTGTCTCATTAAACCGAACAGTTGTTTAAAATCCATATCGGATGCCGCAATCTTAAAATCTGGCGATACACGTTCGTTAGACCGAATAATATCCGGCAAGAAAAATGAAGAAGCCATAGCCTCTACACAACCTATATTTCCACAGCTGCAACGTCTTCCACGATAATCGACAACCATGAGCCCTCCTAAGGAACCAGCTTGATGATGATGACCCACCAACGGTTTGCTATCTAATATAACACCGGTTCCTATTCCTGTACCGAGAGTCATCATTACCACATTTCCCGTACCTTTCGCTGCACCGTAGAGCCACTCTCCGATGACAGCAAGACGGGCATCGTTTTCCAATACGAAAGGAACGCCCCAACGACTATCGGCCCAATGACAGAGATCGATATCACAAGCATCATCATACTTGTCGTTGGTAGAAATCACTCTGCATTCGACAGGATTCACCATACCCGGAAACGCCAATCCGATAGATGCCAAATCCGTCGAAGATATTCCTTCCTCAGACAACAATGAATCAATCGCATGCTCCATCTTGGGAAGCATGTGAGATAAACCCTTCACCGAATCCGAAGAGATTGTGGTAAACCGAACAATCTCAGAATCCAATATCAAACCTATCTTTATGATAGTTCCTCCCAAATCTATTGCGACGCTATAATTTCCCCCCATAACTTTATACTCCTATCAATTGAGGCTTCCCATCGACCTCCAACAATCTGGCTGCAAAGCCATGATCGGCAATTTCCCGATAATTATGCCCTGCATCAGACGGCCAACAAGCTGCAAAAGAAAATAAAGTATTTCCCGTATTTGCCATACGGTGAGCCACACCACCCGGTATATAATGTAGGCTCCCGGGAAAAATCCGTTCGGTCCACACTCGACGCAACTGGTCCATCAAAATCAACATACCCTCTCCTTCAAGCCCCCAATAAAATTCCGCCCGATCGATATTCGCATGGAAATGTCCCTTAGTCATGAAGTACTCGTTTCCCACTTTTCCCGGATGCAAATAAGTAATCCCGAAATATAATCCGCCGGGAGTACCCTCCTGTTCCGGTAAAAAACTACTCACCTCATAAGCCGGCATATTCTGCGGCATACGAGAAAAAGCATCGACATCGGCAAAAATACCACGCAAATCACCCAGAGTACGGCTCACATTCTCGACTCTCTCTCCCAATAATCGGTTCCCCGTAAAGAATAATCGGGGAAATACAATTTCCATATTCTCCATTATTTTTCATATTATTATCGATATGGCAAAGATAGAGTGACAATTGGCCTGCTCTATTCACTATATTTGCCGAGAATTTTGGTATTTTACCAAATACCGATTAGAGGAGCATAAAAATGATAATATTCTATATCTTTTAGAAAGCTTTTTTGGAAGTTTTCAAGCGATACCTAAAAAACAGATAAAAAAAACACTTTTTATAATCGAGTAGTACTCAACGTATCAAAAAATCAATATCAATTACACGAAAGACTTCCCAGCCCTCATAAATAATCTATATAAAAGCCATTAAAAAGTCAAATCGCCTTTTTCTTTTTCACCCCATATTTTTCTTGGTATTCAGAAGGAAGCATGTTGGTTGACTTCTTAAACGGCTCTATAAAATTCGACAAATTATTAAATCCGACCTCCATACTCAAAGTCGAAATTTTCATTTTGCCTTCTATCAAAAATTTCTTGGCATGCCCTATACGCATATCATTCAAATACTGTACAAAAGTCTTTTTCGTACGTTCCTTAAAATACCGACAAAAAGCAGTAGGAGTTAGTCCGGCAACAGCAGCCACCTCTTCAAGTTTAATCGGCTTATTAAAATTTTTCACCAAAAAACGATAAACTTTATTGAATCGCTCAAAATCCGAAGAATTGACCGACTGGGTAAAACCTACGCTCGCTAAAATTTTATATTCGTCGGCTTCTGCCATCATTTCCAAAAGTGTGAGTAAATTAGTTACCCGCTCGATTCCATTTTGATTAAACGTGCGTCGAATATATCGCGCGATCCGTTCACGCGATTCACCGGTAAATTTTATTCCCCGTCTCGAACGTTCTATTAACTCACGAATATTCGCCATCTCAGGCAATCGTATCAATATACCCTCGAACAACTCTTTACGAAAATAAACACAATGACAAGTCGCCCTTAAACCAGAATCCGAGTCGAAAAATTCTTTATCGTTTCTCCACTCATGCGGCAACTGAGGACCCATCATACAAACATCGCCCTCTTCATATCCTCCGATATGATCACCTACAAAACGAGTGCCCCACCCTTTTTCAATACACATGACTTCT
>OGOW01002144.1_pt1 | contig 16357 bp, 5 predicted proteins | sample 1552781 | NCBI WGS metagenome assembly OGOW01 (sample SAMEA2580145, study PRJEB22360) | human gut metagenome | biome: human gut; feature: human-associated habitat; material: faeces | place: Denmark | collected 2008/2010
CAACAGAAAGCGCTACGCCTTCGTTCTTCCAGTCAGTAAGATTCCGAGAAGAATAACACATTACTCCCACCATGGCACTGCTGGTAGTATCACATTTATTCTCGCCGAACCAGTAGTATGTTCCGTCATAGTACATTACTCCGCCCCCATGGGCATTGATATGCTCTCCGTTGTTATCAGGCCACATCTCGCCTGAACGAATGGGTTGCAACGGTTCATTACTGCATCCGCAAAGGAAAATCAAAGCTGTGCACAACTCACACAAGCTGTTTCTCAGTTTACTCATCATAAATTATTTTTATATAAAATGTTTCTTATTCAGATGGAAGCAAAGCATCGTAAGACATCCCCCAATGTTCTGCCAGGCGTTCCGCTTCCTGGCGGATAAGATGAATGATTGCCCCATGTTTGGGAGAAGTGAAGTTAGTAGTCCTCATCACTCCTTGGTTAAACTGTCCCAAAGGAGTGAAATGTACGAAGTCGGAAGTTTCACTGAATCCGAAATTATGAACCTTCTGCCCGTACACATCATACATCAACACCCATCTATCCTCACCGATGCGTTTCCACAAGTTCGGAGCTTCGCACGCCGTGGGTTCAGGATCATACCAACGGGCATTATACTCGTAATCACTGTTTACCCTGTCCGAAACAGCCTGCTTGATACCGGCTCCCCCGTCGTGTGAAACGTAAAACATGTGATACTTATCTCCTATACGGGTAATATCCGCATCAATAGCAGAGATCTTCTCGTCGGGGTATTGAAACAGAAGCTGGGGTAAAGTCTCCAACCTGTCAAAGTCGTCATTGACATATACATAGTAAAGCTTGTTCGCCTCATTCTTGAAGCGCATGGTGAAGTACATCATCAGCTTTCCTTTTTTATCATCATAGGTCACTTCGGGAGCCCAGGCACAACCAATCTCACTAAAAACGGCAGACAACTTGTCAAAGCGCAGATTGGTACGCTTCCAGTGAATCAGATCCCAGGATTTCATCAATACCAGCCCCCGGTTGTTACCCCATCCGTACTCTTTTCCGTCGCGTTCCCACTCTGTATCACGATATCCGTCACGCTGCGCATAAATATGCAAATCGGTCATCGACAGATAGAATGCTCCATCCGGACCGCGGAAGATATGCGGATCGCGGATACCTTTCTGTTCGGCTATCGTATCTCCGGCTATGACGGGCTTTCCTTCGTTCAAAGCGGTAAAAGTGTAGCCGTCGGGACTGATTGCCATGTGAAGTCCATGGTCCTCGTCTTTGTGGAAGACCATCAGATAGGCGCTCATATCTTTCTCTTGCGGAACCGCATTCCGATAACGGAAGCGGCTGAAACCCGCACTTCCTTTTCCGGCAGAAAACAGACCGACACGCAAAGCATAAAAACCGCCATAATTATTGTGATGCAAGGAGGAAACATCCATATCACCAGTTAGAAGAGTCCATTCTTTCCCATCCTTACTCACCTCTACGGACAGACGGTTACCGCAATTGTGCAGTCTGGCAAAGAAATGTTTCCCAATGCGGTTGGGAAGTTCCGTCTTGTGCTCCGCATCCCGGTAAATATAGAATGTCTTTCCATCGGAAACGACTCCGGCGTAAGCCTTTTCATTATAATACAGGATAAGCCCGGCCACATTTCCATTCCCTGTCCGGATTTCCACTTGTGTTTCGTAATTCTTGTCTTCAGCGGTGGTCAGCAACACCCGTCCGTCAGCAGGAGTCCGGCCTTTGGCTTTCATCCATAAGATATCCTCCTTGAAAGTCAGGGATTGAGGAGCATATTCTTTCCAGAAAGTCCACTGAAGTCCCAATTGAGGACCTTTGAAATCATCGGACAGTTCCAATCCATGTTTGATTTCCTGCTCCGGAGTGACAGGAGTAGCGGCAGATACGGTACGGTACCAGCCGTCCTCCGTCCATTCTACCGGTTCAATCAGGGTGGAGCGTCCCAACGTGTGATAGTCATTGGCATACGCATGATAAACGATCCACCAGTTGCCGTTCACATCATCTATCAACGTGCCGTGGCCTTTAGACCACCAACTATCCGTTACACTATATGTATGCACAATGGGATTGTAAGGTGAATTCTCCCAGGGGCCGGTCACACTTTTTGAACGGGCGGACACAACCATGTGGCTCGTTGCGGGTCCCGCAGTCCCTCCTTGGGCGGAAGTAAGATAATAATATCCGTTGTGTTCATTCAGTTTCGGGGACTCCAGACACATACATTCCGTATCCCAATGGTCAGGATATTTCCATCCGTCATATACTTTCTTCTTTTCCCCGACGGTGGCAAGTCCGTCCTCTGTCAATCGGATCATTTCCCCTTTATCCAAATAAAGATAGCGGTTACCCTCCTTATCCACCACATGACCGGGGTCAATCCCTCCCACCTTCAAGTCAACGGGGCGGCTCCACGGACCACGGATGTTTTTCGCCCACATCACCCAATTGGTTCCTGCGGCAGGATAATAGATGTAATAAGTATCCTTGTATTTCAACAAATCAGGCGCCATGGCAGAACCTTCATATTGAGGCATGACACGACATAACGGCTCCCAGTTCATTAAATCCTGCGAGTGCCAGATTAAGAATCCGGGAGCGTAATAGAAAGGAGAATGAGTCATGTAGTAATCCTTGCCGTCACGCATAATGGAAGGGTCAGGATAATCACCCGGAAGAATCACTTTAGGATAAGTCTGTGCATTCATCTGCAAGAATGACAAAAGCAATAAAAGGGATAATAAAAGTCGCATCATAGTATTTTATGGGGTTATTCATTACCTGTCATCGAGTCCCAACCCGATACAGCTGTTTTTTATTCTTCAAAAATACATATTCTGCTAATAAAAAAGGGGGTATAATTCGTGCAAAATGGGACAGAAATCAGCCAAAAGTCGCTTTTTATTCTTTCTAAAGAAATAAATCACGTCGAATTTCCCAAACTGGAGGAAATAAAATGAGGGCATTCTCTTTGAGAGATATGCCCTTCATGCTCTTTCAATATTTTATATATATCTTACTTATATCCGACAGAATCAATAACCTGGATTCTGTTTCAAATTTCCATCTTTGTTCAATTGAATCTCGGTGAGAGGTATCGGAAGCAGTGTATGGATATTGGCATCAAAACCTGTAATCACCTTATTGCTTGGTGCAGCAGGTTCCACATCCCCATTCAGTTTGATACGTTCGGCCAACGTATTGGTCCGAACTAAAGTCATACGACGGTTCTCCTCACTAATCAATTCACGGGCACGTTCATCCAAAATGAAGTCAATGTCAATCTGATCAGCCGTTACTTTACCAGCACCCGGAGCCACCGCACGATAGTCTTTAAAGGCACGGTCGCGCAACACATTGATGTCATCAGCCGCCCCCTGTGTATTCCCCTGACGGAAACGAGCCTCTGCACGAAGCAAGTAAGTTTCTCCCAAACGCATCACAGGCCAGTCCTTCACTACAGCATAACCAAAATCATCGGTTTCATCATAAGCCCCCCATTTAGTGGGATGAGGATAAAATACGTTCAATGAATCTCCCTCGTGAGGGATGACCTGGTCGCCCGTTTTTAATGTCACATTTCTTACACCTTTGTCTTTATCCACCAAGAACCCTTTAGCATCAATACCAACTTCTTTTGAAAAACCGGGCTTGTTATACCACATTACACGACGGATATTATAATTAGAATTACGGATATCACCTTTCTCATACAATCCGTATTTCACAAAATTGCTGATACGCAAACGGCCATTACCACGACCGCCTATGGAATCCGCATTCACCATACCATCCAGTTTATGGAAAGCAGGAACCCAGTTACGACGTTGTTGCGGATTGTCAATCGTACCGCCATTCACATCACGGTTATACTCCATTTCGAAAGTCCAGATAGCCTCCATATTCCCCTGTGAACGACGCTGATTCCCCCAACGGAACATATCATGATAATAATCACCCGGCTCGGCCGCATATTTACCATATCTTGCTGAAATCAGTTCATATTTACCACCTGTTATAATAGGCGTCACCGCATCTTCCGCCTTCTTGAAATAGGAAGCATCACGCATACCCATCCGAAGATAGGCTTCTCCTGCCAACTGTCTTGCCATATCCTGATTTATACGGCTTTCATTTTTGGCAGCTCCCACTACCGGAAGATTAGACATGGCATAAACCAAGTCAGAATCAATGACTCCATCCACCTCGGCAACCGCATTACGGGTATAATCTGTACGCGGAATACTAGTAGATTCTGTCACCAAAGGTACATCTCCCCATAATGTCACCAACATATTGTATGCATAAGCACGAAAGAACATGGCTTCGGCTGTTGCCGCCGCATCACCGCCTTCAGCTTGTGAAGCGATAATCTGATTCGCACTATTAATGAGCTCATATAATTTTTCCCAAAGGAAACTTACCCCTGCATTCTCTGCATTCAATTCCTGATATCTGTAAAAAGGAACCTCTACCCCCTGAGTGTCACCGGGAGCACCTACATCCGTACCTACCTGCCAGCATCCTACAAATCCCTGCTGACTGGACATTCCCCATATAGCAGCATATTGACGGTGCAGACCTACCAATTTCGCATTTACATCTGATACTTCCGGACCATAACTAGAGTACATTTTCTCATCCAGAAAACTATCGCTGCATGATGTAGTCCCAATAACAAATGCCGATGCAGCAAAAGTTGTTAATAATATATTTCTAAATTTCATAGTTCTTCGTTTTTTAGAATGTTAAATTAACTCCAAATACACAACTCTTAGTCATCGGGTAGTTACTGCTGTCATATACAGTTTCACCTCTTGTACTATCCCATGAACTATTACCACGAGCTACCTGACGAGCTTCAGGATCCCAACCTACCCAATCCGTGAAAGTAAACAGGTTACGTCCGCTCACATAAAGCTGCAAACCACCGATACCCATCTTCTGAATCATGCGCTGTGGGAAAGTATAACTTAATGTGATGTCTTTGATACGTGTATAACTGGCATCACAAGGGAAACCATATCCATGTTTGTTTGAGTTCTTACGCAATGAACGCCATTCGTTACTCTTGTTTTCCGGAGTCCAATAACCTATTTCAGTAGTGGTATTACGACGTCCCATTTCATCACCTGCCATACCGATCAATGAATTGTTCTTTTTCAATCCTTGTGTAGTCTGGATAAAGATACTCAATGTAAAATCCTTATAAGTGAACGTATTCGTCAGACCACCAATCCATTTCGGTGTTGTCTGCCCTTTGATGGTACGGTCATTGTCATCAATCTTGCCATCAGGTACTCCGTCAGGGCCACTGATATCCGCCAACTTCACATCACCAGCTTCTGCAATCGGGTCCCAATTCAAATGGTCGCCACGGGCTATCTCATCTTCCTGCCAGATTCCAACCATTGTATAATCATAAATCACGCCTATCGGATGTCCAAGGAACCAACGGTTACCCAAGTCATTCTGGCCGTCCCCATAAAGGTCCTTTATCTCATTCTTATTCCATGAAAAGACCAAATTGGAACTCCATGTAAAGTCGCCTGAAACAATATTACGAGAATTCAATGTCAATTCCACACCTTTATTAGCTGTTTCACCCATATTGGAGTACACGGTGTTGTAACCAGTTACTTTAGGTAAATTACGTTTCAGAAGCAAATCGTTGGTCTTTGAGAAATAGACATCAATATTACCTGTCAAACGGTTATTCCAAAGTCCGAAGTCCAGACCGACATTGAAACTCTTTGTGGTTTCCCAAGTCAGATCCGCATTCCCCATCAAATCATTGGGCCATAAACCTGCATTCGAAGCTCCGCCTAAAGCCAACATGCCCGAATCCATCTTCACACGTGACTGATATACTCCGATGGCCTCGTTACCCGCTTTACCATAAGACGCACGCAGCTTTAATGTATTCAACCAATTACTGGAAGATTCCATAAATGATTCACGGGCAATATTCCAACCTAAAGCGACAGAAGGGAATACACTGTATTTGTTATTATCACCGAAAACAGAAGAACCGTCCCGACGCACTGTAAATGTAAACAAGTAACGGCTGTCATAAGAATAATTAATTCGTCCCATTTGTGAAACAGTAGTATAAAGGTCGGTATATGAAGCTACGCTAGGTGTTTCCGCACTACCCATGTTATGCCACTGCTGGTCGTCATTAATAAATTTGCTGGCCATAGCTTGCGAACGTTGATATTTCTTACGTGAAGCGGCATACAAAGCTGTCAAATCCAAATGATGCTTTCCAAAATCACGATTATAAGCAAGGATATTCTCTATGGTATAACTTTGTGTTTCTTCATTCTTTATTTCAGCATAACCAGTCTGATTATTTACCGACTTACCTTCATAATTATTATAACGTTTGGGCATATATGCATAACCGCCATTGAATTTATAAGTCAGTCCTTTAAGAGGAGAAATCAATTTTTCGAAATCAATTTCGGCATAACCGTTTATATTAATATTCCACTGACGGCGTTCGGGATTAGTAGTAGTCCACATCAACGGATTGGTAAACAAAGTTTCACTGTACATCGGATTGATGCAATAGCTGCCGTCTTCTTCATACATTTTTGCATAAGGAGACATAGCCTCAGCCATCAGAAAGTTAACACGCCCACCGTCACGGTTATGAGATACTATATATGAATTAGTCCCTACCTTCATATAATCAGTCACACTCATATCAATGTTGGTACGAATGGAGTAACGTTTGTAATTGAACCCTTTCAACACACCTTTCTGACTCATATAGTCGGCAGAAACGTAATACTTCACATTATCCGCCCCACCGCCGATACTTACGTTATGGTCTTGGATGATACCTGTTTGCGATACAGCGTCAATCCAATCGTTCTCTATACCATTGGCCTGATTTTCTGCTTCGTATGCATTCTTCACATAGTCATTGTACATGGTTTCTCCGGGATTCTGTGACACATAATCTCTATAACGTTGAGTGATTTGCGAACCATCACAGAAATCTAGTTTATGAGAAAAATCCTCCACCCCGAAATATCCGTTATAACGAATGGTCGGCTTGCCGGAAGTACCACGCTTAGTAGTAATCAAAATAACACCATTCGCACCATTTGTACCATAAATGGCAGTGGCCGAAGCATCCTTCAAAATTTCCATAGATTCAATATCATTCGGATTGATATCATTCAATGTACCTCCCGACTTGCTGATAGGCACACCATCCACAACAATATATGGCCCGGAATTAGCATTGATGGAATTCTGGCCACGCACCAAAGCATCCGGCGCATCGCCCGGAATGGAAGATGTTTGTGTAATAGTAACACCTGCTGCCGCACCTTGAACAGCTTGTAATACATTCGTCACAGGAAGTTTTCCCAGACGCTCCTTCCCTACTGAAGTAACAGAACCGGTCACATCTGATTTCTTCTGCACACCATAACCGACTACCACCACTTCCTCCAACGTTTCTGTATCCTCTTGCAAAATAATGTTAAGTGATTTTCCCGGAATAACTTTCATTTCTTGATTCTTATATCCTATATAAGAAATAACCAATGTAGCTCCTGGAGCCACATTCAATGTAAAATTACCATCGAAATCAGTAATTGTACCATTGGTAGTACCTTTCTCTAAAATACTGGCACCAATAACCGGTTCCCCTGCCGGATCTTTAATAGTACCTGAAACGGATTGTTTCTGTTGCTGGACAGTTTGTACGGCAGTCACAATTTCTTCAGCCATCACACTGAACGGCTGGGTCGCAACGAAACCTGTACAAAGCAATAAGGCAGTCAAAGCCTTTCGATTTCTTAAGAACGAGTTTGATTTCATCGTTTTTCTTATTAAATTAGATTATAGGTAATAATATTATCCGAATAGAGTTGTGATTAGAAACTCCTTGGGCTGAATTTTGTCACATTCCCAATATTAATCGGGAGCAGATTTATTCCTCATAAGCATTATATTTAAAGTTCGTTTTATCTATTTTTCACATTGCAAACTTAAAGTTTTAAAAGAATAAAAAAGGCTAAAAAATAATCAAGAGTAGTAGAAAAATTAAGCATGAACGATTTTTCTATAGTGAATTCCGAAATTTTATATTCCTCTACTTAAAAGGGATAAAAACGGACTACGGGTTAAAATCACTTCAAGCCGTAGTCCTCCTATAATCTAATTCGCAAGTTAATCAGACTTGCTTTATCAGTATCAACAACGCCTGTTGAAAACTATCATTATTTTGTCAATTCTTCATCAGCCACTGCTTCTTCCCAATTAGTAAACATCGGAATCGCTTCATCATAGCCGTCATATCCATAATTTTGCCGCAACCGCGCACCTGTATTAGCAGTAATAGCCGAGTTGGGAATCGGCCAAAACAGATTACGTTTATCTACTTGATAATTCAATTCCTTGTTGGAAACAATAGGCCCATGATTGAAAATATTGTAGCGCGTAGTACGCTTATACCAGTAGCTTCCTCCATTCAAATCCGTACCACTCTGCTTATCCCAAGTAGACAGATTATAAGTTTCTCCCCATTCATCCGGCTGACCACTGCGAGCAAGACACCAAGAAATACGAGTCAATTCAGGCTGTCTCCATTCTTCCAAATACAATTCCCGAGCACGTTCATCAGCAATGTCACCGATAGTTACAGTAGTAAACATCTTTTTGGCATTAGCACGACGACGAACTACGTTCACATCCTCTGCAGCGCCAATCGGGTTACCTTGGTAGAACTTAGCCTCAGCGCGAAGTAAGTAAGTTTCTGCCAAACGGAACAAGTATAGATTACCATTAGACACACTATTGCCCTTGGTTGCTCCATTAAACTGATTAGCCCCCATATTTTCTTCAGCATTTTGATCAAGTATATATACTTTGTACAATGGGGTCGGGAACCAACTACGAATAGTATCAGAACAAAGCAAATCCCCTTTTCTCACCAACAAATCACCTGATTCCGGATCATAATAATCTTCTGGTGCATAAAGCATCATGTTTTTCCCATAATAAGCAGAATTTGGATTATTGTATTTAAGATCCGTCATTTCCATCCAATTACCTATTTCTCGATTATGACGCATATCCTGCCAATCTGTTTCACCATCATAATTCCAAATGGTCTGATTATAATGATAAGAAGTGCGGAAACAACCAATACCACGTCCCATAGCGCGTACCCAATCTAATTTCGCATCATATTCCCCAGCAGTACGTGCATAATTATAAGTTGGAGATCCTAAGTTATGAGGATCACGGATAATACCATTACTCCAATGCACACACATAGCTCGCATCTGCGGATAGGAGATGAAACCTTCAGCATAATAATTCAAAATAGGCATAATCATTTCCGTATTAGAAGCATCAGTTATATTTACTCCACGATGCAAATCCCAAATTACATTACGTTCTACCGGCCATGTTTCCGGATTACCAGAAGAAACATTCGTTCCAAACGGAGCATTCATTAAAGCCAAACCATGATTGTTAATCAAATCGGTAGCTAATTGTTCAGCTTTCTGATATTCACCTACAACTAAATAACACTTGATAAGCAATTGCTTACATGCTTCTTGGTTGACAGTACCTATATAACCGATCTCTTTCTGTGGAGACACATGTTTTACAGCGAATTCCAAATCATGCACCAACATTTGGAAGATTGCCTCTTTACTCGTGGATTTATAGTTTTGTTTAGGTACTTCAATCAGCTTCGTAATTAAAGGTATATCGCCAAACAATAATACACCGTGATAGTAGGCATAGGCGCGATGAAAGTAAGCACGTCCTAAATATTCATCGCGCAAAGTGGGATCCAACCCTTCTACTTTACCTACATTGGAGATAATAGTATTTGCAAAAGTCACACTATTCCATGTGCGGTCCCAGAAACGTGACATAGCATTCTCATCCCCACCACCTTTCATACCGGATGTCGGAGTTATCTTATTAGCAAAATCGTCTTGCATATCGCCCGCATCGGTTTTCCCATACAGACCAATATCTGTCATGAAATAAAGGGAAGCCATAGGCATCACGTTACCATTTCCGTCCATCAGCATTTCTTTCAAGCCATAATCACACATAGCCAAGGCTGATTGCAAACCAGATTCTGTTGTGTAAGTATTTTCGGGATTGTAAAACGACAAAGGGTCCTGTTTCAAAAAATCATCCGTACAGCTAACGTTCACCAAAGCAGTCGCAGCCAGTACCATACATGCTTTTGTAAATATCATATTGCTTGTTTTCATAATATTTTTCAGAAATTAGAGTGTTACATTAATACCAAAGTTAAAAGTGCGTGTAGCCAATCCGCCAGTTTCGGGATCACCATATTCCCAATTATCAAAGGTGCAGACGTTTTTACAACTTGCAGTAAGACGGATGCGGTCTATCATAAATTTCCTAGTCCATTTCTGTGGCAAAGTATAACCCAAAGTTATGTCATCCAAACGAACGAAACTACGGTTGTAAACTTTATCTACACCATTAGCCAGCCCCGTATTGGGACCTGCAGCATTCAAACGACAATAATCATTAGTCGGATTATCAGGAGTCCAATATTTACGAGCTGCCACATTAAAGCCGTTAGTTACCTGTGACCCTCCGTTCTCCTGATTCAACCAATAACCAGCACGGCTCTTGTGTCCCATATAAGAGTATAATGAAACAGAAAGAGTCAAATCCTTCCACAAAGTGAAATCGTTACGTAAATTCCAGTAAACAGGAGGAGCTGTAGTCCCTTGATAAACCTTATCATTATCATTGTAGACAGGTATGCGAGTACCATCTTCCAAAATCCGGTCATCTTCAGTATAGTGATTCACCACTTTCGGATCACCCGGTTTCTGCCCTACCAAAGCAGCAGAAGCAATGTCTTCAGGAGTATTCTGCCAAACTCCATCGGTTTCATAATACCATATAGTACCGATTGCCTGACCGATGAACCAACCATTGGAGGTATCATCCTTCTCTACACCATTCTCGTCATAATCATAGTAGATATGGTTAATTTTATTCTTATTAATAGAAAATCCTACGGAAGTATTCCATGTAAAATTCCTATTTTGAATATTTGTAGAATTCAAAGCGATTTCAAAGCCTTGGTTCTGTACTTCACCCAAATTGGCCATGATGGAACCGAAACCAGAAAAACTCGGCAAACGCTGGCTCATTATCATGTCTGTTGTTTTCTTCAAATAATAATCCATGTTAGCAGTAAGTCTTCCATTCAAAAATGAAAAATCCAAACCGATATTCCACGCTTTAGTCTTTTCCCATTCTAAATTAGGTGCAGCCAAACGACTCATATAAAGTGGATTGACAACGTTCGAGTTACCATTTTGGTAATATACCATACTTCCACCTGCCAGTGACAAATTAGACAACGTAGAGTAAACATCTCCAAATTCACGGTTACCATTAGTTCCCCAAGACAAACGCAACTTACCCATATCCATCCAATCGTGAGCATCAGACATAAAGTTTTCTTCAGAGAATACCCAGCTAAGCCCAACAGATCCAAAGTTACCCCAAGGATTATTAGAACCGAAACCGGAGTAACCGTCACGACGGAATGTTCCTGTAAACATATAACGATCCTTGAAGCTATAGAATAAACGCCCCAAATAGGAAGCAGCAGTATAATGAGTATCATTAGTACTAAAGCCACTCTGAGTCTTGTTAGCCCCTTGCGTATAATGGAAACCTAGAGCATCACTCGGCGTGATGTTACGTGCATTAACATTATCACTCCAATATCGGTGTTCTTCAGCCTCTTGTACTAAGGTTGCGGTGAAATGATGCTCGCCAAATATCTTGTCCCATGTAATGGTGTTGTTCAAATTCCAATCAAAATTTTTCGACCAACCACGATTCACACCTCGATCAGCAGCAGATGCATTAGGCAAATCAGCAGACATCCAATAACGGTCATAGAACCACTGATAACGAGGAGCAATATTGAATTGATAAGAAAAACCTGCTGGCAAAGTAATTTTTGCATTAAAAATAGTATTTAATACGGTATACCCCTTTTCCAAATCGTAATACTGACGATCAAAGTAGTAATTGTACCCACCATTGGTAGGCAAACCAGACATAGGATATTGCTCATAATTACCATTGTTATCATACATGGAAGCATATGGAGAATTACGCAACATATTATTATCCCAATAATTACTTCCAAGAGATACTTGAATATCTCCATCCGAACGGTCCTGGAAATTAACATTCGCTCCTACCTCCAACCAATCTGTAATCTTCGCATTGATTTTCATGTTAGAACGGAAAGCATTGTATTCATTACCCTGTACAGCTCCTTCATTATTAATGTAACCTAATGAAAAGTAATAATTCACACGTTCAGTAGCTCCCGAAATACTTGCATTATAATCTTGATTGAAACCAGTGCGGAAAGTAGCATCATTCCAATCAACCATACGACCATTCAAAAAATTTTCCATCATCATCGGAGAATTATTGAATTCTAAACGACGGGCAAACAGACCAAGCATGGATTCACCTTCACTAAGACCAATACCACTGACACCTATATTGGAGGCCCATGCTTTCTGTTCTCCTTCTGTCAAGGTACGGGGGTCATCATAATAACCAGCTGGATATAACAAATTACCACTACCATCTTTTGCTTGATAGTAGTCATACAAACCATCCTCACCCTGTCCATACGTATAATACATTTTACGCCAGTCCTGATGAAATTTCAAATAACCAGCCGCATCAAAATAATCGCGATAATCTGATTTTCTAGAAACCGAAAGATTAGCACCTACATTAATAACCGGCTTACCCTCCTTACCTTTCTTTGTCGTGATAATAATGACACCGGCAGCAGCCTTAGCACCATAAATAGCAGCAGAAGAAGCATCCTTCAACACATCAATTTGTGCAATATCATCAGGATTAATTTCAGAAAGTTCACCATAAAAAGCCATACCGTCCAATACAATCATTGGGCTTGCATTGGTACCTAAAGAATTCTGTCCACGTAGCAAAATAGAAGCATCACTACCTTTAGCCGATGCATCATAACCTATTTGCAATCCTGGTGTACCGCGCAAAACATCTTGAACAGAAGTCGGATTTTGATCAGCAATCTTGGAAGGGTTAATTTGTACTACCGAACCTGTCAAGTCTTTCTTACGCATTGTACCGTAACCTACCACTACCACTTCTTCCAACATTTCGCTGTCCTCAGTCAATGTTAAATTTATTGGTTGTCCTGCTACAGTTTTCATTTCTACCGTCTTATAACCAATATAAGAGATTATTAGTGTAGTGCCAGGAATTACATTCAACGTAAATCTACCATCAAAATCGGTAATTGTACCATTCGTAGTCCCCTTCTCTAGCACACTAGCACCAATTACAGGTTCCCCCGTAGCATCTTTAATAACTCCTGAAACGGATTGTTTTTGTTGCTGAGCAGTTTGAGCAAAAATCATAATCTCTTCAGCCATAACACTGATTGGCTGAGTTACAATGAAACCTGTACAAAGCAGCAAAGCCATCATAGCCTTTCGATTTCTTTTAAACGAATTTTCTTTCATCGTCTTTCTTTTATAATTAGATTTAATTAAGGTAATAAATCTCTCATTCCTAACTCCGAATTGTATATAAAGGCATCCGGACCAAACCTGCAAAGAACCTAAGTCTATGTTTTCATAAGCATTAGAATTTTTAATCTGTTTTATTTTCCCGAGACAAATATAAAAATATTGTAAAAGACAAGTAGAGAAAAACTGAGCAAGAAGGATATAAAAATCGTTCATAACGAGTTTTTAGTTGTCGTATGCTGAATATGTCATGTACATTAACAGAAATATTTTAGAAAATACTATATATTTGTACTCATAAAAGTACCTTTATATGAAACACACATATTCATTTTCAATCTCATTATTATTAAGTTTTATTTATCTGTTCCATGCATCTGCACAACCTTATGTTATCAAACGCCTAGGAGTGGAAGACGGTATGTCCAGCAATTATGTAGTCAGTGTCACTCAAGATAAAAAGGGTTACTTATGGATAGCAACCGAATCTGGTCTTAACAGGTTTGATGGACGTCAATTCAACATCTATACCAAGAATAATTCAGGATTGAGTGGTAACGAACTGAATGTCGTACTTGCAGACCCCTATGAAAACAAAGTCTGGATAGGCACACAACGAGATGGACTTTGTTATTTTGATTATGAAACAGAAACCATATCACGCATTCCTGCCACGGGCAATTATATGCTCAGTAATGATATCACAGACTTATCTGTTGCTGCCGACAGCGGCTTATGGATCACACATTATCATTTCGGAGTTGATTACTATGATCGGAAAACCAAACTGTTTACCCCCTATTCTTCTAAGAATGTAAAAGGTCTAGAAGGTAATAACTGGGTATCAAAAGAAGACGGTAACGGCAATCTGTACATTGGTCATCATCTCAGAGGATTAAGCATTGTATCCCTTAAAGACCGTACTGCAAAAAATTATCAGCATGACCCCAATAATCCTTATAGCATTCCCGATAATGAAGTACGCGCTCTATGCATAGACAAGAATAAGAACGTATGGGTAGGCACCAACAACGGTCTGGCACTTTTCAATCCGCAAAGCGAAAAATTCATCACATTCAAACACATAGAAGGAAATGAAAACTCATTATTGTCAGATCAGATTCTTGATATCAAACAAATGAAAGACGGCACTCTATGGATATGTACCAACATGGGAGGAGTGAGTATTCTCAATCTCAGGGAAAATACATTTATATCTCCAGAAAAGATTACATTCTCCAATATTACGGTAACAAATGACAACCATGGATTATCCGGACCCAATGCACGAAGCATCATACAAGATTCATTCGGAAATATTTGGATTGGCAACTACCGCGGTGGAGTGGATTTTATCAGTTATGCACAGCCATTATTCAACACCATTGCCTATACTATTGAAAAACAAGGTAAGATCAATAATAAACAAGTATGGGGATTATGGGCAGATAATCACCAAATATGGCTGGGAGGAGAAGGTGAATTAGGAATTTATGAAAAAGGAAAGAAAACAAAAAACTTCTCTTTACACGAATGCCGGCTGCACCCACAAACACATATCAATGTGATTTACCAAGACAAACAAGAACGACTGTGGCTAGGCACTTATAAAAATGGCATATTGCTTTATACTCCCAAAGACGGGCGTATCACCCGGATAGGAGATAAAGGCTCGGAGTTCCTCGATATCTGCTCCTTCAGTGAGGATATAAACGGCAAGATATGGATAGGTACCCAAACGGGAATTTATTCTTATTTTAATAACCAATTGTCGTACGAGAAAGAATTAAACGCCCAGTTACCCGATATTATGGTACACGGTATCATACGGGACAAAAACGGAAAATTATGGGTAGGAACATTCGGCAAAGGAGTAGTGGTGTTTGATGAAGATGATAAAAAGCTTTATAATTTCACAACAGACCATTCATTTCCATCCAATGCCGTGAATTATATGATGGAAGATTCTCGCAAACGCATTCTTGTTGCCACCCGGAAAGGTATTATTATTTTTAAAGATGTAAGTCAACCTAATATCTTTGTGTCATTCGGTGCAAAGGAAGGTTTGGAAAACACACAGGTACGTGCCATACAGGAAGACCATGACGGCTATATATGGATAAGCACCAATGGTGGCATTTCTCGTCTAGATGAAAAAAACAAAAGATTCTACAATTATAATTATCATGACGGTATACCTATGGGTGATTTCATGGATGGTTCCACTTGCATCACTCCAGACGGTACTCTGTTTTTCGGCTCCCAAAACGGGGCATGTTATTTCAATCCGCGTGAACTATCATCACCACGCGAAGTTTCCCCTGTTACCATCACCCAATTCTTTATCTATAATAAACAGACAGAAAGCAGGGATACCCGGTTACCGGTTCCAATCAGTAACAGAATTGTTGAGCTACCTTATAATCAAAACACTTTCAACATATCTTTCAATGTGTTGGATTATACACAAAGTTCACAAGTAGAATTTTCATATATGCTGGAAGGACTTGAGAATGCATGGTACAGCACCCAAGGAGATAATCAGGTCACCTTCCGTAACATACCGCACGGCAACTATGTGTTTAAAGTGAAAACCCGATTTCGCAATCAGGAATGGAACGAGAATGCAGCACAACTGACAGTGGTAATTGCTCCTCCCCTTTGGCTTACCTGGTATGCCAAATTGGGTTATGTCATATTGTTTATCTTCGCATTATATGCATTGCTCCGTTTTTATAAACGTA
>OGOW01002153.1_pt1 | contig 16291 bp, 10 predicted proteins | sample 1552781 | NCBI WGS metagenome assembly OGOW01 (sample SAMEA2580145, study PRJEB22360) | human gut metagenome | biome: human gut; feature: human-associated habitat; material: faeces | place: Denmark | collected 2008/2010
GCAGAAATAATTTCTCCATTTATTTGTTTTGCAAGTTCTATTGATAGCGATGTTTTTCCTGAAGCAGTTGGTCCACATATTACTATTACTTTGGGTTTCATGTCCATTTTTTATCCTTCCTTCATCATATCTAGTATTCTTGTCTGTGAATTTCCTAAATATATTACTTCGAATATTGCTACTAATATAATGATTATTGCTAATATTATAATGCTTTTTATAACTTTTTCTTTTTCTATTTCGTCATTTTCTATTTGGTCTATTTTTTTAAATATAAATGGTAATGTTATATATCCATTTATTGCCGTAAATAGCATTACAAACACATTTTGGACTAATTTCATATTTTCTATATTTGGGTAGTTTATTCCTATTTTTGATATTTTGAATATTATAAGTGTAAAAATATATGCAACAAAAACTCCAACTGTTATACATATTATTTTGGTCTTATTTTCAAGTGTTCCTAAACTGTTCCAAGACCATGCTATTAATACTATAAACATTGCTATTATAATTATTGAAATCAATACCATTTGAATTTTCCTTTCTGATTTAGGTAGTTTTTACATTTTTTATTTTCTTGCAAATTTTCTTTCTATATCATATTTGCTCATTTTTATCGCCGTTGGTCTACCATGTGGGCATGTAAACGGATTTGGTAATTCTAATAGTTTGTCCATTAAATTTTCTACTTCTGCCCTATCTAAGACCATATTTGCTTTTACTGCTGCTTTGCATGCTACTGTTGCTATAAATTTTTCTTCTTTTTCTTGTTTTGCCGTTCTTGCAACTGTATTTATCTCGTCTAATGTTTCTAAAAATAGTTCTTTGGTATCTAAATCAATACATACATTTGGAACACCTGTTAATTTTATTGTATTTTCTCCAAATTCTTCTAAACTGAATCCTGCTTTTTCAAAAATATCCATATTTTCTTTAGCAATATCCATTTCTTTGTGTGTTAAAGTTATTACATCTGGCAACAATAGTAGCTGAGAGTCCTTTTCTTCATTGTTATAATAGTTTTTCTTTACTTTTTCATACATTATTCTTTCATGTGCCGCATGTTGATCTAATATATACATCTCATCTTTTAGTTCTAATATTATATATGTTTTAAAAACTATTCCCACAAATTTATAATTTGGTTTTTGAAGTTTTTCTTCTTTTTCAAAAATTGAAACATTATCTTTTATTAAATCTATTGCACTGTTTTCTTTTTTGCTTTCTTGTTCTTTTATTGGTGCTCTTCCAAATAATTTTGTATACATTTCGTCAAAATCTTCTGAAACCACTTTAGTATTATCATCAAGTTGTCCGATTTTTTCTTTTATTTCTCCAAATTCTTGTTTAAGTTCTGGATTATCTAAATTTTCTATAACTTCATTTATTTGGTCTATTTTTTGTTTTTGTTCTTCTTTTTCTTGCTCAGTTAATACTACTTTTTTTTCTGAATTTTCTTCAGCTTTTATATTTGCATCTAATTGTTCTGGTTTTGCACTTTCGTTTTTGTTTTCAACTTCTTCTGCTTCTTTACTTTCTATATTTTCTTGTGCTTGTATTTTTATAGTATTAGCAACATTTTCTTGATTGTCTTCTATTCTTTCTTCCGTTTGGGCTTCACTTTTTTCTATATTATTAACTGTATTATTTTCTTTTCCATATGTACTACTTTCTTCATTAATTTTTATTATTCCTGTAGTATCATTATTACTAATCTCATTTTCTATTTTTTGTTTCATTTCTCTTAGTTTTTCTAAAACATCTGTAGTATCTATTGGTTTACCTGATGCTTTCTCTAATGTATTATTTTTATATACATCTTCTATTATATTATTTGTTTTTATTTTACTTTCTTGCTCATTATATTCTTCTATCTCTTTTTCATGTTGTTTTCTAAAACCAAATAATCCATTTTGAGAATTTTCTTTTTTAGATTCTCTTAAATTTCTCAATCTTTCTTCAAAACTTACTGCGCTTCTATCTATTCTATTTTTGTTTTCTTCTATTTCTTTTACTGGATCTTTTACCAATTCTGATTTAAGTAATATGTCTTTTATTGCATGATATACAGCTTGAAAAACTTTATTTTCTTCTTGGAATCTAACTTCCAATTTGGCAGGATGTACGTTTACATCGACTTTAGCCGGATTCATTTTTAAGTTTAATATTACAAATCCAAATTTTCCAATTGGTATTAAGCCTTTATATGCTTGCTCTGTTGCTGATGTTAATGTTTTATCTTTTATATATCTTTTATTAACAAAAAATAGTTGGTTAGTTCTATTTGATCTTGCAATTTCTGGTTTTCCTATAACTCCGCTTATTTCTATATCTTCAAAATTATATGAAACTTCCATTATTCCATTTGCTATATCTTTTCCATATATGCTGTATACAACATCTTTTAAATTACCATTACCATTTGTTTGTATTACAGTTTTGCCTGTACTAATAAGCTTTATTGCTACATTAGGATTTACTAATGCTATTCTAGTTATTACATCTTCAATATATCCTGATTCTGTATAATCTTTTTTTAAGAACTTATATCTAACTGGTGTATTAAAAAATAAATTTCTCACAGTAATAGTTGTTCCTGTTCTACAACCCATTTCTTCTTTTTCAAGTATATCTCCTGCTTCAACAACCACTCTATATCCAATTTCTTGCTCTTGTGTTTTTGAAACAAGTTCTACATTTGCAACAGCTGCTATACTTGCTAACGCTTCACCTCTAAACCCCATAGAAGTTACTGTATCTAAGTCTGCCGCTGACCTAATTTTACTTGTTGCATGTCTTTCAAAGGCAATTTCTAAATCATCTTGTGCTATTCCTTTTCCATTGTCACTTACACGTATAAATGATATTCCTCCGTTTTTTATTTCTACTACAATATTTGTAGCACCTGCATCTATTGAGTTCTCTACCATTTCTTTTACTACTGATGCAGGTCTTTCTATAACTTCTCCTGCTGCTATTTGGTTAATTGTAAGCTCATCTAGTAATACTATTTTTCCCATTTTTTCCTCCGATTTTATCAATTGTATCTTTGGAAATTATTCTATCATAACAGTTTATAAAAATCTAGATTTTTTTTAACTTTTATGATATATCTTTTACATTTTTATTCTTTCTATTTCTTCTTCTGTTAATCCTGTTAATTCTCTTACAACTTTTTCATTTACTTTTACATTTAGCATTTTTTTAGCAACTTGCATAATTCCAAGCTTTTGTCCTATTTTTATTCCTTGCTTTTTTCCTCTTTCTCTTATCTCTTTTCTTATTTTCTCTTCTTTAGTTAATTCTACTTTTTTATTTTTCATACAATCGCCTCCACTATTCTTTAATTATTTTTATTATCATTAGTGTTAGAATTATATTAACAAATTGTTTACTTATTATACTTTACATTTTATTATATGCTCAATATTTATTTTTTAGTGTTGGCGGTCATTTATTCTTAATTTGCATTAAGTTTTCTTCTAATTCCATTTATTTCCTTATTTTTTTAAATATTTTATAATTTCAAAAGTTATCCACAGGCAATCTACTATTTTTCCACACATTATATACTTCTCGTAAATTACATTATTCTACAATATTTCTCTACTTATGTTTTATTTCTACAAAATAACAATTACAAATATATTTCAGTTTTATTTCGTTTTTTCCCTATTTTGCTCAAGTTTATGGCTATTTTTCTGTATTTTTCTTACTTTTTCTACATATAGCTTTGTTTTTCTTCATTTTTCGTTGTTTTTATTTTACATTCTTATTACAATTATGTAACTTTACTGTTGTTATGTTACCCTTTTATTGGTTGCTTTTATTCTTTATGTTGTGGGTAATGTGCCTGTGGAAACTGTGGATAACTTTGTGAATAACTTGAAATAGTTACTTTGCGTTTATAAGTTATTCACATCTAATTTTTGTTTTTTATACTTTGAATTTTATTTTTTATTTGTAAAGTTATTTATGTGTACCTATTTTTGAATGCAAAAATAACTATATTAAACTTCAACGTGCTTAATATAGTTATTCTTTAGGTTGGCTTTTTACAGTGCTACGAGTACCGGACGGAAGCTATCGTAGTAACTGCTAGTACCACTATCACGATGGAAATAGAACAACCAGGCATATGAAACAATCCATAAACTGCCCCCACGTACAGAAAACGGACTGTCAAGCGCCGGAAAGTAAGAGTAGTCTCCTTTCCATGATGTTGCACCGGTTCCGCTAGCAGATGTTTCTCTAATAGCATCGCCAAATATATATTTATTAACATTATAATTTGCTCTACTTTTTGTATCTATATCTGTACTTGTTTCAGCTGTATCATGAGGATATACTGTTACATATTTTGTACTTGTTATTCTTGTCCCTGAATCTGTTAAACTTGAACCATAGTCTTTTAATTGGTTATATCCATTTGCTACATATCCTGCTGTTCTTTCCCAAACTCCACCACTTAGGTCAAATACTCCATACATATTTAATGTTGAACTTGATTTTTGTCCTTCTATTTGGTCCCATGTATAGACTCCATTATTGGCTGTATTTCCTGTTGTTGTTAAATTTCCTAATGTTTGTACACTTGGTTCTGTATTTGTTGTTTCTGTTGTTACTCCTGTTACCGCATATACACTATTTATTCCTGTTTTTCCTGCTGTTTCTGTTCTTTTTGTACTTCTGCTATTTAAAGTGACATTGTTTATATAGGGTTCATTATTATTATTTCCATATTTACTTTGTGCTAAATATGCTACTGCTCCCCATTCGCTATTTTTCATTAAATGGCTATCTGTTGTTGAACTACTTAATCCATATATATTTCCACTTTCTGTTAATGTTCTTGAAACATTATATGCATCATTTACATTTATATAATTCATCGAATATGTTATTGGTTGAAATGTTGGATATTTTATTGCTGTTCTTGTTGACCCATATATTCCATCTAAACAGTTTCTGGCTGGTTGTGAACTATTATCTTTTGTTCCAGTTTCAACTGCTGCTGTCCATGAATCTGATTGACTATAATTTACACTACTTGCCTTTACAGGTGCTGAATTATTTTCACTTGCATATCCTGCTTCAAATTTTGCTACCCATATTCCTGTTAATTCTTTGTCCCATCCTCCATTTGCATATCCTATGCTACTTTCATTTGTAAATGCTGGATGTACATAATAATCTGTTGTTGTATCTACTTCTTCTGTTGCTGATTTTTCTCTTTTAATGATTATTATTCCACGTTTTCGCATTTTTTATCCACTTTTTTAAATCAAAGAACAAAAGCGGACATTTATAACATTTGTACTTATTTATACTTATTTTAAAATTTCATATCATTTTAATACAAAATATACTATTGTTACTATTTCTAAAATAGTTATAAATGGAAAACCTATCACAAATTGGATCTTTTGAGTTTTGTGTCTAAATGTATACATCCCTGCAATTGTTCCAATTCCTCCACCTAATGCTGTTATTATAAATAATGTTTTTTCCGGAATTCTCCAACTGCCTTTTATTGCTTTCCTTTTGTCCAACCACATTATAAAAAATCCTATTATATTTATAACAATAAAGTATATTATCATATTTTGAATTGTAAATATTTCATTAAAATTTAATTGTGTAAATTGCATTTCTCTTCTATAAAGATTTTATACTAATCTTTATTTCTCCTTCATATAATATTTAAGCGATGATTTCGGGGTCGGAGCAAAAAATCATTTTTAAAATTAGCATATTTTAAAAATTTGAGTGCACTAAATATAAAATATATCAACTTAAAATGATTTTTTGCTCCGACCCCGAAATCATTATGCAAATAGACTCATTTGATTACTCTGACTCATTCCCTTTAAACATCCATAATTTTTCAATACATCTGTTACTGAATTTCCTACTTTTGCACGTATCTTTAAATCATCTATTGACATAAATTTTCCTTCTTTTCTTGCTTCTGCTATTCCTAATGCTGCTACTGTTCCTAAACCTGGTATGCTGTTCAATGGTGGTCTTAATGCTCCATCTTGTATTTTGAATTTTGTTGCATCTGATTCATATAAATCCATTGGTAAGAAGTTAAATCCTCTTTCATACATTTCTAATACTAATTCTAGTATTGGGTACATTGTTTTGTCTTTTTGTGTTGCATTATTTCCTAATAAGTCTATTTCTTTCATTTTATTTTTAACTTTTTCTTCTCCAAATATCATACAATCACTGTCAAAATCGTCTTTTCCTCTTATTGAGAAAAATGCTGCATAATACGCTAGTGGCATATGTACTTTAAACCAAGCTATTCTGAATGCATTTGTTACATATGCTGCTGCATGGGCTTTTGGAAACATATATTTTATCTTTTCACATGATTTTATATACCAATCTGGTACATCATTTTCTTTCATCATTGCTTTATATTCTTCCCATTTTGCTGGGTCTTTTAATGCTTTACCTTTACGTACGGTTTCCATTATTTTAAATGCATGGTTTGGTGGAACTCCTTTTTTTATTAAATATATCATTATATCGTCACGACAACATATTGCATCTTGAAGTGTTACAACTCCTTGGTCTATTAATGTTTGGGCATTTCCTAACCACACATCTGTACCATGTGATAAACCTGATATACGTATTAATTCGTCAAATGTTGTTGGTTTTGTATCTACTAACATTCCTCTAACAAATTTTGTTCCAAATTCAGGGATTCCAAAACTTCCAACTTCTGAGTGTATTTGTTCAGGTGACACTCCTAAAGCTTTTGTTGAACTAAATATTGACATCGTTTCTTTATCATCTAACGGTACTTTGGTTGGGTCTTTTCCTGTAAGGTCTTGTAACATCCTAATTACCGTCGGATCGTCGTGTCCTAGTATATCTAATTTTAATAAGTTCTGGTCTATTGAGTGATAATCAAAATGTGTTGTTATAATATCTGAATTTGGGTCGTCTGCTGGATGTTGTACTGGACAAAATTCATAAATTTCTCTTCCTTTTGGCACAACTATAATACCTCCTGGATGTTGTCCTGTTGTTCTTTTTATTCCTGTACATCCTGCTGCTAATCTTTGTGTTTCAGCTCTATTTATTGGTATATTTCTTTCTTCAAAATATTTTTTTACATATCCAAATGCTGTTTTATCTGCAATTGTTCCTATTGTTCCGGCTTTAAATGTTGTTCCTTTTCCAAATATTACTTCTGTATATCTATGTGCTTTTGCTTGATATTCTCCTGAGAAGTTTAAGTCGATATCAGGCTCTTTATCTCCATTAAATCCTAAGAATGTTTCAAATGGTATGTCCATTCCATCTTTAGCCAATTTATGACCACATTTAGGACAATCTTTATCTGGTAAATCAAAACCATTTCCTACACCATAATCTTCAAATTCTGAATACTTACAGTTTGGACATCTATAATGTGGTTTTAAAGAATTAACCTCTGTTATACCTGTCATAAATGCTACAAGTGAGGATCCAACAGAACCTCTGGAACCTACTATATATCCATCATCATTCGATTTCCATACCAATTTTTGTGCAATTATATACATAACTGAATATCCATTGCTTATTATAGAATTTAGTTCTTTATCTAATCTTGTTTGCACTATTTCTGGTAATGGGTCTCCATATAATTCATGTGCCTTTTTATATGCAATATTTTTTATATCTTCTTCACATCCTGGGATATGTGGAGGACATTTTTCAGGTGATATTGGGCTTATTTGTTCACACATATCTGATATTTTATTTGTGTTTGTTACAACTACTTCATATGCTTTTTCTTCTCCTAAATATGCAAATTCTTCAAGCATTTCTTCAGTTGTTCTTAAATACAATGGTGCTTGCATATCTGCATCATCATAGCCTTGACCCGCTTCCAAAATTCTTCTATATACTTCATCTTGAGGGTCCATAAAATGAACATCACAAGTTGCAACAACTGGCTTATTTAATTTTTCTCCAAGTTTTACAATCTTTCTGTTTATATCTCTTAAACCTTCTTCATCTTTTATAATTTCTTTTCTTATTAAAAAATTATTATTGCCTATTGGTTGAATTTCTAAATAATCATAGAATTCTGCAATTTCTTCTATTTCTTCGTCAGATTTTCCAAGTTCAATTGCTTGATATAATTCACCCGCCTCACAAGCACTTCCTAATATTAAACCTTCCCTATATTTTTCAAATAAACTTTTCAAAATACGTGGTTTACGGTAAAAATAATGTAAATGTGAAAGTGAAACTAATTTATATAAATTACGTAATCCAACATAATTTTTAGCTAAAATTATTGCGTGATATGTTTTTAATTTTTTATATTCTTCTTTTTTAGCCTCTTCTGTACGACTAACTTGATCAATATCTTCAATCTTTTTAGCTCCACGTTTATCTAACATATCTAACATTACTTTAAATACTTTAACTGTTGTATCAACATCATCTAAAGCTCTATGTGCTACTTCAACTTTTATTCCCAAATTATCAGCTATTTTTCCTAGTTTATATTTTTTATATTCTGGGAATAAGTCTTTTGCTAAACTCAATGTATCTAAATATGTATAATCAAAATCATATCCTAAAACTTTCGCATTTTGTTTTAAAAACCCTATATCAAATCCTGCATTATGTGCAACTAATACTGCATTTTTATCATTTCCTATAAATTCTAGCATTTTAGGAAATACTTTTTCTATTGTTTCTGCATCCGCAACCATTTCGTCTGTAATATTAGTAACTTCTGTAACTCTTTGTGGTATATGTTTTTCCGGATTTACAAAACAAGAAAATTCGTCTAAAACTTCTCCATCTTTTACTTTCATTATACCAATTTCAGTTATTTTTTCTGTTACAGCTGAGAACCCTGTTGTTTCTAAGTCTAGCACATAATATGTAACATCTTCTAAATATTGTCCTTTTCCATTTTCTACAACTGGATTTTTATCTGGTGCTAAATATGCTTCAACTCCATACAAAATTTTCATATCTGGATTGTCATATCCTAGCATTTTATGTGCCTCTGGAAATGCTTGTACAACTCCGTGGTCTGTTATTGCTATTGATTTCATTCCCCAACTCATTGCTCTTTTAATTAAATCTTTTGCAGATGTCATTGCATCCATTTGGCTCATTTGAGTATGCATATGTAGTTCTACTCTTTTTACTTCACTATTATCTTTTCTTACTGTTTTCTTTATTCCCTCTGCTTCAACTATATTGTTTACCATTACAGATAATTCATTTGTAAAACTATCCATTCCTGCAGTTCCTGCTACTTTTATTCCTTTTGCACCTTTTATTCTTTTCATAATTCTTTTTGCACTATCTTTATTTAAAAATGCTTTACAGGTAATTGTGCTTGTTCCATCATATAAGTCAAAACTAAATAATGTTTTTCCTGATTTTAATGTTCTATCTTCTGAATATATCACTTCCCCTTGTAATGCAACTTTTCCATCATCAACTCCTAGGTCTTGAACTTTTACCAATGGTTCTGTAATATTTTCTGTATTTCCTAAAATTATAGGTGTATCATCTCTTTCTTCTGGTAATTCTGGAACTTCTATATTTGATTTTGCTATTGTGTTTGCTATTACTGTTATATCTCCTGCATATGTATCTAATCCCGCTTTACCTATTGCTTTTACAGTTTTAGCTTCTTGAATTTTTTCTATTATTTCTTGTCCTTCTTTTAAATCTTTTGCAAATGATTTTACTGTTATTAATCCTGTTCCATCATAAATTTCGAAAATAATCATTCCTTTACCAGATTTTGTTTCTCTAACATCTGATGTTGTTACTCTTCCTTCTAATGTTACTCTACCGTCATTTGCTGAAATATCTTTTATTTTTATATGCTTTTCTTTAGCTTTTGATGGTTTTCCCATAATATAATCTTCTTGTATTGGAGGTTCTTCAATTGGTGGCATATCCATTTCTTCTGGAATATATCCATCTATATCTGGTGGTGGTGGCATTGGAGGATAATTTTCATCACTTGCATTAGTATTATGTTCTGATTTTTCTTGTGCTATTGCCCTTTGCTCTTCTTCCATATGTGCTACAATATTTGCTTGTTCTTCTTCTATTCTTCTTTTTATTTCTTCTAATGAATCTTTTGTTATTTCTTCTGTAAGTTCTACAGTGTATTTTATTCCAAATAAATTTTCTAAAACTTTTATTAACTCTTTATCTGTCTTTTTAGCTCTTAAAAAATCCGCACCTTTTATGTGCATTTTTATTAAAATATTGTTTCCATTTTCTTCAACATCACTTTTTAATAGTAACATTGGTTTTGTTAATGGATATTTATGTGACATATATGCTATGATATTTCGCCATTCTTCTTTTATTGATTTCTTTTTTACTGATTCGTGATATTTTATTTTTATATCTATATTTTCAAATTGAAATCTTTCCCTTAGAAATTTTTCGAAAAACCATATTTCTTTTATATCTAAATATTCGTCAAAATATAAATCTACTTCTAATGTATTTGTTTTTTTTACTACATTTAATGATGTTATTTGTGCATATTTTAAATTAGAATTAGTTTTATAATCACTAAAAACTTCCCCTATTTTTTTTAGATTTGCCATTTTGATTTTATTCCCCCAATTGCAAATTAAAATTGACAGTTGTTACAACAACTCTCCTTTTCGACAAAACTTATTTTATCACAAAACTATCAATGAAAAAAGCGAACAACATATTTTTTTAATAAAACTTTCACACTTTTTTACAAATTCCATATTATATATTATACAAAGGATACAGAAAAGAAGAAAACATATTTGTTATTTGGAAGGAGGTCTAGACTATGCCAGAAAACAGAGGTTGTGGTGGTTTCGGTTTTGGTGATGACTGCTGCTGGATTATAATCCTTATATTATTAATTTGTTGTTGCTGTGGTGGCAACAGAGGCGGATGTTGCTAGTTATCTGCTAAAAAAAGCAGTTAAGTATATTTTTATACTTACTGCTTTTTAATCATTATATTTATTTAAAACGCTTTCCTTTGCTACGTTTTCGTGGTCTAACATCTTCATAATTTTCTTCTTTATGATCATATCCACTTAAAAACATTTCTCTTGCTTCTTGCTTAGACATTACAGGCTCTTCTTCACATTCTTTATTTGTAGCTTCTTCTCTTTTACTAAAATCAAATTCATCTTTATTGACTTTTTTAAAATCATAGTTATTTTCATTCTCATCTATAAAGCCATCATCTTCATTACTTGAATATGGCATCATATAATCTTCTGCCCATGCACTATTTCTTCTATGTCTTATTACTAGATATATGATAATTGCTAATATTAGAATTGCAATAACTCCTCCAATTATCAATACCTTTTTTTGTTCTTCTTTTTTATTTGCTTCTTCTTGTTCTTTAGCTAAAGCTTCTTCATCAACTGTTGATTTTGTTAATGTTACTTGATATGTAGCAACATTATTTCCCTCACTATCAGATACTAATATTGTTATAATATTTTCTCCGTCTTTTAAATCGTCATTTCCTGTTATATCAACTACATATTTAGGTTCTGTTGCAACTGCTTTTACATCTATTTTATTTAAATCACCTGTATATTTTGCAGTATATTCATATACATTTGTTTTAAATTCTGGTGATAATTCTATATTTTCTAATTTTAAACTTGATAATCCTTCTCCTTCGTCTGTCGCTGTTTCTGTTGTTCCATTATTGCTTTCTTTTGTTACATTTATGGTATATGTTTTTGTTGCACCACTTTCTGCTGTTACCACAATTGATAATTCATTCTTACCATCTTGCAATTTTTGTTTACCTGTTCCACTTATTTTAGCTCCACTGTTTTGTGCTGTTGCATAAACCTCTACTTCTGTTACATCTGCTGAAACTGTTACATCATATGAAGTTTTACTTGGTGTAAAACCTGAAAAATCATTTGGTTTTATTCCTAAATTAGATAAATCTGCATTACTAGATTTTGTTGTAGTTTTTGTGCTTGATGCATTACTACTGCTTGTTGTATTAGTAGTTTTTTGTGTATTTCCTGATTGTGATCTTGTATTTTTGCTAGTATTACTACTTGTGCTACTATTGGTTGTTTTTGAATTAACTGTATTTTCTTGAACTCCTTTTAAATTTCTACTGGCTTTAATTAATATTTCAGTATTGTTCATATTTACAGTGTAAAAAAATATTCCAAACATTGTACAAAATATGATTGTTAAAAACACTATGAATTTTATATCTGTTATTTTTCTTTTCATATTATAATTCCTCCTTAGTTTCTTTATGGAAAAAATTATATCATTTTCATTTTTTTTAGTCAATAAAAATTAAAATTTTACATTTAAACACAAAAATATTTATAAATATGATATAATCTAAAAAAACAATAATATTTGGAGGACACAAATGATAGAATTACTTTCTCCTGTTGGAGATTTTGAATGTCTAAAAGCTGCTGTACAAAATGGAGCTGATAGTGTTTATTTTGGTGCAAATTTATTTAGCGCTAGAGCCTTTGCTCATAATTTTGATGAAGCAGAATTAAAAAAAGCAATTGAATATGCAAAATTAAGAGGTGTTAAAACCAATTTAACTTTAAATACATTAATCAAAGATAATGAATTTGATAATGCCATAAAATTAGCTAGTAAAGCATATGAATTTGGAATTGATGCAATTATTATCCAAGACCTTGGTTTAGCAAAAAAGCTTATTGAATTATTTCCTGATTTACCTATGCATGGTAGTACTCAAATGACTATTCATAATTTAAATGGTGCTTTAAAACTTCAAGAATTAGGTTTTAAAAGAGTTGTTCTTTCAAGGGAACTTTCTTTAACTGAAATCGAATATATTTGTAAAAATACTTCAATAGAAATTGAATGTTTTGTACATGGTGCTTTATGTATTTCATATTCTGGGCAATGCCTATTTTCTAGCATGTTAGGTGGACGTTCTGGAAACCGTGGCAAATGTGCTGGTCCTTGTAGGCTACCTTATAAACTTATTGAAAATGACAAAGCCATAGATTCCGGATATTTATTAAATACTCGAGATTTGTGTGGTTTAGAATTTTTGCCACAACTTATAAATGCAGGTGTTGACTGTTTAAAAATAGAAGGTAGAATGAAGTCCCCTGAATATGTAGCAACAGTTACTAATATATACAGAAAATACATTGATTTAGCATATTCAAAAAATGATTTTAATATTAACATAGAAGATAAAAAGACTTTACTTCAGGCTTTTAATAGAGGTAACTTTTCTAGTGGTCATTTGGACAGTTCTGAAAATAGAAATCTTGTTTTCAAAGAAAAACCTAATAATATGGGATTATTTATTGGCATTATTCAAAAATACAATCCTAATAAAGGACATATTACTTTAAAAATACAAGAAAAGTTAAATATTGGAGATACAATTTCAGTAGGCAATGAAAATGGTAGTTATAAAATTTCTGAATTGATGAATAAGAATACTAATTTAAAAGAAACTCAAGTTGGTCAGACAGTTACTATTGGTCGTATGAAAGGAAATATCAAAGTTGGTGATAAAGTTTATAGACTAAGTTCGAAAGAATTAACTACTATTGCTAAAGAAAGTTATAAAAAGGAAGTTAAGAAAACAGCTTTAAACTGTACAGTTTCTATAAAGAAGAACACACCTATATCTATAAATATAAAATCCTATACTAAAAACGGAATATACAAAAACTTAGATATTTCATGTAAATTAGATTATATACCTGAAATTGCTCAAAATAGACCACTTGATAAAGAAACAATTATTAAGCAAATATCTAAAACAACTGACACACCATATTATTTTAAAAATATTAATATAGATTTAGATAAAAATTTATTTTTACCTAAAATTAGTATTTTAAACGAATTACGTAGAACGGCTCTTTCAAATGTAGAAAATTTTGCTATATCTAAAATACATAGGCAATTACCTGAAAGTTTTGTAGATTATATTAGTAAAGAAACTGATTCTACTACTTTAAATAACATGAGAAATTTTAATAACACAAAAATTAATTCTAATGCAACACCTAAAGTTTCATTACTTTTAAATGTTTTACATAGTGACTGGAATTACAACAAACTTGAAAATATTGACAGTATCTATATTCCTTTAAAATATTTCACAAGTAAAAAATATTCTCCTGTGCTAAAAATCATTAGTAAAAAATTTGATACTTATATTTATATACCAACAATTATAAAAAGTAATTATGAAAATTTATTTTTAGCTAATGCTGAAGAAGCTGTAGAAAAATACAATATTCAAGGTTTTGTAATTTCTAATATTGGGAATCTCAATTTACTACACAGTTTGTTTAATAATTTAGATGAATATTATAAAGTAATAGCGAATTATACTTTTAATGTATATAATTCTGAAACTGTCTTAGAATTAAAAAAACTTGGAATAAGTTCATTTACATTATCACCAGAATTAGACAAACAAACTATTACAAGTTTATGTAACTATAATTATTTGCAAAAAGAACTAATTGTTTATGGTAAGGTTCCTTTACTTAATATAAATTATTGTTTATTACGGTGAATCTAATAAATGTTATCCTTCTTGTACAGCAAAATGTAGAAGTACTAATACTTATTATTTAAAAGACAGGTTAAATATGAATTTTGAAATTTTACCTGATAATATTCAAACTGTTACTACTATTTATAATAGCAAAATAACTTCTATACCTGGTAAAATATTTAATGTAGATTCTGTAAGAATTGATATTTTACACGAATCTATTCCGGAAATTAATGCTATTACTACTGTTGTAAGAGATGGAAAACGTATTGAAGGTAAAGATTATACTTCTGGGAATTTAAATAAAGAGATTTAAATATTCTTAAAAGCATATTCCTAAAATAACCAATACTATAAATATTTTTATGAATGAATGTGATAGGAAAATAAATTAGAAAATATTAAAATAGCTAAATGATGGAACCCAAACTTGTTTTGGGAAGTATCATTTAGCTGTTTTTAGATTTTATATTTATTTGTATTGAACCAAATTCATAAAAATATTTATAGTATTGGTTATTTTTAGTATATTTTTAATGCTTACTACTTAATTGTATTATAAGCTCCATATTATCATCTTTAGCAGCTTTATTTTTTCGTATAGCTCCACATTTTTTGCATTTAAAAACAATAACATATCCTTTTTTACTATCTATCTCTAAGCCTATTGGTTCTAATACCCCATGGCATTCTTCTTGCCTATCCCCCGGATTTTTATCAACATGTTTAGAGTGTAAACAATATGGACAATGATTTCTACATGAATATCCTAATTTGCTTACTTTTTTTCCGCAATTTTCACATATAAATTCTTCATCTATTTTAGTAAAATTTCTGTTTTCCATTTTTAACCACTTTCTATTTAATACTCAAAATCTCCACCACCAACAAATTCTTTTAATAATGAGTTTGTTGGAACTTCACTTGCAGGAATTGATCTTATATATTTTAACAATCCTAATAGTCTTTGTGCTTCTGCATGTTCTGGATGCTCAATTGGTATCTCCTTTAATAAAGGTGTTGCAATTCCTTTTAATACACCCAATTCATAAATCAATGATGTATTAAATATTACATCTGCACTTTCTTGGAATGGAAAAATATTTTCTACCTCTCCTCTAGTTACACTTGGCCAAGTATCAATTGTATGTTCTGCTGAATATCCTCTAAATTGATAATCTCTTACTATTCTTCTTATTAGCCTTACATCTGTTGAAGAAACTTTTGAATATCTATCCATATTTAAAACAGTTAAAGCACTTATATAAATTTTAAATTTTTGATTTTGAGGAATACTACTTGTTAATCTATCATTTAAACAATGAATTCCTTCTATAACTAAGACTTCATCATCTTTTAATTGCAAATATTTACCATTATATTTTTTAGTTCCCTCTAAAAAGTCAAATTGTGGCATTTCTACTCTTTCACCATTTAGTAATCTTGTTAAATGATTATTAAATAGTTCTAAGTCTATTGCTTCTATACATTCAAAATTATAATCTCCATTTTCATCCCTCGGAGTATCTTGTCTTTCCACAAAATAATTATCAACAGAAATTGTTACTGGTTTTATCTTATTTACTCTTAATTGAATTCCTAATCTTTGTGCAAATGTTGTTTTTCCAGAAGATGATGGTCCTGCTATTAAAATCATTTTTATTTTTTTGTCTTTAGCTATTTTATCAGCAATATTAGCAATATTTTTTTCATG
>OGOW01002155.1_pt1 | contig 16285 bp, 11 predicted proteins | sample 1552781 | NCBI WGS metagenome assembly OGOW01 (sample SAMEA2580145, study PRJEB22360) | human gut metagenome | biome: human gut; feature: human-associated habitat; material: faeces | place: Denmark | collected 2008/2010
CGACTGCAACCTGAAATCCCTTACCATCTATGCCGCAAGGCGCATAATGAAGTGTTGTAGAATACACTTCAACAGCCGTTCCTGCTGGAACCCTGAAAGCTTTTACATTAGCTGTGTCATATATATAATCATCGTTAACATCTGTCAGCAGTCCCAGCATAAGAATCATATCCGTAGCCGCAATATTAATCTCTGAATCCCTGTGATATTCCAGTGCATTTAATCTGCGGTTATGTCCGTTACAGTAACCGATCTGGACAGGCATCTGGCCGTAAACCCCGTCTGCCAGTTCTTCTGCGATCTTTAACTCTTCCAGTTCCTTTACGGAAGCCACATACACCACATCATCCGGACATGGGGTTTCTTCCATTTTCTGTAAAATTTCTTTCAGGTCATAACCTCCGATGACCTTGCCGTACTTTTTAAATTCCGGCTCCATTACACTTATCTGTTTGATCATGATAATTCTGCCAGCTCCTTATAATCATTTTTCAGGCTTGTATACAATTTCTGATACAGTCTGTGATATTTTTCATAAACAGCCACATCTTCTGCCTTTGGCTCTGTGCTGTCCCTGCGTGTGATCAGCTGGTCACATGCTTTTTCCACACTTTCATAAAGACCGCAGGCAACTCCTGCTAAAATGGCAACGCCAAGTGCCGGACCTTCATCCTGTACCACACGCTCTACGGAGCAGTTGTACAGATCCGCTAACATCTGACGCCATACAGGGCTCTTTCCGCCGCCTCCGCAGGCTTTCATACAGTCAACCTTAACGCCCATTTCCTGAAGGATCTCAGCAACGCTGTCACCAACAGCCGGTGTCGGAGCAAGGGAAAGGTCAATGATACCAAACGGAATTGAAAGACGTCTGGATGCCTCCTGTGCGACTAACTGTCCGACTCTTGTTACCTTAAATGCGGTCTTTTTGATGGTCTCGCAGAGTACCTCAAAATTCTCGCCACGCACTTTCTCAAGTGCTGTCTTTACAACACCCGGTCCGCTGACTCCGACGTTGATCACTGCATCAGCCTCTGTCACGCCGTGGAAAGCTCCTGCCATAAACGGGTTGTCATCCGGTGCATTGCAGAATACAACCAGCTTCATACAATCCACAGAATCACGGTCTTTTGAGCGCTCTGCAACCTCCAACAAAATCTCTCCCATCAGACGCACCGCATCCATATTGATACCGGTCTTTGTGGACGCAAGGTTTACGGAACTGCAGACACGATTCGTCCGGCAAAGTGCTATCGGGATAGAACGGATCAGCATCTCATCTGCTTTTGTCATGCCTTTTGATACCAGTGCGGAATAACCGCCGATCAGATCTGCACCGATTGCTTCTGCAGCACGGTCCATTGTATCTGCGATCGTTGCAAAATCTTCCGGTGTCTTGCAGGCTGCACCACCGATCAGTGCAATCGGAGTAACGGAAATACGTTTGTTGACGATTGGGATACCGTATTCAGCTTCGATCTCCCCTGCAACTTTTGCAAGATCTTTGGCAACTGATGTAATACGGTTATAAATGTTCTCATTTAATTTTTTCAAATCGGAATCAATGCATGAAAGCAGGCTGATACCGATCGTAATGGTGCGGACATCAAGGTTTTCATGTTCCACCATGTTGTTGGTCTCTTTTACTTCAAATATATTAATCATTGCCGCTTTCCTCTCTAAATACGATGCATTTTTTCAAAAATCTCAGCTTTCTGGCACTTGATGGATACACCAATCTGTGCACCGATCTCATCGAGATCTTTCTGACAATCCACAAATGATCTGGTTGATTTATTCATGTCAACGATCATCATCATATTGAAATATCCGGAAACGATTGTCTGTGAAATATCAAGTACATTGACGCCATTTTCGGAAAGATAAGTACATACTTTTGCAATGATACCAACCGTATCTTTACCCACTACTGTAATAATTGTCTTGTCTGCTGTGTTCTCCATCTCTGCTCTCCTCACTTTTCTGCTTTACTAAATCAGCGCAAATCTATTATCAATCATCATATCATACATGTTTTATAATTTCCACTGTTAAATAGATGCACATTTATAACTTTTTCTACTAAGCTTCATAAGCGGCCACACTCTGTAAAAAAATATTGTCATATATAATAGAATACGTGTTTCGCGAACATTCTATTATCATAAACTAAAAAATGATTCTCTCCGACGGCGCGTCCCGCTTTGCCACATACATTGGGAAATCATCGCCTTTATATGGATTTTCTCCCATCGTCACCTCTAACCGGACAGTCTCATATGCAAGTTCTGCATAATTATTTTCCTTACTGAGATGCCCTAAAATAACCGTATTGAAATGGTCATGGAGCACTTCTCCCAAAAGCTGACCGGACAGTTCGTTAGAGAGATGTCCTTTTTTCCCAAGAATTCTCTGTTTTAACGGATACGGATAACTTCCAACCTGCAGCATATGTACATCATGATTTGCTTCCAGTAAAAGCACATCCAGATTTTTTATTTTATCAATCATGTTTTCATCATATGTGCCAAGATCCGTCACTACCGCCGCCGTTTTCTCCTCATTTTTTATCTTATAGGCCACCGGATCTGCCGCATCATGTGAGATTGAAATCGGTTCAATCAAAAGATCCCCGATTTCAAAAGGCTGATCCGGCGTGATCGCATGAAATAAAGATTCCTCTATTTTGCCGACTGACTTTGTATTTAAAATAGCATCTATCGTACCCTGCGTGGCATAAATCGGAAGTCCGTAACGCCTGGCGATCACGCCAAGTCCAGAAATATGATCGATGTGTTCATGAGTTACAAGAACCCCCTGCATCTCTTCTGTTTTCAAATCGATCGAATTGAGTCCGTTTTCAATTCGTTTTCCACTGATCCCCGCATCGATGAGTACATGATTTTCATCTGATCCCACACAGATACAGTTTCCACTGCTGCCGCTTGCTATGCTGCATAATTCCATTTTTTTAATTCTCTTTCCATCTAAGTTCGATTGTATCTCCGGTCTTTAAGACTGCAGAATACGATGCATTCTCACCATTTAAATTGGTAATGATTGCTCTGCCATTTGAGGCAGTAAGATCAAATTCGTAGAAATCAAAAATATCTACAAATATATACTGTGGTTTTCCGGTAAGTTTTACCGGCTGGCCGTTGATGTATACCAGAACCATGCTGCCGTCTTCCTCTGCAGCTGGCGAACTGTTTTCTTCTGCTGTAACTTTTTTCACTGCTTCAGCCATGCCGTCAGCATTCTCCTCTGTTACATCTGTTTCATCCATGCCTGCTGCATTCTCTCCTACAACAGATCCATTAACGCCTGCTGTACTGTCTGTAATCGTTTTGCTCTCCTCTACCGTAGCGGCATCATCTGTAACTGCAGAATCCTTTTCTTTTGCGCCCGCATTGCCGGCATCGTCTGTATCCTCCGCAGTCACAGCATTGTGTACTTCAGGATTCTGAACTTCTGCGCCATCTGCCTCTGCGCTCATTTCCGTGTCCACAATATCCGGTATCTCTTCTTCCTTATATTCCCCGACAGTCGGTGTTTGAACTTCTTCCTGCTCTACCGGCTGAAAGGACGGTTTGCCATAGGAACGCACTGTCCACTCGATTGTAAAGTTTTCATAGATCAGTGAGTCGAGCGTTGCACGACGGTTGTTTACCAGAATCACATGCTCCACATTCACTTCCACATCCATAAATTCTGCAAGCTGGCCTACTGTGTAAAAGCTTCTTGTTTCTACCTGGTCGCCCTCCTTGATCTGATAGGAAGGCAGTTCTAAATTGCCGTTGACCTCTAAGAACTTCGGGCATCTTATAATATTTCCATTAACCACAAAGGCTACGGAATCTGTCGTATATTCCTCTAACTGATCTAATGTGCAGGTTGCCGGCTTGCCAGCCGTAGATGGCTCAATGATAATCTCACAATTCGGCTCTAATGCCGCATTGAGATTTGTTGGTCTGTCATTCATATAAACTGCTGCTGACTCTCCCTGCTCTCCACGAATGATACGTTTTGCTCCATTTACAAAAAATGTAAGTTCCGGTCCACGTTTCGGGAAAAGATCCTCATTCGGAAAACCTGCCTGCAATGCGGCATCCACGATCGTTAATCCATCATTATCATATAATTTGAGGCGCTCTCCATTGAAACGCACCATAATAAATCCGTTTCTCTGTTCATAATAATTCAGACAGATTCCAATCGGCGTAACAAGCAATGGATCCTTCTTGATATCCTGCTGTTCAAATACCACTTCCTGCAGTACTTCTTCACCACGCAGTGCCACTCGTACGTCCGGAAGATCTAATTTCTCTGCAAGCATTTTCGTATAACCATGGATCTTACCGCCACCGCCAACGATAAATGCTGCGCTGACAGTCTGGTCGCCATTCAATTCTTTGATTTTCGCAGCTACTGCCGTTGTCATCTCATCCACCACCGGCGCAGTCAGCTCCCACACTTCTTTTGCCGGAATCTTATGCTCGATCAGCATGATATCTTTATAAGTGATCTCCTCTTCTGTTGTACTCTGCAGCTTGATATATTCAGCCGTTTTAAAATCAACCAGATAATTCTGCACGATCAGTTCCGTTAATTCATCTCCGGCAAGAGGGATCATACCATAGGCAATGATGCTTCCGTCTTTGGTGATGGAAATATCGGATGTTCCCGCTCCGATATCGACTAAAGCGATATTCAGCAGACGATAACTTTCCGGAATTGCGACGTTGATCGCCGCAATAGGCTCCAATGTCAGATTCGCCACTTCAAGCCCGGCCTGATTTACGGCTGCATAAAGTCCATCCACAACATCCTCCGGTAAAAACGTTACGATGATATCTTCACCAATACGGTCTGCCTTGTGGGATTCAATATTAGAAAACGGTTCATCATTCAAGAAATATTTGACTACAGAATAACCAACACAGTAAAACTTATAGTTGGTATCATTCATTTCCTGTAAAATTTTCTGCGCTTTCTCAATTCCAAGCAGATCCAGTGTATGAATGTCTTCCCCGGTAACTACGCTCTCCTCCGGATAATCGTAACTGATACTCGTTGTAACTGTCTTAAGCACACGGCCTGCGGCAGCGATACATACCTCCGTCAGCGTTTTTCCGATCTGTTTTTCCAGCTGTTCTTTTACTTTTCTTATCGTCCCTGATACACGCCCGATATCGTGGATCTGTCCATCTAACATTGCTCTCGTATCATGCTGCATGATATACTGAGCAGTAACGATAAACTGATCTTCGGTACGGTAACCTACCGTTCCTACCACATTTCTCGTTCCAATATCAAGTCCGAACACCAATGGCTGTTCCATGTCTTTTCCGTCGCTCATCTGCAGTATCTCCTACTCATTTTCCATATTTGTGATTGCCAAATCAATCTGCCTTATGGCATCCTCCACCGTTCCATTATTATCGATCACCACTTTACAGTGTTTCCGGTAAACCGCTTCCTGTAACTGACTGTCAAAAATCTGCTGTACTTTCTCCGGGGAATATCCGCGCGATCTCATAAGGCGTTCTTTTCTTATATCCTCTCTGGTATAAATATACCAAAGTTCGTCACAAATTTCATCATAATGTTCTTCAATCAGCAATGCTGCCTCTAAAACCAGGATTTTCAGCACTCCATTTTCCCGCTCTGTATCCGCAACAGTTCTGATATATTTTTTGACTGCCGGATGTACGATTCCGTTTAATGCATCCCGTTTTTTTTCATCTGAAAAGATGACTGTTGCTAACTTTTTCCTGTCAAACGAACCATCTTCATTCCAGATATCCTCATCCGAAAACATGTCTTTTAATTTCTGATAACATTCTGTCCCGGGCAGCATCAGCTCATGCGCGATTTCATCCGCCAACATGACTTTTACACCATCTTTTGTTTCAAGATAATGAAGTATTTCTGATTTTCCCGCACCGACGCCGCCGGTAATTCCGATAAATTTCATCCGTTCCATGCTCCCCGCATCCATTTTTTCTCTCGTACCATCCGGACATATGCAGTCCAACGCATCATCCCTCATAAATGATGACAGATCTTTATTTTGCCTCATACCAGTTTTTGCCGACATGTGCATCAATTTCAAGTGTGACCGCAAGATCTGCCGCTCCATGCATCTCTTCCTCGAGAATCTTTCGAACCGCATCCTCTTCTTCGATCGCCGTCTCCACTAAAAGCTCATCATGCACGGTTAAGATCAGGCGTGACTTTAGATTTTCTTTTAACAGTCTGTCATGCACGCGTATCATTGCGATCTTGATGATATCTGCCGCAGTTCCCTGAATCGGGGAGTTCATGGCAACGCGCTCTCCAAAGGAACGCTGCATAAAATTGCTGCTTGAAAGTTCCGGTACCGGACGTCTTCTTCCAAACATGGTCGTCACATAACCTTTTTCTTTCGCCTCTGCCACAAGCCCATCTAAAAATGTCTTGATCTTCGGGTAAGTCTCAAAATAACGCTCAATATACTCTGCAGCCTCTTTTTTGCTGATGCTTAGATCCTGGCTCAGTCCAAATGAACTGATTCCATATACGATTCCGAAATTAACCGCTTTTGCATTGCGCCGCTGCAGATCCGTCACCTCGTCAAACGGGATGTGAAATACCTGGGACGCCGTGATCCTGTGGATATCCTGTGCTTCCCGGTATGCCTCGATCAGCTTTTCATCCCCGGACATATGTGCTAAAACACGAAGCTCAATCTGGGAATAATCGGCATCCATAAACTCAAATCCCTCTTTTGGCACAAATGCTTTGCGGATCAGTCTGCCAAGTTCGATCCTCATCGGGATATTCTGCAGGTTTGGCTCCGTGCTGCTTAAACGCCCGGTAGCTGTGATCGTCTGATTAAAACTGGTGTGGATCCTGCCATCTTTAGCGATATAGTTTACCAATCCGTCCGCATAAGTGGACTTTAACTTGGTAAGCTGACGATACTCTAAAATATCAGAAACGATCGGATATTCCGGTGCAAGGCGGTCTAACACATCCGCCGCCGTGGAATAACCGGTCTTTGTTTTCTTTCCATACGGCATGGACAATTTTTCAAATAAGATCACTCCGAGCTGTTTTGGAGAATTGATATTAAACTCTTCTCCCGCTTCCTCATAGATCTGCTTTTCCAGTTCAGCGATACGCACTGCAAGTTTGTCCCCATACTCCGTGAGCGCCTCCCTGCACGCAATGATACCCTCATTTTCCATATCGGCAAGAGTAAATACGAGCGGCATCTCGATTTCCGTAAACAGATGATCCATGCCCTCTTCCTTTAAGTCTGTCTCCAGCGTCTTTTTCGATGCCTGTGCCACATATGCCATATAGCATACATAATTTAAAAATGCTTCCGGTGCATCTTTCATTGCCTGCTCTATGGTCAGTTTTCCAAGAAGATCTGCCTTTGACGGTATCATCTGTCCCATATAGTCTTTTGCAATATCCTCATATGGATACTCATTTTTCAGCGGATTCAGAAGATATGCTGCAAGCACACCGTCAAAAAGATTCGACAGGCCAATATTGCCGTTTACCTGTCGCTCCAGTAAGCCAAGCGCCGCAAGCTGCGGTTTTAAATCCAGTGTCGCATAGGACGCAGCCTCACTTGCGGTAAACATGGAAAGAATCTGCTTTGCCGGAAGATTTTCCCCTGCTTTTATGAAAAAGGTTTCTTCCTCTCCAGTTGAAATGGCAGCTCCAAGGCAGCACTCCACTGCATCATTTTCTGCACTTTCTACGATGCCGGACGGGTCACTGTCTGCCCCCGGCATATCTCCTGCCGCAAACAGATTCATCTGCCCGTCCTCTTCCTCGTGGCTGTCTTTCTTTTTGCTTCCGGGAACAATATAAAAACCACAGTTTCTGCCACGAAGCTTCGCAAATACTTTCTCTGCCTCCTTACGGTCTTCCACAAGTTTAAAATGTTCTGCCGCCTGATTTTTTGGAGTTTCCACCGCAAAACGATTCAAAAGATTTTTAAACTCTAACCGTCTGCAGAGCAGGTATGCCTCCTCCGTGTACAGGCTGGAAATACCATTAAGTTTTGCACCGGAAAGATCATAATCAATGTCCGCATGGATCTCGATCGTCGCAAGCGTCTTACTCATCTGTGCCAGGTCATAATACTCTTTTAAATTTTTGCTTGCACGGGGTGGCTTTAATTCGTCCACATGTGCATAGGCATTTTCAACACTTCCATACTGTGCAATGATTGCTGTTGCCGTCTTTTCACCGATTCCCGGTACTCCCGGAATATTGTCTGCCGTATCGCCCATCAGCGCCTTGACATCGATAAACTCGATTGGCGTCACCTGATATTTTTCCTTTACCTCAGCGGCATTGTAATCCTCGATCTCCGTGCCTGTGCGCTTTGTTTTCGGGATACGGATCTTAATATGATCCGTTGCAAGCTGTAAGAGGTCACGGTCACCGGATACCACTGAAACTGTCAGCCCTTTTTGTTCACTCTGTTTTGCAATGGTTCCAAGCAGATCATCCGCCTCATAACCACCTTTTTCGATCGTGGTAACTCCCATCGCTTTTAACATTTCTTTCATGAGCGGAACCTGTTCCCGCAGTTCCTGTGCCATCGGTTTTCTCGTGCCTTTGTATTCTGCGAACATTTTGTGGCGGAAAGTCGGTTCTGACACATCAAATGCAACCGTAAGATAATCCGGCTGCTCTTCCTCTAAAATCTTGAACATAATGTTTAAAAAACCATAGACCGCATTCGTGTGTAATCCTTCCGAATTCGTCAGATCCGGGATTCCGAAAAATGCCCTGTTCAAAATACTGTGCCCATCAATCAATACCAGCTTTTCGCCCATTATTCTCTCCATTCTTTGTCTGTTAGATTGCTCTTGTGTAGCGTTTCAGCCACTCATTTTCTTCCGCCGTCATATACGGAGAAATGGTATCATATACCATCTTGTGATAATCGTTTAACATCTTTTTCTCACGTGCACTTAATAGATCCGGATCAATCGCATCGAGATCGATCGGTGCATAGGTGATATTCTCAAACTCCATGAACTGTCCATACTCATTTTTCTCAGCTTTATGGCATACCAGCTCATTTTCGGTACGGATACCGTATTTACCCTCTAAATAAACGCCCGGCTCGTCGGTCGTGATCATGCCCTCTTCTAAGACACCGTTGTCATGGCGCTCCGGTACGACTCTCCAACGGAAGCCGTTCGGTCCCTCATGTACATTTAACACATAACCAACGCCGTGTCCGGTGCCGCATTTATAGTCAATGCCCATCTCCCAGAGTGGACCGCGGGATAAAATATCCAGATTCAAACCGGTACATCCATATAAAAACTTCGCATGCGCAAGGTTCATATTCGAACGGCAGACGGTCGTAAAGTGCAGACGCATCTCATCTGTGATCGGGCCAAGTGCCATGGTTCTTGTGATGTCTGTGGTTCCCTCAAAGTAATGTCCGCCGGAATCCACAAGTAAAAATCCCTCCGGTTTTAACTCAGCGTCTGACTCCGGTGTTGCAGCATAATGCATCATCGCCGCATTGGCTCCGTAAGCACAGATCGTGTTGAAACTTAACTCAATAAAGTTATCCTGCTCTCTTCTTCTCGCCTCAAGATAGTCAGAAGCAGAGATCTCCGTCATCGGGATCTTTCCGATATTGGTCTTGAGCCAGTACATAAATTTGGTAAAGGCAACACCGTCTTTTACATGTGCAGCTCTGGTGTTGTCTACCTCTGTCTTATTTTTTACAGCTTTCATAAGTTCCGTCGGGTTTGGTTTATCCACAACTTTGATTGCTTTATCAAGACTGTTCACGATACGGTAGTTGACCGTCCCGCGGTTCATCAGCACGACTGCGTCTGCCGGAATCTCCGGTACATAATCGTAGATCGCATCATACGGCTTTGTCGTGATATGGTTTTCCTCCAGGTAAGCACGGATCTTATCATCCACTACTTCCTCCTGTAAAAACCAGATACACTCTGTCTCGTTCAGCACAAGATAGGATAATACGACCGGCACATAATCAATATCGTTGCCGCGGATATTTAAAAGCCATGCGATATCGTAAAGAGATGTCAGAATATGAACATCTGCACCGTTCTCCTTCATAGCTTTCCTAAGATCTGCGATCTTATCCGCAGTACTCTTTCCGGAATATTTTTCCTCCAAAATAAATAAAGGCTGTTTGGACAATGCCGGACGATCCTCCCAGATCAGATCGATCAGGTCTTCTGTCACATGCATGGACACATTTTTTTCTGCTGCAATCTTTTCCAGTTTGCCGCCCCAGGTACCGTTTACAACACGTCCGTCAAATCCGAGACATCCGCCCTCTTTTAATCGATCCTTTACAAATTCATCGACTGTCGGCACGCCCTCTTCGCCCATGCGGTAGAGTGTGACTGTGCTGTCTTTCAGCTGATTCTCTGCCTGTACAAAATAGCGTCCGTCCGTCCAGAGCCCTGCCTCATCCAAAGTGATAACGGCAGTTCCCGCAGAACCGGTAAATCCGGTAATAAACTTTCTCGCCTTAAAATGATCTCCTACATATTCTGATTCGTGAAAATCAGCAGTCGGCACAACGTATACCGTGATGCCTCTCTTTTCCATCTCCGCACGCAGTGCCTTTAATCTTTCCTGTATCATTCTTTTATTTCCTCTTTCTTATATATTTCTAATATCACACCCGTTTGTCAGGCATCCGTATACTCAAAGAACTTCGTATCGATCTCCGGGTAAGAACGTTTCAATGAGATCGGTCTTCCGGAACGGTTCAAAAAGCAATGGGAACTCTTTCCGGTCGTGCGGAGTTCTCCGGTCTCCTTGTCCGTCATCCGGTATTCCACATCCATCTTGATACCATTATAGCGTGTGATCTTCGTCTCGATCACGACCGTATCATCAAAATGTACCATACTGTGATACTCGCAGGATACAGAGAGCACCGGACTGATAATCTCCATCTCCTCCATCTGTTTATAGCTGAGTCCGATCTGATCCATCAGATCCATCCTCGCTTCTTCCATCCATTTGATATAATTTGAATGATGGATGATTCCCATCTGGTCCGTCTCATAATATTTTGCATGATGCTCATATGGGCGGATTTTGATTTCATCGGCATTTTCATTATAAATTTCTATCTCTTTGTCTGACATATAAATCACTACCTTTCTCAAACTCCTCCAACGTATAGTATCTCACAGAAACGTTTTAATTTCAATGGTGCCTTTTTATCCATGCGATCAGTATCACGATCAGAATACAGGCAAGGGAAAACCCGGCTCCCACCATAAATCCCGGTGTCTGGTAGCGCAGCTCGACCGTATGTGTTCCTTCGGTAAGATATGTGCTGATAAACGCCTCACCAAACACTTCCGGATCCGTCTGTTCTCCATCAACATATAATTTCCATCCGGCATCATCCGCCACCGCAAATATCAGTCGTCCTTCTTTTTTCACATCAATGGTTCCAGTGATTTTCGTATCGGAAAAGGAAGTCATCTCCATCGTCTGCTCATTTAACGTCTGATAAGCCGTATCTGCAGCATCGAGATTCAGGGCATAAGCCGTAATATTCACTCTTTCTTCATTACTGTTTTTAATCCTCACTTGTGTGCCTGCCGTACAGTATCCAAGATCAAGTGTATAGCCATGCGAAACTTTTGTGAAAGACTTTGTCCTGCCGTCACTGATCTCTTCCGTCATGCTGTCCACAGTCGTCGATTCATAGGTTGCAAAAATGTATGCATCCTCCTGCACGTCAATCGTTGATTCCCCGACCACAGATTCGGACGGGATCTCCGTCAGCATCGGCTCATCTGCACCAAGAAGCTCTGCAAGTCTGTTCTGTGCCTCAATTTCATCTAAATCAGAATAATCCCACGCATCAATCACATCCTCATCCATCATAAAACCAAGTGGGAGCACATATTTATTTTCGTAAAGATACGTATTCCCGCTCTCTGCCACAAGGGTGCGGATCGGGTTTGCTTCCATTGCGTTATCAGCGATCACATAGCGCAGGGACATCATTGCTGATAACAGCGGTGTTGCCCCGTTTACACAGTAGAAATTCTTGCCGCCTTCCATTCCGACTGCCTGGTAAAAATGACTGACATCCAGATTCATCAGCGATGAAAATTGCGTTGCGGAACGATATCCATACAGCGCCGCATCATTTTTCGTTTTGCGCTCTAATTCTTCCGTGCGGTAAAATAATATGCCCTTATCCTGTGCCTGATTTTCCGCCTCTGCAAGCACTGCATGATAGTCATCCATGGATTTCACATAGGCAGTCCTGCTCGTCGTATCAAATCCGGTCACATTGTAGTTAAAAAATAATTCTAAAAGCATCGCTGCACAGCCAAACGAGAGCATGATTTTTTTCAGTTCTTCCCTGGTCGCCTTTTTGATCTTTCCAATCTTTTTTACCACATCTTCCAGGATACATTCCTCCGCATAAAAATAGATCAGCAGCACCACAATATAGCTGCCCAGAAATACATAAGTTGCCGTTGCCGCGCTCTCTCCTAAGATCGTCCCATCGGAAAAATGATAGGAAACTGCCATCAGACCAACCGATGCCACTCCCGCTGCGATCACATCTAAAAATCTCGTTCCTTTGAAATGCAAAAATGCCTCGTAGGATACCGCAAGCATCAGAAATGCATATAAAAAGGTCTGTCTGCCCGGCAGGGAATCCGGGAAGTGCATGCCATGCCAGATGAAATCAAGTATATTATTCGAAAAACTGATGACAAAAAATGCTGCCAGAAGTCCGCATGAAAGCTTCTTTTTCCAGGAGATCTCACGGTTGAAAAGATACAGTACAAACAAAAGAAGCACAAATACGCCACAGTAAATATTCGGCCAGTGGTCTTTGCCCGTATAAGGTTCTGTCATCACCGAGTGTCTCCCCAGCTCTGCAATGATGTTAAAATACCATTCCATTGTATCCGGAAATGAAATATTCTGTGAGCCGCTCGCTCCAAGGGTGATCGCCTCAGGAATGATCAGTATCGCTCCCGTCCCGCCCGCCAGAAGGGAATAAATTGCGAAACGGATCCACGCACCGATCCCGGTCTCTTTATTTTCCAGCCATGTGATCACAAACCAGATCACCTGAAAAATGCAGACCATGATCGCAATGTAATAATTACTGATAATGCATAAAGACAGTGAAATATAATAAAGCAGTACTTTTTTCTCTTTGATCAGCTGTTCGAGTCCAAGAACGACAAGTGGCGCCAGCATCATGCAGTCTAACCACATGATATCCCATGCATAGGCTGCTGAGAATCCGCACAACGCATAGGCTGTTGCAAAAATGCTGATTGCAGCATGATTTTTTTCAAAATGTTCCTTTAAATAATATCCGAAAAACAGTCCCGCCAATGAAATTTTTAAAATCACAAGCAAGGTCATAAATTCGATCACATGATTCTGCGGACAGAGTAGCAGCAGCCAGTTTAAGGGACTTGCCAGATAATAGGCGTACAGTGAAATAAAATCTGCTCCAAGTCCGATATTCCAGGAGTAAAACATGCTGCCGCCATGTTTGATCTTATCCATCAGCTCCGTGAAAAACGGGCAGTACTGATGATACATATCGATATGTAAAATACACTGCTCCCCAAACGGATAGACGTCATGAAAAATGCAGATCACAGTCAGAATAAAAAACGGCAGAAAGAACGACGCAATAAGCGGCATTCTTTCTTTCCACAACTGATTTTGGAGTTTCTTTTCTCTTTTCAAAACAAAACCTCTCTTTTTATCATTTCCTAATTAACAGTTCCATGATCAAACAGTTCATAATACTGCAATTTCCGGTAAATATCCATCTCATCTTTTTCATCCGAGGCGCGGACTTCACTGCCATCCGCTTTTACTGTACGCACCGCGGAAATAACCGGGTATTCTGATTTTAAATGTAACAGATACGAACGATATTCATCCAATGGAACACCGGCGCGCTCTAAGACTTCCGCTGCCAGATAGTTCACGCTCGTGTCTGCACCCGTTTCCTCTCCAATATCATAGTTTGCCCACACCACATAAGGAACCTGATAACGCAGTTTCTGCTGTTCCTCTGTCAAGTGATTCCAGGACATCCCGTTCTTTGCAAGAACCGTAGATGCAACGGCATCACTCGGCTGATGATCTCCGAAAAAAACGATCACTGTTTTTTCATCTGCCTCTTCAAAATAGGAAATCAGATGTTCTAACGCGGAATCGGAAAGTTTTACCAGGGATAAATACTGCTGCAGTGAAAAATTTGTAGAATCTTTCACCGAGATATCCGGTGTAAAATTGCCGTACTGATCCTGATATCCACCGTGATTTTGCATGGTCACATTAAACACAAACAGCGGCGCATCCTTTTCCTTATTTTCATAAAATTCAATAATCTTATCCACGCAGCTCTCATCGCTGATATACTGTCTGACATACTGCGGATTCACATAATCATCTTTAAACACGCTCTCATTAAATCCCAGCATCGGATAGACCGTATCGCGTTCCCATCCGCCGGCATTGTAAGGATGTGTCGCAATGGTCTGATATCCTAAAGTCTTCAGATAATCCGGAAGTGCCTTCAAATCTCCATTGATGTACTGCTGATACGGGATGCTCCCCTGCGGGAGGAATGCCATTGTATTGCCAGTCAGAAATTCAAACTCTGTATTCGCGGTATTTCCACCGCAGACAGATACGTTTAACATTCCCGTAACCGTATTTTTCTCCCCCTGCTCTAAGCTGTGGATAAACGGCATGTAATCCTCGTTGGTTTCAAAATCACCTAACACGGACAGATCCGAAAATGACTCATTCATCATTACAATGATATTCGGAAGATCTTCCTCCTTTTGTGTATCGTCTTCTTCTGCCTCAGAGCCTGATTCCTCCGACATTGCACCGCCCTCCCCGTAGGAATCAAGCACCGCCTGTGCCTCAGCGGCGCTGTAATGCTCCGGTTTGTCGATCGACATATAGGCAAGATTCATGACAAATGTGACTGCCATACCATCTACATCCGTCATGTAGACCGGCGTGAACAGTTTATTGTAAAGTCTGTGGCTGTTCTGAAAGTTCTCCTGCTGCAGTGTTCCCGCAAACAATGAAAGAACCACAACCACCAGCGCTGCCGGAATCAGCCGTTTCCAGAATACCAAACGTGTCACTTTTACTTTTATAAAACGAAATAATACGATTGCTGCAAAAAATACCAGTGTCACAACGAACATGCGCGTATCCGGCATAAAATCATAATTATCTGCAACGCTCACAGCCGTTTTCCAGGAAAAAATATCCCACGGCACAATCGGATTCGTCCGGAAACGCACCACATAACTGTTCGCAATTCCATAAATCATTGCTGCAATGTATACGATCCGGTGCGCAGCCTTTAATTTTCCCGTCAGCACAAACAGGAAAACTGTTACCAGTTCAAACAGCACGATATTAAAAAACTGTGCCCACGGACGTACCACTGCAAATGGATTGTGCGAATAACACTCCATCAGATAAAAACAAACTGCCGGCGGTAAAATGACAAGCAGTAATGTAACAATCCCACTCCCTGTCTTTTTTAAGATATCTGTTTTCCTGTCCGTCTGTTTTGCCCTGTCCGCCTTTCTCTGATTTCTCTGCTCCTTTAATTTTTCAAAAAAACCTTTCGGTTTTGTATTTTTTCTTTTTCTGCTCGCATTCATATAAAACCTCACTTCAAAGGGAGAATCTACTTTCCCCGGATCTTTAGCCGAATGATATTTTAGCACATTCCTCATACAAATAACATCCGTTCGTAAAAAATTCATAAATTCCTAAATATTACTGCGTATTTTCCCTGAATCTAAATTTGTATGTCTGGATTTTTGCATGTTATGTCGAATCCGGCAGTTATTTTGACGCTTTATGTTAATAAAGTAACAATGTTTCTCCACAGACGTCTTTATTGTCTTGACATTTCAGGGAATATTTTTTAACATAAAACATATATGATGTATCGATTTGAATGGTGTAAAAAGGAAGATGAATATGAATAGCGAAGCTGAAATCACCCGTCTGGCAAAAGAAAATGAAACATTCCAAAAAATCATCGAGACACAGCAACATACGATCAATCTTCTCATTGATCATTTTATTTCCGGTCAGAAAGAAAAAGAGCCAGAAAAGAATTAAGTTATCACTTAAACTTTTCTGGCATAAAAAAGAGCTGCTGACGGGAATCGGACCCGTGACCTCCGCACTACCAATGCGACGC
>OGOW01002159.1_pt1 | contig 16280 bp, 16 predicted proteins | sample 1552781 | NCBI WGS metagenome assembly OGOW01 (sample SAMEA2580145, study PRJEB22360) | human gut metagenome | biome: human gut; feature: human-associated habitat; material: faeces | place: Denmark | collected 2008/2010
TTCTGGATGGCAATGCCAAGGGAAAGTGCCAGCGCCCCGGCGGCGGTGATCTGAGTAGTCCCGGCAAGGTAACCGGCATAGACTACGCCCACTGCCATACCCTCCGGGATATTGTGAAGAGTCACCGCCAACACCATCATCGTACTGCGTTGTAGTCGGCTTTTCGGTCCTTCGGCATGGTCGCTTTTCTGGTGCAGATGGGGAATGATATGATCCAGAAGCAACAGGAATAATATTCCAATCCAGAATCCAACCGCAGCCGGGACAAATTCCCATTTCCCCATATACGAGGATTGTTCGATCGCCGGAATCAATAAACTCCAGATCGAGGCGGCAACCATGACACCGGCAGCGAAACCGGTAAGGGAACGCTGTACCGTGTCACTCAAGGATTTTCTCATAAAAAACACACATGCGGCACCAAAGGCGGTGCCAAGAAACGGAATCAAAATACCATAGAATACCTGCATAACACAATCTCCATTCTTGCGCTGATTTCCAGCGCATCAGCTCATCTACATATAAGTTAGTTTGTGCTAACTATATCACACATAAATATTTTTGGCACTAGTTGTATCAATCTCCAAAGACATTTACATTATATCAGATATTGTATGGAAAAAGGTAGAAAGATGTGCATCTGTTCGGCGACTCATTTGTGAATCGCCGATATACAAATAGTAGTTTGGATAAACTAAAAGAATAAAATCAACGACTGGAATAATCCATTTCACCAACCATGCTGATTAGCAGCTCGTACTTATCTGGTGTATAGTACGACTCCGTATATTCAATAATGTCCTGCTCAGAAGATCTGGAGATGCGGTACAAGAAAAGCAGGGGAGAGTTGATGGGAATATTCAACAATCTGGATTCAAGGAACTTTGATACACATACGGAAACATGTTCCTCCGCGCTAGCAGTTACAATACTATAATTTGTTTTTAAACACTCGTAAAGAGTCTGTATTGTCCCACTGAACTTTTCTAATCCCGGAACTAAAGAGTAAGGAAGATAACTTACAATGTATCCTAGCGGCTGGTCATCAATAAGCTTAATTCGTTGAACACGATAGACTTTTTCGCCGATGGTGATATGGAGCTTATCAGCGATACATTCATCAGCTGTTGTAATATCTACAACACCATTCTGCGTTTTATATTCCCCTTTGCACAAAGTGTTAGCCTGAAGACTGACCATATTTTTAAACTTCGTCGGACCGGGTAGAGAGGTGTAAATGAGAGATGTATCAGAGACCTCTGTGCCATACCCTTGACGAACCGTTACGAGATTGTCTGCTTTTAATAAATTTATTGCATGACGTATGGTAGTGCGACTTGCAGAAAATCGTTTAATCAAATCGGATTCAGGGGGGAGCAGTGTACCCTGGGGATAGATACCGGATATGATGTCTGCCTTTAATTGATTATAAATGGATATATAAAACAGAGTCTTGCCTTCGGTTTCCCTATTCATACAGAGTTAATCCTTTCTTATATTGTAATTTCGATACTATTTTGTATTTAATTACAAATTTACTATTTAAGTATATAGCAAAAGGACATGTGTGTCAATACAAAAAGATACCTTTAGAATATCTTTGAAAAGTAAAAGGACATAAATGTTCGACAAAGAAAGAAAAGAATAAAATAGTGAAATATACACAAAAAACATAAAATATATTTGTAAAAAACAATGAAAGTGTAAATAATGCACAAAACAGCACTTGACATAATGGTACAGAATGGTGTACATTGCAATCACAGAAAAGATATGTTTCAAATACCATTAAACATATCTGATTGATACTTTTCAATCCAACAATTCTAAAGCATAGGAGAAAGCGTATGAAAAAGAAAGTTTTATCAATGGTACTGGCTTGTGTAACTTCTCTCAGTCTGGTTGCATGTGGAAGTGGAAGTTCAACTTCTGTATCCGAAAGCACAGGAGGAGCGGCAGTGTCTTCTTCCAAAGGTGAGGAAACAGTTGTTAATGTGGCAATGACTACAACTATGGGTGATTTGGATCCTTTTGGAGCGCCTACGCAGGGAAGAAATTTTTTAAGGTATGCGATTTATGATAATCTGGCAATCTTTAAAGATTTTGGAACGACCTGGGATAAGATGCAATGGGTAATTGCGAAAAATATTGTCCAAAAAGATGATACCACTTACGACATTGAAATTTATGATTATGTGAAAGATGCAGCAGGCAATGATATTACGGCAGATGACATTGTATTCTGTATTGAAAGCATGGCTAATTCCGGAAACTTTACCAGATATACAAATTACTTGGATTCCGTAACCAAAATGGATGATTACAATGTGGAAATCAAATTAAAGACAACAACCGTAGGTGCGTTAGAGTATATTCTGGCACAGACTTGTATCGTTGATAAAGATACCTACGAAGCAAACAAGGATCAGTACTCAACAGAGCCGATTACAACAGGTGCTTACCAGGTAACAGAATGTGTTCAGGGTGCTAGCTACACACTGGAAAAGAATGAAAACTACTGGCAGACAGATGACAGCTTGCGGGGATATAACACGGTTGCAAATCCTGGAATTGATAAGTTTGTATACAATATCATCACAGAAAACAGCCAGGCAACGATGGCACTACAGATGGGTGAAGATCAGCTTATTACAGTTGTAGGCAACAATGAAATTAGTTATTTTATGGACGAAAACGGAAATGCACTGGATGGATACAATGTATCAAAGACATTAAACAGCACATCTACGGTACTTTCCTTTAATATGGATCCTGAGAACAGTGTCTTTGCTGATAATCTTGCTTTGAGACAAGCAATCTGCTATGCCATCGATAGAGATTCTATCGTAAAGGTAGGTTTACAGGGCAATGGTGAGGTAATGAATGATTTAGCAGATAAACTTTGTGCGGATTACAACCAGGATTGGGAGAGCGAAGATTACTATAACTATGATTTAGATCAAGCTAAAGCTTTAATGGAAGATGCAGGCTATAAGGATGGTATTGACCCTGCAACCGGACAGGCGTTATCTTTGAGCCTTCTTGTAGATCAGCAATATAAAGATGCCGCAGTAGTTCTCCAGTCACAGCTGGCAGCAATTGGAATCAATTTGGAGATTAATGCATTAGACAACTCCCTTTGTGCAACCTATCAATTTGATCCTACCAAGTGGGATTTATATCAGTTTATCCAGGGTACGGAGTGTTATGTGACATCTGTATATGATGGTATCTTTGAAGCAGGAAAGGACGGAAGATCGCCTAAGAGTTTCGCAGAAGACGAACAACTGCAGAACTTGATTAAGGAAGCACATGATGTAAGTACCCATAGTCAGGACAGTGTAGATTCCATTGGAATTGTAGTTCACCCTTGGGGTCAGTTGGTAGCTCCTGCCTGTGACTACAGTGCATATTTAGCACAGTAAAAATATATGCAGTCCTCTGGTTAACGGAGGACTGCAAATTGGAGAAAAAGAGAGGCTTTTATGATTAAATACATTGTAAAAAGACTTTTATGGCTGATACCGGTTGCTCTGGGAGTGACTTGGCTAATCTTTACAATTATGTATTTTATTCCAGGAGATCCGGCTACAAGTATTTTAGGTTCCGGAGCAACACCGGAACAGATTGAACAAACAAGAGAAATGCTTGGTTTAAATGGGTCCTACCTGGAGCGATTGGGAAACTATTTTTCAAATGTTTTTTTACATTTTGATTTTGGAAAATCCTATCAGTATGGAACCAGCGTTGCACAAGACATTATTGTCAGATTCCCTAGAACATTGACATTGGCTATTGTCAGTATGTTGATTTCTTTTTGTGTGGGAGTTCCGTTGGGAATTGTGGCTGCAACGCATCAGGATAAGATTCCTGACAGAGTATCCATGATTATCGCCATGTTTGGTGTTTCTATGCCTTCTTTCTGGTTGGCACTGTTACTTGTGCTGTTGTTTTCTATGAAACTAAGATTACTTCCTTCCTATGGAATAGGAGGAATCGAATATTATATCTTGCCTGCTATTGCCAATTCTTTTGGAGGTATTGCTGGATTTGCAAGGCAGACGCGTTCTTCTGTCTTGGAATGCATCCGTACAGACTATGTGACAACTGCGCGCGCAAAGGGAGTTAGTGAGCGGAAAATTTTGTTTAAGCATATTATTCCAAATTCCTTGATTCCCATTATTACTTATGCCGGTACACAGTTTTCCGGACTGCTGGGTGGAGCCATTGTAATTGAAAATGTGTTTACGATACCGGGTATCGGAACCTATATGGTACAGGCTATCAATTATCGAGATTATAATGCGATTCAAGGTTCTGTTATCTTCTCTGCGATTGTATTCAGCCTGGTAATGCTGGTGGTAGATATCATTTATGCCTATGTAGATCCCAGAATCAAGGCACAGTATGAAAGTAAAAATATAAAAAGGAGCAGAAGAGATGAAAGAAAAGCAGCCTAGAAAAAATAGAAGCGAGTCTGCTCTGTCACTTTTCTGGAGAAGATTTCGTAAAAGAAAAGAAGCAATGTTTGGTTTAACAATCATATTAATTCTGGCAATTTTAGCGATACTTGCACCTTACATATGCCGGTACTCTTATGAAGAAATGGATACCTTGAATGCTTTTTCAGGCCCTTCCGCAAAGCATCTTCTGGGAACAGACTCCATGGGGAGAGACCTTTTGTCCAGAATTCTTTATGGAGGCAGGTTCTCTTTATCCATAGGTATTTGTTCAGTCGCCATATCTGCTACAGGTGGACTGATTTTTGGCTCCATTGCAGGTTTTTTTGGCGGTAAAGTAGACAATATTATTATGAGATGTCTGGATATATTCCATTCCATACCACAGGTTTTGTTGGCAATCGTTATTTCCTCAGCTCTGGGTGCTGGTTTCTTTAAAACGGTGTTAGCAGTTGGAATTGGAGGTATTCCCAATTTTTCCAGGACGATTCGAGCTCAGATACTCTCTGTCAGGGAATTGGAATATGTAGAAGCAGCGGAGTCGATTAACTGCAGTAATTTCCGTATTATATTTAAACATGTAATACCAAATGCAATTACACCTTTTATTGTACACTGCACATTGGCTATTGCAGGTGGTCTGATAGTATCTGCTACGCTGAGTTATATCGGTTTAGGTGTACAGCCGCCTCTTCCTGAGTGGGGAGCAATGTTGGCGGATGCCAGATCTTATGTGCGTCAGTATCCGTATTTGATGCTTTGTCCTGGTGTATTCATTATGATTGTTGTAATGTCATTTAACTTGATTGGAGATGCAGTACGAGATGTATTGGATCCGAAACTGAACAAGTAGTAGAAGGAGAGACAAGGTAATGGATGATAGAAAATCAAATAAATTTCTCTCTGTAAAGGATCTGACTGTGGAATATACCTTGGAAGGAAAAACAGTTCATGCGGTCAATAAAGTTTCTCTGGAACTTGAAGCAGGAAAAACCTTGGCATTGGTGGGAGAGACTGGAGCAGGTAAAACGTCTATTGCAAAAGCAATTCTTCGTATTTTACCGAATCCACCAGCAAAGATTACTTCGGGAGAAATTTATTTAGAGGGAAATGATTTACTAAAATTAAAAGATTTTATTTCTTCTTTAGATACTGTTGATAGAGTTGAACTTTTACCTTATCACAATTTAGGGGAATATAAGTGGAAAGAACTTGGTTTTAAATATCCTTTAGAAGGTATTAGAGAAGCTAATGATGATGATATTAATAGAGCTAAAGAAATTTTAGGAATTTAAATCACAATCATGATTAAATAAAAAATAAAATAGAAACTATTATTTTCTATTTTATTTTTTATTTCACATTTTTATTTATTAATACATTCATTGTAATGATATTTTTTTATAATATCATTTCTTATTATTTCATTTTTTAATATACCTTTTCCTGATAAAAACCATGTTATATAACATGACTTTTTCTTCCTAATGCTCTTAGTGAATTTAATATTGCTATAAAAGAAACACCTACATCTGCAAAAACGGCCTCCCACATTGTAGCTATTCCACAAGCTCCTAATATTAATACTAATATTTTTACACTTATAGCAAATATTATATTTTGTTTTACTATTCTCATTGTTTTATTTGAAATTTTAATTGCTTCTAAAATTTTTGATGGTTTATCATTCATAATTACAATGTCTGCTGCCTCTATTGCTGCATCTGAACCTAGTCCTCCCATTGCAATTCCTATGTCTGATATTGCAAGTACAGGTGCGTCATTTATTCCATCACCTACAAATGCTAGTTTTCCTTTTTCTGTTTTTTGTTTCATTAATTCTTCTACTTTTTCAACTTTTTGGTCTGGTAACAAATCTGTATAAACTTCGTCTATTTCTATTTGCTTAGCAACTTTTTCTGCTATTTCTTTTTTGTCTCCTGTAAGCATTACAGTTTTGCTTACATTATTTCGTTTTAATCCTTGTATTGTTTGTTTTGCATCTTCTTTTATTTTATCAGCAATGACAATTGAACCTGCAAATTTATTGTTTATAGCAACATATAATATTGTTCCTATATCATTAGATTCTTTATATTCTATTCCTTTTTCTTGCATTATTTTATTGTTGCCTATTACTACAGTTTTATTTTCTATTTGACTTACAATACCTTTTCCTGATATTTCTTCGGTTTTTTCTATAATTTCTTGATTAATTTCTTTTTGATATGCCTTTTTTATTGATGCTGAAATTGGGTGGTTTGAATAACTCTCAGCATATGCTGCTATTTTTAATAGTTCTTCTTCACTAATATCTACTGGATTTATTTTTTGTACTTCAAATACACCTTCTGTTAAAGTTCCTGTTTTGTCAAAAACAAATATATCTGTTTTTGATAATAGTTCTAAGTAATTACTTCCTTTTATTAAAACTCCTTTTCTTGATGCACCTCCAATTCCTCCAAAAAATCCTAGAGGTATTGAAATTACTAAGGCACATGGACATGATACAACTAAGAATGTTAGTGCTCTTTCTAACCACTCGCTAAAACTTCCCCAGTTTAATAAAAATGGTGGGATAATTGCTAATAATACAGCTATTCCAACAACTGTTGGTGTATATATTTTTGCAAATTTTGTTATAAAGTTTTCTGATTTTGATTTTTTATTACTTGCATTTTCTACTAGGTCTAATATTTTACTTACTGTCGATTCTCCAAATTCTTTTTCAACTTTTATTGTTAAAACTCCACTTTGATTTATACATCCACTTAACACTTTTTCTCCTATTTTTGCACTTCTAGGTACTGATTCTCCTGTTAATGCTGATGTATCTAGCATTGAACTCCCATCAATTATAGTTCCATCTAGTGGAATTTTTTCACCTGGTTTTACAACTATTTCTTCTCCAATTTTTACTGTTTCAGGTTTTACTGTTTCTAGTTTTCCATTTCTTTTTACAACTGCTACATCTGGTCTTATATCCATTAAATTTGTTATGGACTCTTTTGATTTATCAACCGCATAATCTTGGAATAATTCTCCTATTTGATAAAATAACATAACAGCAACAGCTTCTGGAAATTCACCTATTGCAAATGCTCCTATTGTAGCAACTGCCATTAGAAAATGCTCATCAAAAACTTCTCCTTTAAATATATTTTCTATTGCTTTTATAACAATTTCTAATCCTACTATTAAATATGCTACTATGTATATCCCTTTTGTTATCCATTCATTTGAAAATGGTACTAATAAGCCTATTGCAAATAAAATTGCAGATATAATAATTTGTATTAAACTTTTTTTCATAAAATTCTCATCCTTTCTTATTTATGTTCGATATGTTCAATTCCTAATTCAAATAATTTTTGTACATGATCATCATCCATTGTGTAATATACTTCTTTTCCCTGTTTACGGCATTTTACTATGTTCATTCTTCTTAATGTTCCTAATTGGTGTGATATTGATGATTTGCTCATTCCAAGGACATTTGCAATGTCACATACACACATTTCGTTTTGGTCTAAAGCAAATAAGATTTTTGCTCTTGTTGTATCTCCTAATATTTTAAAGAACTCTGCTAATTTATTAAACAAATCGTCTTCTGGCATTTTGCTTAAAGTGTCTTTTACTATATTTTCATGTATTATATTACAGTCACATATAAATTCATTTTTTGACATTTTTTCATCTCCTCCTATGTTCTTTTTATCTAATTTTTTGCTTTTGCCATATTATTTCAAATATAAACATATTTGCTTTAGTTGAATATTTGTTCAACTATTTTTTCTATATTATAGTTGAATGTTTATTCAATTGTCAATAATTTATACCTATTTTTATAAAAAAATTTTTAGAAATAGACACAAAAAAATTGCGTAAATAATTGTAGATTTATATAACTATTTACACAATTCGTTTTATTATGGTTATTTGGTTGATTTTGCCATTACATTCCTAGCAATTTTAATTCTACATTTTCCATTTTGTATTTACCATCTACTAGTTTAAATTCTACTAATGTATTTTCAAGTGTTTCTTCATTTTGTCTTAAATCTGTTGTAAAATATAATTTTATTTGTGGTATTTCTACTTGATTTGTTACAATTTCCTTAAATACTTCTGCCATATGTTTTTCATCTTCACATACTATTATTAATTGTGGTATTCCAGAAAACCCACTATCTCCTAATACATAGTTTTCGTAGAAATCTTTATATAATCTCATTTTATCAACAAGTTTTTTCTCCCAGTCAGCTTCTCTTCTAATTACTTCAAATACAAATTGTATTGATTTATTATTTTTAGTTAATTTTACACTTCCACCTGTTGCTTTAAAGATTTTTCCTGCCATTTTAGCTGTTATTGCTGGTTTTACAACATAACTATCAAATGCTTTTACTTTTCTTAAATATGCTATTAACACTTGATTTCCAGCTAATCTTTTTTTCATCATTACAACTGGCTTTATATTATCAGATGGTTGCCATTTACATTCAATTTCTTTAGATGTTAATAAATATTTTCCCATTTTATCTAAGCAATAAATACGATATACACCTTTTCCTTCATCTGAATTAAAGTAATATCTTGTTAATATTTTAGATTTTACTAATTGATCTAATTTATTGTTTAATTTATCTTGGGATTTTACCTCTATTCCCTTAATTTCTAGCATTTGAAGTAATTGTCTTGATGTTATAAATTCAAATTCATTTACTAATTCCATAATAGCAAAATGTACTTCATTTATTTGACCTATATTTATTTTGTGTACTATTTGATTCATTGACACATATCCATCTTTTCCGTCAAATACTTTGATTTCTCCTTCTCTAATTGCAAATGGTGATATTTGTGCTTTTATTTGATTATCTTCTACCATTTTTCTTCACTCCTGTCTTTTATAAATAATTATTTATTACTGCTAATTTTACTTTTTTCTTATCATAATCGATTTTCCTTATATATACATCTACGTCTTGTCCATATTGTAAGCCTTCTGTATATTCTGTCATTCCTACTAGGTTTGGTGTTAATTCTACAAATATTCCGTTTCGATTTTTTTCTGTTTCTCTTACTATTCCTTTTACAGTCATTCCCTCTTTGAAGTTTTTAGCGTTTTCTTCCCATGTTCCAAGTAATTCTTTATATGATAATGTTATTTTTCCTTGTTTTCTATTTATAGATTTTACCATTACTTGTGCTTTTTGTCCAACTTTTAGTCTTTCATATGGTGTTTGAATTCTTGCTACTGATAAATCTTCTATATGTATTAGTCCAACAATACCTCCGCCAATTTCTACAAATGCTCCATATGGTTTAATGTTTTTTACTATTCCATCAACTTTTTGTCCTTCTTTTAAGTCTTGTTTTATCCAATCAATTGCTTCATTTTGAACTTGTTTTCTTGATAAAATTAATTCATTTTCATTGTCTATATCTTTTATTTTGAATTGTACAAATTTGTGAACTTTTCCTACACATAAATTTTCTTTTGGTATTCCACTTTCATTTATTTTTATAGCTTCTACTTCTTCTCTTGGAATTTTCCCTTGTAAACCATTTTCAAATTTTATATATAAATTGTAATTGTCATCACAACCACTTACAATTCCTTGTAATGTTTCATCTCTATCTTTATAATTTTTCCAATTTTCTTTTGTTAATTTAGTTGTTTCATTATTCCATCCTTCAGGTACAAACTTTAAGTTATTCATTTGTTATTTTCTCCTTTTATCTTTAGTTGTATTTTATATTATTGCAAGTTATTCATTTTTGTTTATTATATATTTTTAATAATAATTTTTCAATGCTATTTTAGTATTTTTTCTATTTCTTTTTTAGTTAAATATCTCCATTTTCCAAGCTCTATATCTTTTACTCCAATTCCTGCTATTTTACTTCTATGTAATGCAATTACTTTATGTCCAATTGCTTCACACATTTTTCTTACTTGTCTATTTTTTCCTTCATGTATTGTTATTTCTAATCTTGATCTATTTTTTTCTGTATCTGTTTTTAATATTTTCACTTTTGCTGGTCTAGTTATATAATCTTCTATTTGTACACCTTTTCTCAGTTTTTCTACACTATCATTATTAACTATCCCAGCTATTGTTACAGTATATGTTTTTTCAATTTCATGTTTTGGATGTGTTACTTTATATACAAAATCTCCATCATTTGTTAATATAAGGGCTCCTGATGTATACATATCTAATCTTCCAACTGGAACTACCCTTTGTTTTACTTTTACTAAGTCTAATACTGATTGTCTATTAAATTGATCTTTGGCTGTTGTTACATAGTCTATTGGTTTATTTAATAGTATATATACATATTCTTGTGGTTCTTTTACTTCTTTTCCATTATATACTACTTTGTCTTTACTTGGGTCTATTTTAGTTCCTAATTCTGTAACTACTTTTCCATTTACTTGTACTTTTCCCTGCATGATTAGTTCTTCTGCTTTTCTTCTTGATGCTACTCCACAGTTGGCTAAGTATTTTTGTAATCTTTCTTCCATTATGAATTATTTCCTTCCTCAGTTTTAATGTTCTATAATTCTTTATTTTTCTTTTTCTCTTAATTCTTTTAAAACTTCTTCAAAATATTCTGGTAACCTAGCTTCTAAAAACATTTCTTTTCCTGTTATTGGATGTTTAAATTTTAAGCTTTTAGAGTGTAAGCATTGTCCTTCTATCCCCCATTTATTTTTACCATTTGAATATACATTATCTCCTATTACAGGATATCCTATTTGTGATAAATGTACTCTTATTTGATGTGTTCTTCCTGTTTCTATTTTTACTTCTAGTAATGTACAATTATCTTGTGGAAATCTTTCTATTACTTTAAAATTTGTAATAGCATTTTTTCCATTTTGTCCAACTGCCATTTTCTTTCTGTCTTTTTTGCTTCTTCCTATTGGCATATCTATAGTTGCTTCATTTTCTTTTACTATTCCTCTAACTAATGCTATATATGTTTTTTCTACTTCGTGATTTTTTATTTGCTCACTTAGATTTATATGTGATTTGTCATTTTTAGCAACTACCAAAATTCCTGATGTGTCTTTATCAAGTCTATGAACAATACCTGGTCTTATTTCTCCACCAATTCCTGATAATGAATCTTTACATATGTTCATTAAACTGTTTACTAAAGTTCCATCTGGATTACCACTTCCTGGATGTACGACTAATCCTTTTGGTTTATTTACTACAATTATGTCTGAATCTTCATATATTATTTCAACTGGGATGTCTTGTGCTTTTAACTCTATTTCTTTTGCTTGTTCTTCTTCTACTGTTATACTGTCTCCTTCTTGAACTTTATATGATGATTTTACTTTTTTATCATTTACAAGTATTTTTTTTTCTTTTATTAATCTTTGTACAGCTACTCTTGAAATATCATTATCTTTTTTGGCTAAATATGCATCTATTCTTTTTCCTGTTTCTTCATTTTCTACTATAAAAGTTTTCAATTATTTTCATTCCTTCCCTAAAGTACATATTGTCTTGATTTTTATTGTGCTACTTCTGCTGTTTGTCTTTCATATACCACAAAATATTTATCACTATATAATTCTTTGAATTTTGAGTCATGTGTTTTAGTTATTATCATATTCATTTTTGAATTTTTATAACATATTACATGTGTAATTCCATATTTTTCAAATGTATCTTCATAAAATGTTCCTATATTTGATGTATTTATAAAATCCATAAATATATCTTCATCTTTTCCACTAAATTCTGGTGCATATAAATCTGCTCTTGAGTCTATAAATACTGGTATTCCTCTAAATATCATATAGCTTCCATAATTATATTCGTTATAGAATTTTGCTTTTCCTAAATCTATGTTTTCTAATATATAGTCACAAGCCTGTACAGGATATGCACTTTCATCCACATATTGGTCATCAAATTTATCTTCTGCCATATGGTAGCTAAGTCCAAGCATTACAGCTGTTACAACTACCATTACTGGCACAGTTACTAAATTATTAAATTGTATTGTTAATTCTTTTAAATCTTTTTTAGTTTCTGTTTGGATTAGTTCTAGCATCAATCTATTTAATATAAATGACCCCATTAATGTAAACATTGTTACTTGTCTTTTTGTCATTAACATTAGATAGCCTAATCCACCTATCATAAATAAATCACATAATCTTATTTTTGTTTTTGTGAATATTAGTATTGCTAAAAGTATTACTAATGTACATACTACTTCTGTATCATTTGCAAGAGTCATTGGTAAATGTTCATTTATGTTTTGTGTTGTATTTCCTTGCATTGTTTTTTGTAAGTATGTGTATGGTGTATTTCCTAATGGTGTTAATAGCCCTGTAAATATGCATATTACCATAATTAAAATTAGCCATTTACAATTATCTCTTTTTACTAATTTTATTTTATATGGATTTTGTAATTCTTTTGTTCTTTTTACTTTTATTTTGTCTATTTTTTCTTCTAATTTTTTTAGTTCTTCTCTTAATTGTTTAATCTTTTCTGGGTCTTCATTTTTATTTGTCGCTACTTTTATTTTAAATTTTAATTTTGCAACTGCAAATTTTCTATATATTATTGTTTCTGCTAAGATTGCTATTATATATTCTGCTATATATGGTAAGTATAATATAAAATAAAATGGAAATACTGCTGTGTGTAAATTTGCAATTAATGTTGGTATAATTATTAATCCAACAGCATATCTTTTTTTCTTTGTTTCTAAAAATCTTTCTATAAAATATATTGTTAATACAAATAATATAAATGTTACTAATTGTGCTCTTGCGGCAATATATCCTCTAATTAAGTACATTACTCCTATTGTTATAATAAAAGAAATAGATTGATTTTTTAATAATTTCTTATTTGTAAAAAATAATGTTAATCCTAAAATTACTGATAATATACATGTTGTTATATATATACCTGTCATTCCAAATGTATTGTATATTAAATATGTTATAACATCATATAACCAATGTGGGTATGTGTATGCTAAATCTTGGTGCCATGAAAATGGATCTTGCATATCAATTCCATTTTGCATGATATGTTCACCTATTTTTATTGTGTAAAATGTGTCATTTTGTAAAGTTACTGGTGTTAATGCAACACAAAAAATTGCAATTAAAACTACTGCCATTATAGTAAATTTAATTCCATTTTTCATTTTTGCTTTTTCAGGTAAATTTTTTTTACTCTTATTTGAAATCTTTTCTTTGATTTTTGATTTTTTCGTCATTTTGTTTTTCAATCCTTTCACAGTATTTGTCTTTTTTATAAAGGTTTAATATCGGTTGTTATTATATCAAAAAAAGTTTCAAAAGACTAGCTTTTTGAAACTTTTTATATATTATATTTCTTTTATAATTATACAGCCTCTTGACTTTCTACTGTTGTTTCTTGTTCATTATCATTTTCTTCAATAACTTCTAGACTTCCAACTGAAACTTCATATGCTACTCTTGTTTCAACTGTTCCATCTTCATGTTTTTTCTCATATTGTCTTGATTGTACTCTTCCTACTATTTTTACTTGAGCTCCTACTTCTATGTCTTGGCAAAATCTTGCATTTCTTCCCCAAGCTATACATGGAATATAATCTGATTTGTTGTAAGCTCTATTTACTGCTAATAAGATATCTGATATTTCTCTTCCAAATGGTGTTTGTCTATATATTGGTTTTTTGCAGATATATCCTACTAATACTACTTCGTTTGTTATAGTATCTTTTTTCACCATTTCGTTTTCTTCGTCTTCTTCTTTTTCTTCTACTTCAATGATATCTTTAGCAAATACTGTTAATATTAATCTGTTTTTGTTGTTTTCATAACTATTGTATGATCTAAATTGTCCTTTTACTAATAATTGATGACCTTCTTGTAATGTTTCTTCTTTTATTAATCTTTCAGAAACAGTAATTGGTATTATATCACTATTTCCACTTAAACGTGGTATTTCTAGATTAAATACATAAAATCTTTCTCCATAAATTTCATGACTAAATCTTTTTTCTCCTGTAACTTTTCCAACTAATGTTAAATAGTTGTTTTCTAAATAATTTGTATTCAACTTAAACTCCTCCTATATTTTATATTTATCAATTGTACTTTTTTCCTTGCGCTCTCGTTAACTACAATTCTTATTATACACTACTTTTTTGCTTTTGTCTACATAAAAAGTTAAATTTATTCAAAAAAAGCATTTTTATCCAGTATTTTAAGAATTATTTTATAACTGAATTATACACATTATGGAATTTTTTATACTAACTAATTCTTAATTTGTAAACCTGTAGCATCAATCTTATAGTCTTCCTTATAAATTAATTCAGATACAGGCACAATTTGATAACCCTTTTGCTTTATATTATTAATTATCATATCTAATGAATCTGCTGTATGTTTTGTTCCATTATGCATTAAAATTATATCTCCAGATGATAATTTTGTATCGAGTCTATTCCACATTTCTTTTCCTGAAAGTCCTGTATAATCTAAAGTATCTAAACTCCACTGAATTGTATAATATCCTTTATCTATTGCTGATTTTATAACAGTATTATTATACTCTCCATATGGTGCTCTATATAATTTAGTTCTATTTCCTGTTATTTTTTCTATTTTATCGTTACTTTTTTCTATTTCCTCTACATTCTTTTCATAACTCAAATTATTTACATGTGGATGTGTATCACTGTGACTTCCGTATTTCTTGCCCTGCCTCGTTTATTTTCTTTACTGCTTCTGGATTTTTTTCTATCCAATCACCTACCATAAAAAATGTTATTTTAACATTATTTTGTTTTAAAGTTTCCAATATTTTATCAATTAATCTTCATCAAAATAATTGATTGTGCTTCCTTCAGCTAATTTAACGATAGCTTTTCTTCTTTTGTTAGTTTTACCTTCATATCTACCCATTCTTTTAGCTTTAGGTTTAACATTCATAATGTTAACTTTTTCAACTTTTACATTGAATAATTTTTCAACTGCGATTTTAACTTCTGTTTTATTAGCGTTTAAATCTACATCGAATGTATATTTATTTTCTTCAGTTTGAAGGGCTAATGACTTTTCAGTAAGTACTGGTTTTTTTAATACATCTGTAATGTGTGCCATTATGCTAATACCTCCTCAACAGCTTTAATTGCAGCTTCAGTCATAATTAACTTATCGCTGTTTAAGATATCATAAACATTTACATGTTTAGCATCTAATAATTTAACTCCTGGGATATTGCTTGCTGATTTTTCAACATTTAATGTGATTTCATCAACAACGATTAATGTTTTTGCAGGAGCATTTAAGTTTTCTAATACTTTAACCATTTGTTTAGTTTTTGGAGCTTCGAATGAAATTCCATCGATTGCTGTAAATTCATTATCTTGAACTTTTGAAGATAATGCAGATTTTAAAGCTAATCTTCTAACTTTACGGTTTAATTTGAATTTGTAACTTCTTGGTGTAGGACCAAAGACAACTCCTCCGCCTCTCCATTGTGGAGCACGAATAGAACCTTGTCTAGCTCTACCTGTACCTTTTTGACGCCATGGTTTTTTTCCACCACCAGCAACTTCAGTACGGTTTTTAACTTTATGTGTACCTTGTCTTAAAGATGCTCTTTGTAATAAGACCATATCGAACATAGCTTGTTTATGTGGTTCAATACCGAAAACTGCTTCGTTTAATTCTAAGTCTTTAACTTCTGCACCTTCTTGGTTAAATACTTTTACGTTAAGCATTCTCATTTCCTCCTTCTTCAAATTATTCTGCAGCAGCTGTTTCTA
>OGOW01002174.1_pt1 | contig 16210 bp, 9 predicted proteins | sample 1552781 | NCBI WGS metagenome assembly OGOW01 (sample SAMEA2580145, study PRJEB22360) | human gut metagenome | biome: human gut; feature: human-associated habitat; material: faeces | place: Denmark | collected 2008/2010
CACTGGTAACGGCGGAACAAAAAGCCGTTGTTAAGGAAATGTTTGCAACTATTGGCGCGGTTATCGAGGTGGAGGAAAGCCAATTCGGCATTTTCACCGTTCTGGCAGGCTCTGCCCCTGCGTTCGCCTATCTTTATATGGACGCATTGGCGCGCGCCGCAGTCAAGGCAGGCATGTCCAAAAAGCAGGCATTGGAAATCGCGGCGGCAACCGTAGAGGGCAGCGCGAAAATGGTACTCGAGAGCGGCGAGCATCCCATGTCTCTGGTGGATCAGGTCTGCTCCCCCGGCGGCACAACCATCGAGGGCGTAGCCGCATTGCAGGCAAATGGCTTTGAGGCAACACTGACAAAGGCCTTCGATGCCGTTCTGGAAAAGGATAAAAGGATGTAAAAGAGGTGCAGATGCGCCTGCAAGGGTGGCGTTTTCCTTGCAAAAAAGCCTTATTTATGCCATAATAGAACAAAAATTATGAGGAGGGAGACGAATGTTCGATATTGGAACAACAGCAGTTTTATTGGATGCGGCACAGGATTTGAACGAGGCTTTGCAGGGCGGAGCGGCGTTATCCCTAATCCCCATTGGCATCGGCACGATTGTCGGCATTGGCATTGTTGGCTTTTTTGCGCATCATTTTATGAAAAAGGGCGACGAAGCCAGACGAAACGACCCAAACCGTTTTAAACGGTTGAAATAAAAAGCACGGAGGAAAAAGAAAAAATGGAACAGAGTGTTGGCTGTACTTTTAATGATGGTGATGAGCATATCACTTCTTTCAGGCTGTGGCGGTAAAAGTACGGAAAAAGAAGATGCAGAAACAATCACAGTATATTTATGGAGCACAAACCTGTATGAAAAATATGCACCATATATCCAGGAACAGCTTCCGGATATCAATGTCGAGTTTGTTGTAGGGAATAATGATTTGGATTTCTACAAGTTCCTTGATGAAAACGGTGGATTGCCGGATATTATAACCTGCTGCAGATTTTCCCTGCATGATGCAAGTCCCCTGAAAGACAGTCTGATGGATCTTTCCACAACCAATGCGGCAGGTGCTGTCTATGATACCTACCTCAGCAATTTCAGGAACGAGGATGGAAGCGTAAACTGGCTTCCTGTGTGTGCAGATGCCCATGGTTTTGTAGTGAACAAAGACCTTTTTGAAAAATATGATATCCCGTTGCCAACAGATTACGAGAGTTTTGTTTCCGCCTGCCAGGCATTTGACAAAGTGGGTGTTCGTGGATTTACGGCAGACTATTCTTATGATTATACCTGTATGGAAACACTGCAGGGTCTGTCTATATCAGAGTTGTCTTCTGTGGAAGGACGCAAGTGGCGGACGGTCTACAGTGACTCGGAAAATACAAAGAGAGAAGGTCTGGACGATACCGTCTGGCCAGAGGCTTTTGAACGTATGGAACAGTTTATTCAGGATACAGGGCTTAGTCAGGAAGATTTGAATATGAATTATGATGATGTTGTTGAGATGTACAAAAGTGGCAAGCTTGCCATGTACTTTGGCAGTTCTTTCGGTGTAAAAATGTTCCAGGATCAGGGCATTAACACAACATTTCTTCCATTCTTTCAGGAGAACGGTGAAAAGTGGATTATGACTACGCCATATTTCCAGGTGGCCTTAAACCATGATCTGACAAAGGATGAAACACGCAGAAAGAAAGCAATGGAGGTACTGGATACAATGTTTTCAGAGGATGCGCAGAACAGGATCATTAGTGATGGACAGGATCTGTTAAGCTACAGTCAGGAGGTGGATATGCAGCTTACGGAATATCTGAAAGATATAAAACCTGTGATCGAAGAAAACCATATGTATATCCGTATTGCGTCAAGTGACTTTTTCTCTGTTTCCAAGGATGTGGTTTCCAAAATGATCTCAGGAGAATACGATGCAGGGCAGGCATACCAGTCATTTAATTCTCAGCTTCTTGAGGAAGAAACTGCTTCTGAGGATATCGTGCTGGATTCACAGAAGTCGTATTCCAACCGTTTCCACAGCAGTGGAGGAAATGCAGCATATTCTGTTATGGCAAACACGCTACGTGGCATCTATGGGTCAGATGTGCTGATCGCAACCGGAAACAGCTTTACGGGAAATGTGCTGAAAGCCGGTTACACAGAAAAAATGGCAGGTGACATGATCATGCCAAATGGTCTGGCGGCTTACAGCAGCAAGATGAGTGGGGCTGAGCTGAAAGAAATAATCAAAAACTTTGTAGAAGGCTATGAGGGAGGATTTATTCCGTTTAACCGTGGCTCTTTGCCAGTGGTTAGTGGTATTTCTGTGGAAATTAATGAAACGGAAGATGGCTATACATTAAGTAAAGTTACAAAGGATGGAAAGGCAGTTCGGGATGAGGATACTTTCACGGTGACCTGTCTTGCCACACCGCAGCATATGGAAACTTATCCTGTAGATGAAAATATGATATTTGATGGAGGAGCTACATCTGTGAAAGATACCTGGACAGCATATGTTTCAGGTGGTAATGCCGTTCTTGCAGAACCTGAAGATTACATAACCCTGAGGTGAGAAAAATGGATGTTAAGAATTATAATAGAAATAGAAAGAAACCTGTCAGGAAAAAAGGATTAAGAATAGTTGCTTTTCTTCTTCTCTTTATAGGAGTTGTTCTGGCTGTTTTCCGATATTATAAGTTTATGTCGAAATCTATTTACGAGGAAAGTGTTTCTCATCTGACGGAAGTTCTTCATCAGTCTGATCAGATGCTGAGAGAACTGACAAATAAGAACCTGACTTACCTCCATATTTGGGGCGAGAATCTGCAGAATATTTCCGGTGAAGACGAGATCCGTGATTATATAAAGAAAGCGCAGGAAGATGCAGGCTTTTTGGAATTCTTTTTTCTATCATCTGACGGTGACTACAAGATGGCGACAGGTGAAACCGGGTATCTTGGATTACAGGAAAATATTGAAGAGGATATCCGGCAGGGAAATGATGTGATAGCGAATGCAGCAGTTCCCGGAAAATCCCAGCTGCTTGTTTTTGCCACACCTAAGGCGCATGGAATTTATCAGGGATTTGAATACGATGCAATTGCCATTGCTTATGAAAATTCTGATATCGTAGATGTACTGGATATTTCTGCTTTTGATGGAAATGCCCAGAGTTTTATTATTCATCCGGATGGTCGTGTTGTGATTGATCATTCTTCCGAGTTATGGGGGAACGTGTATAATTTCTTCGGTTTTCTGAGTAGGCATTCTGATATGTCTGAAAAAGAGATCAATGTCCTTTTGGAGAAGTTTAAAGCGGGACGTACTGATGCGATGTTGCTGAATCTGGATGGAAGAAATTATTATCTGGTCTATGAAAAATCGGATATTCAGGACTGGATGTTTCTGGGACTTGTCCAGGCTGATATTGTCAATGCCAGTATGAACAATCTGCAGTTTACCACGATGCTTCTTGTTGGAGCTGTTGTACTTTGCATTGCTGCCTTTTTTATCAGTCTTATTATCCAGAAAAACAGGAAAAATCTCAGAAGAAAGGATGTGGAGATCCGGTACCGTGATGAGCTGTTTCAAAAGCTTTCCATGAATGTGGATGACGTTTTCCTGATGCTGGATGCCCAAACATATCAGACGGATTACGTCAGCCCTAATGCGGAAAAACTGCTGGGTATTACAGTAGAACAGATTCGCAAGGATATTCGTGTTTTAAGAAAACTGCACCCTGCAGATTCTGAAGACTCGCAGAAGAATCATCTGAAAGAAATTCCGGTTCATGAACAGCAGGAGTGGGATTGTGAATTTATACATCGGAAGACAGGGGAAAGGCGCTGGTTTCATAATATTGCAATGGGAAGTGAGGTAAACGGGGAAAAGAAATATATTCTGGTTATGTCAGACCGTACCTCTGACCGGAAAATGAACCAGGCTCTTTCTGAGGCAGTCCATGCGGCAGAGACTGCAAATAGGGCGAAGAGTATTTTTCTTTCCAATATGTCCCATGATATCCGGACACCAATGAATGCGATTATTGGATTTACAACATTGGCTGCAAGTAATATTGATGACAAAAAAAGGGTTCAGGATTATCTGGGCAAAATTCTTTCTTCCAGTAAGCATCTGCTTTCACTGATCAATGATATATTGGATATGAGCCGGATTGAGAGCGGAAAGATCCATCTGGAAGAAACAGAAGTCTGTCTGTCGGATGTGCTTCATGATCTGAAGACGATCATCAGTGGACAGATTCATGCGAAGCAGCTGGAGCTTTATATGGATGCCATGGATGTTACGAATGAGGATGTCTATTGTGACAAATTGCGGCTGAACCAGATACTGCTGAATCTTTTGTCAAATGCGGTTAAGTTTACTCCGGCAGGCGGAACCGTTTCTGTCCGTCTCAGACAGTACCCGGGAAAAGCAAAAGGCAGCGAACTGTATGAATTTCGGGTAAAGGATAACGGAATTGGAATGAGTCAGGAATTTGTACAGAAGATCTTTTCTCCTTTTGAGCGGGAGCGGACTTCTACAGTCAGCAGGACTCAGGGTACGGGACTTGGAATGGCCATTACCAAGAACATCGTGGATATGATGGGCGGTACTATTGAGGTTCAGACAGAGCAGGACAAAGGCACCGAGTTTATAGTCCGTCTGCCATTTCGGACTCAGCCTGAGCATCATCGCATAGAGAAGATTTCGGAACTAGAGGGTCTTAAGGCATTGGTTGTAGACGATGACTTTAACACCTGTGACAGTGTAACAAAGATGCTTGTAAAGGTTGGAATGCGTTCGGAATGGACAGTCTCGGGTAAAGAGGCTGTTCTCCGTGCACGACAGTCAATGGAGCTGGGGGATGCATTTCATGCTTATATCATCGATTGGCGTCTGCCGGATATGAATGGAATTGAAGTTACACGTCAGATCCGCAGTCTTGATGACAATACGCCGATCATTATTCTGACTGCATACGACTGGTCAGATATCGAAACAGAAGCCAGAACTGCAGGAGTGACTGCATTCTGCGCGAAACCTCTGTTTATGTCAGATATCAGAGAGACTCTGATGGCTGCTATCGGTCAGAAGCAGGCCGGGGCAGAGGATAATATTCTTCCGGCAGCAGATTCAGATTTCAGAGGCAGGCAAATACTGCTTGTGGAAGATAATGAACTGAACAGAGAAATTGCAGTAGCACTCCTTAGTGAATATGGTTTTCAGGTTGATACAGCGGAAGATGGAGCAGAGGCTGTGGAGAAGGTTAAGAATTCAAGACCAGGTGATTATGATCTGGTGCTTATGGATGTGCAGATGCCTGTAATGAACGGATATGAGGCTACTGAGCAGATCCGTTCACTGGATGATCCGGCACTGGCGGGAATTACGATCCTTGCCATGACTGCCAATGCTTTTGACGAAGACAGAAAGAAAGCACTGGCATGTGGTATGGATGGATTTCTATCCAAACCAATTGTTATAGAGGAATTGATCAGTACATTACAAAACAGTCTGGGGTAAGTTTTCTGTTTGAACTGTGATAATGGGATATGAAAAGTGGTTTGATGAAAGCAAGGAGGAGCAACGAATGATTTGTGGAATGACGTATTTTCAGATATGTCTGTATTTTCTTATTTATTCTTTTGGCGGCTGGGTTGTTGAAGTTATTTTTCATGCAGTAGCGTTGGGAAAAGTTATAAACAGAGGTTTCCTGAATGGACCGGTCTGCCCGGTATATGGATTTGGGGTGCTTTCTGTTTTTGCTTTGCTCAATACAATTCAGGGCAGCGGGCGTCAGATGAGTGATGGAATGATTTTTGTGTTTGGAATTGTTCTGGCAACTGCGGTGGAGTTGGTTGCAGGCTGGCTGCTGGATGTGTGTTTCCATGCAAGATGGTGGGATTATTCAGATAAACCCTTCAATTTTCATGGCTACATTTGTCTGGAGTTTTCTCTGATCTGGGGACTGGCTATCGTTATGGTAGTAAAAGTTTTCCAGAAGTATGTAGAGGCACATGCGTTACATACACCTGCAACCTGGGAATGGATTGTGATAGCAGTTTTGTATGCTGTGTATCTGACAGATTTTATTGTGACGGTAGCAGTGATCCAGGGACTGAATAAAAAGCTTACCAGACTGGATAAGGTTCGCTCAGATCTGAGAATTGTAAGTGATAAACTGAGTGATACTCTGGCTACGACTACGATTGGCACAGCACAGAAAGTGGGAGAAGGAAAGGTTCAGGCAACTCTTGCAGCAGCAGAACTGCGTGATGCAACTGCCGCACAGCGAGAAAAATCTATCGAAATGCTTCGTATAAAAAGAGCGGAGCTTCAGGCTCAGTTTGAGGAACTGTCCAGTTCTATTACCAATCATACCGTTGTCGGTCAGGGGCGTATCATTAAGGCATTTCCGAAGATGCAGCACAGAGACTATTCCGAACTGATTCAGGAGCTGAAAAAGAGATTAAAATAGATTAAAATGCAGAGGGAGGCTTCAGGTGAACAGACAGGCAGTACAAACCTTAAAGACTTATTTTGGATATGATACATTCAGAGAAGGGCAGGAGAGTGTTGTGGAGTCCATTCTGGAACACCGGGATGTGCTTGCAATCATGCCGACAGGAGCCGGAAAATCCATCTGTTATCAGGTACCGGCACTGATGCTGTCAGGAATTACGATTGTAATTTCTCCTCTGATCTCACTGATGCAGGATCAGGTAAAGGCTTTGAATGAAGCGGGAATACATGCCGCATTTATCAATTCTTCACTGTCGGAAAGTCAGATTAGCAAGGCGTTGTACCTGGCAGCAGGAGGAAGATACAAAATTATTTATGTTGCACCGGAACGTCTGGAAAATTATGAGTTTCTGGAATTTGCCAGACAGGTGGAGATTTCCATGGTGACAGTGGATGAGGCACATTGTATTTCACAGTGGGGACAGGATTTCAGACCAAGCTATGTCAAAATCGTAGACTTTGTAAAAAATCTTCCCGGTCGTCCGATCGTCAGTGCTTTTACCGCAACTGCAACAGAGGAAGTAAAGAACGACATTCTCTGTACTTTAAAGCTGGAAGATCCGAAAGTAGTGATCACCGGGTTTGACAGAAAGAATTTATATTACAGCGTGGAAAATATCCGGCGAAAAGACGATTTTGTGATGGATTACATAGACAGACATCCAACAGAGAGCGGGATTATTTACTGCTCTACAAGAAAAAATGTGGACAATCTTTTTGAACTGCTTTTCCAAAAAGGAGTTGCTGTTACCAGATATCATGCAGGACTGAATAATGAAACCAGAAAAAAGAATCAGGATGATTTCATTTACGACAGAACCCCTGTTATTATTGCAACAAATGCATTTGGAATGGGGATTGATAAATCCAATGTGAGATATGTGATCCATTACAATATGCCGCAGAGTATGGAGAATTATTATCAGGAGGCAGGACGTGCAGGGCGTGACGGAGAGAATTCCCAGTGCGTTCTATTGTTTTCTGCACAGGATGTTATGATCGACCGAATGCTTCTGGATAACAAAGATTTTTCCGATGTGGATGAAGAGGATGAATTTCTCATTCGTCAGCGGGATATACGAAGGCTTCAGATCATGGAAGGATATTGTAAAACAACAGGATGTCTGCGAAATTATATTCTGGAGTATTTCGGTGAAAAGACCTTCGGTCCCTGTGATAATTGTGGAAATTGTCACAGAGAATACCATGAGACAGATATGACCAGAGAGGCGAAGTGGGTAGTGAACTGTGTGGCTGAGACGAGAGGAAGGTATGGACTGACAATTGTGCTTGGTACTCTGCTGGGGGCTAAGAGAGCCCGGTTGAGGGAGCTTGGAGCAGATAAGTATAAATCTTATGGAGCATTGAATGATCACAGTGAGGCAGAACTCAGGGCACTGATCAGCCAGATGACTGAGATGGGATATCTCTATCAGACACAGGAACGTTACAGTGTGCTGAAACTGGGCGATATTTCTCCGCTAAGAGATGAAAATACTCACGTGATCATGCGTACTTACGAGGAAAAAGAAGCGGATAAAAAGAAAAAGCCCCAGAAATCTGTCAGAAAACGCAGTACAGATGCGCTTACGGCAGCAGGTTACGATTTATTTGAAGCCCTGCGGAAACTTCGTCTGGAAATTGCAAAAGAGGAAGCCATGCCTCCATATATCGTGTTCAGTGATAAGACGCTGATAGATATGTGCATCAAATGTCCATCAAATGAAGAAGAAATGCTGGAGGTTTCCGGTGTGGGCAAGAATAAGTTAAAGAAATACGGTCAGAGATTTCTGGAAGAGATACAGAAGTTCTGCCTGGAACGTCCGAATGCGGTTTTGAGTATGTCGGAAGATGAAAATGGTAATCCCTGAGAACAAAGGTTGGAAAACAGATGAATATAGAAAAATATACGGAAGAATTAATCACATTGAGACATTACTTTCATCAACATCCGGAGCTGGCACTTCAGGAAGTGGAGACGTCTGCATATATCCGGAAATATCTGGAGAAACTGGGATATGAGATTGTGCCGATAGAACCTACAGGATTGATCGCGGAACTTCCATCTCTGAGAAACAGGGAGAAAATGGTTGTACTCAGGGCGGAGATGGATGCATTGCCCATACAGGAGCAGACAAATCTACCATATGCATCAGTAAATCAGGGATGTATGCATGCCTGCGGTCACGATATGATCCTGGCAGCAGCACTGATCCTTGCAAAAATTGTGGCAGAAGAGCAAAGAATGCAGGAAAGTTTTCCGGTCAGACTCCGGTTCCTTTTTGAACCTGCAGAGGAGATTGGTGAAGGTGCAAAAAGAATGCTTCAGGCCGGAGCATTAGAGAATCCGAAAGCAGATGCATTTCTGATGTTTCATTACGCAGCGGACATGACATTTGGAATGGCAGTGCATCAGGGACAGGCATCTTCCATGATCAACAGTATGCAGATTCATGTTCATGGAAAATCCAGTCACTGGTGTGAAGCGGATAAGGGGATTGATGCAATTTATGCAGCTGCTCAAGTGATAAGTGCCATTCATGATCTGAATGAAAGTTTTGGAAAACAGCATCCGGATTCAGGAAAATATATTGTGGGTACGGGTACGATCCATGGCGGTGAATATACGAATATTATTGCAGACCATGTGGTATTAAACGGAAATATACGCGCAGTTCATGAAGAAACTTACACGGCACTTGAGCACGAGCTGGAGAGAAATCTGCAGGAAATTGAAAAGCAGACTGGCACACAGATCCGTATGGAATTTCCCAAAAATCCGGTATATGCGTTTGCCAATGATGAGGAACTTACAGAGACAGCAAAGGCAGTGGGTGAAGAAGTATTTGGGGATAAGTTTGTCCTGGAAGGAGAAGATGAGCTGTTTCTTTCAGGTGATAATGCATACAGATATTTCAGAGAAACCAGAGGACTTTTCACAGTATTTCTTGCGGGAATACCAGGAGAGAATCATCCTCTGCATCATCCGAAATTTCAATTGGATGAGAGAATACTGCCGTACAGCGTGGAGACATTGTATAAGATTATAACTACATTATGAAAAAAATTACCAAAAGGACTTGAAAATTGGATTAAAATAGTATAATATAAAAACATAAACAAATTAAGAATGCATAGCAACTATAACTTATTAACGTTGAGTGACAGCAGATTGCTGAATAGTAACGGACAGACGATATACTATAAAGAAAGAATTGAGGGCAGAAATATGAAGATTACAGATACCATTAAATATGTCGGAGTGAATGACCATCAGGTAGATTTGTTTGAGGGACAGTATGCAGTGCCAAACGGAATGGCATATAATTCCTATGTGATTCTGGATGACAAGGTTGCAGTTATGGATACTGTAGATGCCAATTTCAAACATGAATGGCTGGATAATCTTGAACAGGCACTGGGCGGACGTAAGCCGGACTATCTGATCGTTCAGCATATGGAGCCTGACCATGCAGCAAATGTAGCGAACTTTCTGGAAGTATATCCCGGCACTACAGTAGTAGCCAATGCGAAGACATTTGTAATGATCAAGAATTTCTTCGGACTGGATCTGGAAGGGCAGAAACTGGAAGTAGAGAATGGTTCTACACTGAGTCTGGGAAATCATAATCTTACTTTTGTATTTGCGCCAATGGTACACTGGCCGGAGGTTATGGTGACTTATGACAGCACAGATAAAGTTCTTTTTTCGGCAGATGGATTTGGTAAGTTCGGTGCTCTGGATGTGGAAGAAAACTGGGATGATGAAGCAAGAAGATACTTTATCGGTATTGTTGGTAAATATGGCGCACAGGTACAGAGACTTCTGAAAGTAGCAGCTACTCTGGATATTCAGATCATCTGTCCGTTACATGGTCCGGTACTTACAGAAAATCTGGGACATTATATCAGCCTCTATGATACCTGGTCCTCTTACACACCGGAGGAAGAAGGAATCGTAGTTGCATATACTTCTGTATACGGACATACCAAAGATGCAGTCAATCAGTTTGTGGAGAAATTAAAGAGCAAGGGATGTCCGAAAGTAGTTGTTTATGATCTGGCAAGAGATGATATGTCTCAGGCACTCAGCGATGCATTCCGCTACAGTAAGCTGGTACTGGCAACAACTACTTATAATGCAGGAATCTATCCGTTTATGAATGACTTTATTACCCGTCTGGCAGAGCATAATTTTCAGAACCGTACGGTAGGTCTTATTGAAAACGGTTCCTGGGCACCTCTGGCAGCAAAAGTAATGAAAAATATGCTTTCTGAATGTAAGAAGATCAACTGGCTGGACACCACAGTGAAGATCATGTCCGCAGTAAATCAGGAAAACAGAGATCAAATGGAAGCGATGGCTTCCGAGCTTTGTAAGGAATATATTGCAAAGAATGATGAACTGGCAAATAAAAATGACATGACAGCATTATTCCGCATTGGTTATGGTCTCTATGTAGTGACATCAAATGACGGTAAGAAGGATAACGGACTGATTGTCAACACAGTTACACAGCTGACAGACTCTCCGTTCCGTGTTGCAGTTAATATCAATAAGACAAATTATTCTCACCATGTTATCAAGCAGACAGGGGTGATGAATGTAAACTGTCTCTCTGTAGAAGCTCCGTTCTCTGTATTTGAACAGTTTGGTTTCCAGAGTGGAAGAAGCGTGGATAAATTTGCGGGACAGAAGGTGAATCGTTCTGATAACGGACTGATATTCCTGGATAAATATATCAACGCATTTATGTCTCTGAAAGTAGAGCAGTATGTAGACCTGGGAACTCACGGAATGTTCATCTGCAGTGTGACAGAAGCCCGCGTGGTAAGTGACCAGGAGACAATGAGCTACACCTATTATCAGAAAAATGTAAAACCGAAACCTGAAACAGAAGGTAAGAAAGGATTTGTATGTAAAGTCTGCGGATATATCTACGAAGGTGATGAACTTCCGGAAGATTATATCTGCCCACTGTGTAAACATGGAGCTGTAGACTTCGAGCCGATTGGATGAAAGATTTCTCTTGTTAAACTGCTAAAGAGTGACATTCTGTTATATGAATAATTGTTGAGATTTCAGAGTGATCTGATTGATAAAATAAAAAATAGAGATTGTCAGTGGTTATTAAATAGCTGGCAATCTCTATTTTTGCTCCAGTATTAATAGAAACATTATGGAATGTAAAGAAATTTTGATAGACGAATTCAATAACAATATGTTACACTTTATAAAAGTTAGAGTTTAATATATCAAATATAAAGGGAAGTGTGTCTATTGAAACAAATTAAAAGGAAACTTCCAATAGGAATAGAAAATTTTGCAAAGCTTCAGGCGGAAGATTTCTACTATGTAGATAAAACGATGCTTATCAAAGAACTTCTGGATAATTGGGCGGAGGTGAATCTGTTTACACGTCCGAGAAGATTTGGTAAAACACTGAATATGAGTATGCTGAAAGCATTCTTTGAATTAAACGGTGATAAGAACTGCTTTAAAGGAACAAGAATTTCCAGAGAAGTTTATCTTTGCGAACAATACATGGGAAAGTTCCCTGTGATTTTTATTTCCCTGAAGAGTATCAGCGCGCAAACTTATGAAAAAGCCTGTGATATGGCAATACAGATTGTAAATGGTGAGGCGCGTAGATTCCAGTATTTATTGGACAGTGAACGTTTGACGGAATATGATAAGGATGCGTTCAAATCATTGCTTCTGCCGGATATGAAGGAATCTGTTCTGTGCAGCAGTCTGAGGATTCTGTCAGAACTTCTGGAGAAACATCATGGTCAGAAAGTTATCTTATTGATTGATGAATATGATGTGCCTCTGGCGAAAGCATTTGAATTGGGATATTACAATTCAATGACTCTGCTGATCCGTAACTTGTTTGAAAATGCATTAAAAACAAATGACAGTCTGAAGTTTGCTGTGCTTACAGGCTGCATGCGTATCTCAAAGGAGAGTATTTTTACAGGATTAAATAATCTGAAAGTTTTGTCAGTGGCGGATGTACAGTTTGATGAATATTTTGGATTTACGGACAGAGATGTAAAGAATATATTGGAATATTATGAACTTTCTGAGCATTATGATGAAATAAAAATGTGGTATGACGGATATCGGTTTGGAAATGTAGAGGTTTATTGTCCCTGGGATGTGATAAATTATTGTGACGAATTGCGTATAAATAATATGGCGCAGCCACAGAATTACTGGTCTAATACCAGCAGTAATGAAGCGGTAAAACGCTTTATTCAGGAGACTGATAAGGGAACGGTCAGAAAGGAAATTGAGAAACTGATAGCAGGAGAAACAATTGTAAAGGAGATTCATCAGGAACTGACATATCAGGATATGTATGCTTCGATTGAAAACCTGTGGAGTGTTCTTTTTACTACGGGATATCTCACACAGACCGGAAGAAAAGATGCAAATACGTTCATGCTTACCATTCCTAATATGGAAATACGTAATATTTTTCTGACACAGATTATGGAATATTTTAAGAAAACTGTTTCTGAGAATGGAGAAGCACTTGAAAAATTCTGTAATGCACTAAAAGATGGAAATTCCGAAGTGGTAGAACAAAGTTTGAACAATTATCTGAAAAGGACCATCAGTATTCGGGATACCTTTGTAAAAAAACAGATGAAAGAGAATTTTTATCATGGGATTTTACTTGGAATTCTTGGATTTCAGCAGAACTGGAGTGTGTCATCAAATAAAGAATCAGGTGATGGATACAGTGATATTCTGATAGAAACAGAAGATCAGGAAACTGGAATCATTATAGAAATAAAATATGCCGAAACAGGGAATCTGGAAGCTGTCAGTAAAGACGCATTAAAACAGATAGAAGACAGACGATACGAGGAGCAACTGTTGGAAGAGGGAGTAGAGCATATTTTAAAATACGGTATTGCATTTTACAAAAAGAAATGCAGAGTAATGACAGTTAAATAAATGAAAAACAAATACACAAAAGCAGCAGAACCATTGAGGGATGTGATTCAATGGTTCTGCTTTTTACTGTCTGTATTGATGAAGTTGCTTAATGTAACTGGAACACAACAGTTTCGTAAGGTTTGAGTACAAGTGTTCCAATTCCGTATTCAACCTCATTTTCTCCGTAATTGGAAATGATTACGAGAGTGTTGCACGGTAATTCAATATCTTCAGCGCCATAATGGAATTTCTGCATGGATGCAGAGAAATTATGCACTGCCAGCCATGTTTCATCCTGATAACTTCTGGTATAGGCAATTATCGGACCATCTTCCGGGCAGCAGAGTTTGAAATCTCCATGAGCCATTATCGGGTGTTTTTTGCGTAGTGCGATGAGATTCTGGTAGAATCTGAAAACAGAACAGTCATCATTCATCTGGCTTTCTGCGTTAATGAGTTTGTAGTTTGGATTGACACCCAGCCACGGAGTATGCTCAGAAAATCCGCCGTTTGGACTGTCGTTCCACTGCATAGGCGTTCTTGCATTATCACGGCTGATACTTCTGGATTCTGCCAGTGCTTCTTCAGGAGAAGCTCCCTGTTCGATCATGGTTTTATAATAATTGCGGGTATCAATGTCATTGTAATCATCGATAGATGGGAAGGCAACATTGGTCATTCCCAATTCTTCGCCCTGGAAAACAAAGGGGGTACCGGGAAGTGTGTGCAGATAACATGCCAGCATTTTTGCAGATTCTGACCAGAATTCTCTGTCATTTCCGTAAAGGGAAACCTGACGCGGTTTGTCGTGATTACTTAAAAATCTTGCCCACCATCCGTCTTTTTTCAGGATTTCATAATCTTTCTTAAGATCACGTTTTATTTTCTCTGGTGACCATGTCTGGATTTCAACAATCGGAGGGACAAATGGAATAGCCATGTTAAATTCTTTGCTTGCTGCGCTGGAATAGTTGATGGAATCCTGTTCATTGTTGATATTAACTTCTCCTACACTCATCAGATTGTCGGGAGTCATTGTTTCTGCAACCATTTCACGGATGTAGCGGTGGGTTCCCTCCAGATTTACACACGCTACAGTACCAATGGGTTCATTCATATCTGCACGTCCATCCAGTCCTTTGTCAAGATAACTGATGGCATCAATGCGATATCCGTCAACACCTTTCTCATTCCAGAAACGGATAATATCAAAAATTTTCTCTTTAGTTTCCGGATTATCCCAGTTCAGATCCGGTTGTTCTTTAGCAAAGAAATGGAGATAGTATTGTCCACGTTCCGGAACATATTCCCAGGCGCTTCCGCCAAATACGGACATCCAGCAGTTGGGTGCGCCTCCGTCCGGTGCAGGATCACGCCAGATATAGTAATCACTGTAAGGATTATTGCGGGATTTCTTTGATTCTAGGAACCATTTATGTTTATCTGAAGAATGGTTCAGGACCAGATCCATGATAATGGCGATGCCTCGTTCATGTGCACCGTCGCGGAAAGCATCCCAGTCTTCCATAGTTCCGAATTCTTCCATGATCGCGAAGTAATCAGAAATATCGTAACCGTTATCCACATTCGGAGAAGCATAGACAGGAGACATCCATACTGCATTGATGCCAAGCTCCTTCAGATAATCCAGTTTCTCGATCACACCACGCAGATCACCAATGCCATCGCCATTGGAATCCTTAAAGCTTCTTGGATAGATCTGATAAACCACCGCTTCCTTCCACCAGGTATGTTCCTCCATTTTTTTATCCTCCATCTTTTATCATGATCCCCTTCCGGGTCAGTTGCGCTTACCTTTTATTTTCCGGAAATAGCGTCAATGACCATTTCCAGCTCCTGACAATATTTTTTCGCATCCTCATATTTTCCTGCCTGAAGAGCAAATGCCACACGGTTCTCCGCCTCTTTTTTCTTCTGCTCCAGCTCCAGATAATCCTTATCAAAATGATCGGCATAGATCATCTTGCGGAATTTACGGATGCTGACCTTGCGAAGCTTGTGGTCTTCCACCCACAGCACATAATCCATACAATTTGCCACCGTATAAAAATCATGGGACACCATCAGAACGGTTCCCTGATACCGGGTCAGAGCCTGCTCGAACGCCATCTGGGAATAAGTATCCAGATGGCTGGTCGGCTCGTCCAACAACAGCAGGTCTGCATGCATTCTGGCGATCCTGGCAATCTGCAGCAGATTTTTCTCACCGCCGGACAGATTCTCCACCCGGTTGTAAGCCATCTCCTCCTCAAAACCATAGGTTTTCAGATAAGCGATCACATCCGCGTCTTTCTCAAATCCGGCATCCTCGAAATTCTGAAGAACCGTTGCCCTCTCGTCAAATACCTCTCCATGATTCTGGGACAGGTACGCCTTCTTTACTTCCGAAGACAGGCGAATGGCCGGATTCCCATTTTTGTAAATATCTCTTAAAATCGTAGTCTTTCCAGTTCCATTCGGTCCTACAATGGCTGCTTTTTCACCTTTCTTGAGAACAAATGATACCGCCTCCATAATCTTTCTGTCAAAAGAGACGTTATAGTTTTCCACTTCTAACAGATTTTCTTCCTCTTTTTCCACAAAGTTTCCTTCTGACAGGTGAATATCCGGCTGTTTGATCTCCACAAACGGAGATCTGGTCTTTCTGGCTTCCAATCGCTCCAGCAGGGACACTCTGGCTTTTAAGGTTCTTCCTCTGGAAGCATTCACAAATTTCGTGGCTTCATTT
>OGOW01002185.1_pt1 | contig 16162 bp, 19 predicted proteins | sample 1552781 | NCBI WGS metagenome assembly OGOW01 (sample SAMEA2580145, study PRJEB22360) | human gut metagenome | biome: human gut; feature: human-associated habitat; material: faeces | place: Denmark | collected 2008/2010
ATTAATTGATAAACTGGCGAAGATAGACCCTTTGCCAATCAAATTCATTTTCAGAGACTCGGCATTCCAAGATGACATTGTATTAAAAGATGAGACATTCAGACGATTGAAAGCGTTGATAGAAAAGAATAATGGAATGAAAAAAATGACATATGCAGTAGAATTTTTGTAATATTGCAATTACTGATTTTACTGTATATGTTTGGGTCATAGTGCTGAAAATGAGAAGTTGGAGGACACTATGGAATACAAGAAAGTAAATCAGAATATTAACAATATTATAAATGATAATGTAAGAAAGTTAGAAAGTATTTTTCCATCTGCGGTAAAGGATGGAGAGGTTGACTTTGAAGCACTGAGGGAGGAATTGGGACAATTTAAGGAAGTTGAAAGTGAAAAGTACGAATTAACATGGGCAGGAAAAAAGAATGCAAAGAAGCTTGCACAGGAAGATATTGTTGGAAGAACATTAAAATTTATTCCAGAGGACAGTAAGAATGCGGATAGTACAGAAAATCTCTATATTGAGGGAGACAATCTGGAAATTTTGAAATTGATTCGTCAGAATTACTACAGCTCTATCTAAGCAATATATATTGACCCACCTTATAATACGGGAAATGATTTTGTATATAATGATGATTTCTCTCAATCTAAAGCAGAGTATGAAAATGAAAGCGGATTGTTGGATTCTCAAGGAAATAAATTCATAAGGAATTCTGATACGAGTGGAAGGTTTCATTCAAAATGGTGCTCAATGATGTATATGAGACTTAAACTTGCATTTGATTTATTGAAAGATGATGGCATTATATTTATTAGTATAGATGATAATGAAGCTTATAATTTAAAGAAAATATGTGATGAAATATTTGGTACAGATAATTTCCTTAATGAATTTGTTTGGGTATCTAATATCACTGGGAGACAAATTTCGGGATGTGGAGCGGCTAAAACATGGGAAAGCGTTTTAGTATATTCAAAAAATTCCTTTAAAGCATATGGTTTAAGTGTTGATATTAATTATGCGAAGACAAGAATGCCAGATACATATAAGGGATTTAATAAAGACATAAGAGAAGATGCTAGGGGAAAATTTGCAATTGGAGATACTTTGTATAATCATAATAGAAAATTTAATGAGGAGACTAGACCAAACTTGGTATTTTCCATTTTTTATAACATTGAGACGGGGGAAATAAAAACAGGAGACATAGGGGAACGGATAGATGGATTTATAGAAATACCACCGCATGCTAATGGAGATGGTATTCATAAATATCATGCATGGAGATGGTCGAAAAATAAAATAAAAAATGAGAGCTATGATTTAATTGTATTACCAACGACTAAGAATGGATATGAAATATATACAAGAATTAGAGACTTTAATAAAACATCACTAAAAGATTTAATAACCAATATATCAAATGGAGATGCAGAAGTTCAAGCTTTATTTAATGGAAAGAAGTATTTTGATTATCCGAAATCTGTTGATTTGATAACCACATTGATGGGAAGTATTCCATTTAAAGATGGTATATTTCTAGATTTTTTTAGTGGAAGTGCAACATCAGCACACGCTATAATGAATTTAAATAGTCTTGATAATGGAAAACGAAAATTTATTATGGTACAATACCCAGAAGAAATCGAGAAAAATAAGGTGGCATTTAAGGATGAATATAAAAATATATGTTCAGTTGGTAAAGAACGCATCCGCCGTGCAGGAGAAAAAATAAAGTCAGAGCATCCCGATGCAGATATTGATATAGGCTTTAAAGTATTTAGAACCGCTGACACAAATATTAAATGGAATTCTCTTATGGATTTGGGACAGTTAAATATTAATCAATCTGAGTACACTCCGGACCTTGTTGACTTTATGCCGGGAGCAAATGATATAGATATAGTTTATGAACTAATGCTTCGTCAACGTGATGTTGTTCTTTCGGAAAGATTGGAGCAGTTATCAGATATCGGCAGTCGTACATATCTCTATGCCAGCAGTTATCTGGTATGTTTGGAAACGAAAATTACAGAGGAGCTGGTTTCTAAGCTTGCAAAACTTGACCCATTACCGATTAAATTTATTTTCAGAGATTCATCTTTTCAGGATAATATTGCTTTAAAGGATGAGACGTTCAGAAAATTGAAAGCTTTGGTTGAGAAAAATGCAGGAACGAATAAGCCGACATATACAGTAGAGTTCATATAGAAAGTATGGCAGACGTATCATCTGCCACAAGGAGGATTGGCGGATGAATGAAGTTATGAAAAGTGTAAGTATTGATATCATGGATAATTTACTTCAGGTACATGATGAAATGGCATGTAACTGGTATGAAATAGAAACACAAAAAGTTATTTTTATATGCAACAGAAAGATGCAGAGGATGAATTAGGAGGAAAAACAGATGTCTAAACGTATCGCATTCCAATTTGAGGATGACCTTGACTATCAGATGCAGGCTATCAACTCTGCTGTGGAATTGTTCAGAGGTCTGTCGAGGCGAGTAGATGGTATTTACAGACCTAGTCGTATCCGTAAATTTGGCGAGGGCGATCCAGTCAGAAATAATGATATTGTTGTTGGAAGCAGATTATTGGAAAATTTGCGAAAAGTGCAGCTTTCTAATAATTTATTTGCTGATAATGTACTTGCAGATGGGAATAATTTCACGATTGAAATGGAGACAGGTACAGGAAAGACGTATGTATACCTTCGTACGATTCTTGAGCTGTATCAAGAGTATGGATTTCGCAAGTTTATGATAGTTGTTCCGTCGATTGCCATTCGCAAAGGTGTCGAAAAATCAATGGAGCAATTAGCCGACCATTTCAAGAGAATATATAATATTGATATTGGAAAGCATAGCTTTATCTATGACAGTAACAACCCAAAACAGATTAGTTCAAAGCTGGTAGAAAGCAATGATTTGAGTATATGTGTGATGAACATTCAGGCTTTCAACAAGGACACTAACAAAATCCGTAAGGAAGATGAATATGGTCAGAACTTGTGGGAAGATATCAAATACATAAAGCCTATTGTGATTATAGATGAGCCACAGAAGATTGAAGGTACTGCAAAGAAAAAATCCAAGTCGTTAGTTGCTATTGAAGAATTAAAACCACTTTTTACTTTACGTTATTCTGCTACACATAAGCAGCTGTATAATCAGATTTACAAGCTGGATTCATATGCAGCATATCAGAGGGATTTAGTAAAAAAGATTGTTGTTAAGACAGTCTATGGTGTGATTCCCAAGGATTATCCATATGTTAGATACCTTGCATTTACATCAGATTTGAAAGCTAAGATTGAAATGTTTTCACAAGACCAGGGAGGAACAATAAGATTTAAAACTTTCAATGTAAGTGGTGGAACATCGCTTGAAGAGTTATCCGGTGGATTGTCTCAGTACAAGGATTTTCGTATTGCAGAAGAACCACATAAGTTAAAACCGTTGTCGATTGCTACAAAGGAAGGATTTTTTGGTCTGGAATTGGGACACAGTAACCATGAGATAGAGAAAAATGAGGCAGTGCGAATTCAAATAAGATTGGCAATACAAAATCATTTCACTAAACAGCTTAATATTATTCGTTCGGGCAGAAAGATTAAGGCATTGACATTGTTCTTTATTGATGCAGTAGATAAAGTGCGCGATGATTCAGCTATAGATGGAAGGGGAGAATACTTGCGTATTTTTGATGAAGAGTACAAAAAATATGTGACTATCCATGTGAATGAATTGGAAATGAATAAAGAGTATTTTCCGGATTATATTAATGTGCAGGCTGTCAGAGAAGGATATTTTGCCAGAGATAAAAAGAATAATGTTGTAGATGTAGATGATTGGGATTCTTCCATAGATGATAGTGATGTAAAACTCAAAGCAAAGTCTCAGGAAGATATTGATAGAGGAATCAGTCTTATTCTTGAAAAGAAAGATGAGTTGATATCTTTTGAAGAGCCGCTTGCATTTATATTTTCGCATTCTGCTCTTAGAGAAGGCTGGGATAATCCGAATGTATTTACACTTTGTACATTGAAGGCTGGTGGCTCTGATATTGCTAAAAAGCAGGAAATTGGCAGAGGACTGAGACTGCCGGTTGACGATACAGGCAATCGTTGTATTGACCGTAGAATTAATGAACTGACGGTAATAGCAAATGATTATTATGACCATTTTGCATCTGCACTTCAAAAAGACTTTAATGATAATATGCATTTTGTCAAGGATGAAGTTACTGCCGATATTCTGATTGAGACATTAAAGTCTGCTGGAGTTCCTGAAGAAAAAATCAGTCCTGAGCTGGTAGATATATTTAAAGAGGAATTGGTGTCTGTTGGAGTGATGAATACTGACAATATATTGAAAGGTTTCACACAGCAGATAACCAAGACTTTGGATAATATGATATTTGTTGATGATACATTAAATGAGCACGCCGAATTAATTAAGAAGCAGTTCAAGAAACTGATGGTGCAGAAAGGTACAAGAAAGATTGAGATTACTAATGGTGATAATAGACCATATGAAAATAGAATAAGAGCTTATGTAACACAGGGAGAGTTTGAAAAGATTTATCGTGGACTTTGCGAGAACCTTATGCAGCGTTCTATTTACAGATTTAGAATTGATAAAGATAAATTTATAGATGACTGCATATTTCAGATTAATCAGTCATTGCTATTTAAGAAAGCAAAAAATGAATACAAGGTTGAAATGGGTAGAGCTAAATTTAATACGTCACAGATGTTTGTGATGGAAGAGTCAACTTATGGTGATAAGGAACTGGAAGTAGAAATCTGTACTGAACCAAAATCTGATTTTGAAATCGCAAATTTTATAATGTATCATACGATGTTACCTAGACTTGCTATTTTCAAAATTTTGCAAGGGGTTACGAAGAGGGATTTGCTTAATAATCAGGATATTTTGGATGATGTGACTCAGCTAATAAAAGAAATTCTTAATGATACTAAGGCTTCAAATATTACATCATATGAAGTGATAAAAGGTTATGAATTAGATGAGCGTAATATATTTGAGGTGGACACAATTACAGAAGCGGATTTTGAGCAGGAATGGAGAGTGTTTAAAGCAAAATCAGATAGAAGTTCTGCGATGAATGAGTATTATAAGCTAGACAGCGAAGGTGAGTCAAAATTTGCTCATAAGCTGGAGAACAATGAAAATGTGTTGCTTTTTACCAAGTTGAAAAAGGGCGGATTCGTAATTGATACACCATATGGCAATTATAGTCCTGATTGGGCGGTAGTATGCCGTAAAGATGCTTTGAAAGATCCATCTGTTGGAATTTATTTTATTGTCGAAACTAAGGCTGGCAAGGCCTGGGCAGACCTTACAGAAGTAGAAAGAAATAAGATACATTGTGGAGAACTTCATTTCCAGGCTGTATCAAAGGATACAAAGTTTGACTGGGTAAATGGTTATGAGGATTTTATAAATAAGTTTGGTGTTGCCGAAAGTGATTAAAGATAAGATTTATAATTAAGAATATATTTAACCATGTTACATATTTTATACCACAAGTATAGTGACAGCTCCAATAATTTGTGCTATCCTTACATACAGAAAGAGAAAAGCGGAGCGGGAAAACTCCATAGAGATAGGAAGGAAAAAGATATGACAGCAATTAATCGTTTTAGTCAGCTTCATAGTGAACGCAAAGCATTAGCATCACTCAGTGATAGAGAGTGGAGCCTTGATTTGATGCACTCATTTAAGGCAGGGCAGGAACGAGAAAATTGTGTTTTGGATATCGCAGCAGGTGCCGGAGAATAGCCGGCGGCAGTATATCATATATAGACATGTTTTAGCGTACCGCTTACCTTAGATGAAAGGTGGGCGGTATTTTTTTTGAAGGAGGAAGGACAATGAATGCGATAGAAATAAAAGGAAAGGTAAATACAGCTCTATGCTATGCAAAAGTAGTGGAGGATGAGGCGATTGAGCAGATTAGACGCATGTGCAATTATGCCATGACGGAGGGCTCACAGATTCGTATTATGCCGGATGTTCATGCCGGGAAGGGATGCACTATCGGGACAACAATGACTATTATTGACAAGGCTGTGCCAAATGTTGTAGGTGTGGATATCGGGTGTGGAATGTATACAGTCAATCTCGGAAAACAGGATATTGATTTTGAAAGGGTGGATGAGGCAGCTCATTTTATTCCGTCAGGGCATGAAGTGTGGGAGGGAAGACAGGAGCGATTTGACCTGACTGAGCTTCGATGCTACAGGGATTTGAAGGATACGAAACGTCTTGAGAGGTCTCTTGGAACACTTGGAGGCGGAAATCACTTTATTGAGATTGATGAGGCATCGGATGGCACGAAATATCTGATTATCCATTCGGGGAGCAGGAATCTTGGCAAGCAGGTCGCTGAGCTGTATCAGCATCTTGCAATCAACTTAAACCGTGGATATGGAGATTATCTTGAAAAGCGTGATGAAATTATTCGTACATACAAGGAGCAAGGGAGAAAAAATGAGATTCAGGATGCATTGAAGCAGCTTCACTGGCAGGTATATGAAAGTCCTGCAAGCATGCCGGAGGATTTATGTTATCTTGAGGGAAAATATCTGGAGGATTATCTGCACGATGTAACAATATGTCAGGCTTTTGCAAAGAGAAGCAGAGAGAAGATGGCTCAGATAATCTTAGAGAGAACGCAAATGACTTCATATGATGCATTTCATACAATCCATAATTATATTGACACGGACGAGATGATCTTGAGGAAAGGAGCAATAGCTGCACACAAGGGTGAGAAGGTGCTTATTCCAATCAATATGCGGGATGGAAGTGTACTTGCAGTCGGAAAGGGAAATCCTGAGTGGAATTATTCAGCTCCGCATGGAGCCGGAAGAATTATGTCCAGAACAAAGGCGAAAAATGAGCTTGCGCTGGATGAATATAGGAGGACGATGGAGGGAATATATACAACCTCTGTAAATGAAAATACATTGGACGAGGCACCAATGGCATACAAATCTTTGGATGACATTATAGATGTAATCAAGGAGTCTGTGGATGTCATTGATGTGATGAAGCCTATCTATAATTTTAAGGCATCTGAGTAGTACACATCCGGCATTTTGGCTGTAGATGTGTACTGCAAAAATGCCGGAACAGGAGAAAAAAATGACAATGCCGACAATAAATATGGCAGCAACAGGAGTTAATATTTCAAGAATGAGAGCGGATGCAGGACTCTCGGTAAAGGAGCTTGCGGATATTTTCGGATTTGCCACACCGCAGGCAATCTATAAATGGCAGCATGGCGTGGCTCTGCCGACACTTGATAATCTTGTTATACTTGCAGCAGTCTTTGATGTATCGATGGATGAGATTATTGTCTTAGATAACAGTGCAAAGACGCAGGTCAGCGCATAGATAATGACGGATTAAGTTTAGCTATCATCTTGCAAATAATGTGAAAAGGGAATATTATAATTATACAATATGGATGAGAGAAATTATCGGAGTGATGGAGGACAGCTGCAGCACACTATCAACGCCGGAAATAAAGAGTTCACAAAAGGAGGTACTGCCGATGCCGCGAGGTGCAAATCAAAAGTTCAAGTTCTGCTATCTCATGAAGATAATGCTCGACAAGACCGATGATGAGCATGGTCTTACGATGCCGCAGATTATGGAAGAGCTTGAAAAATATGATGTCACGGCAGAGAGAAAAAGCATCTATGCTGATTTTCAGGACATGACGGATAAGTTTGGAATCGAAATCATCAAGGAACAGGTCGGAAGAGATACTTTTTATCATGTCGGTTCGAGAGAGTTTGAACTGGCGGAGGTAAAGCTTCTTATTGATGCAATTCAGTCATCGAAGTTTATAACCAGAACGAAGTCAAGGGAACTTATAGCAAAGATAAAGAAGTTCGTGAGTGAGCATCAGGCAAAGCAGCTGCAACGTCAGGTATTCATTAATGACCGTGTTAAGACCATGAATGAAAGCGTATATTACAATGTGGATGATATACATAGTGCAATAAATCAGAATAAAAAAATACGGTTTAAATATTATAAGTGGGATATCAATAAGAAGCTTGTTCCAAGGCATGGAGGTGTCTGGTTCGTTGTAAGTCCTTGGGTGCTTATGTGGAATGATGAGAATTATTACATGGTTGCTTATGATGACTGGGATCATAAGCTTAAGCATTACCGTGTTGATAAGATGATGCATATTTGCATTGAAGAAGCAGCCAGGGACGGCAAGGATGATTTCAAAAGCTTTGATATGGCTGAATACTCCAAGGCGACTTTTGGAATGTATCAGGGAAAGAAGACAAGAGTAAGCATAGAGTTTGCTAACTATATGTGTGGTGTGTTTATAGACAGATTTGGCAAAGATATTGTTTTCTATAAAGTGGATGACGAGCACAGCGGGCTCAATGTGGAAGTGAACGTAAGCCCACAGTTCTTTGGCTGTGTGTTCAGTCTTGGCAGTGAAGTGAAGGTGACAGGACCTGAAGAGGTTGTCATGCAGCTTAGGGATGCGGCAAGCGAATTTGTTAAAAAATATGAATAAATACAAGACTTATAAGTACCCCTTTTACCGGATATTTGGTGAAAGGGGTACTTATTATTTCAGTTTAGAATTCTGCTTTTTATGTAACTGCATATCTGAAAAACAGATGATATGTTTTGATATCTAAGGAACAATAGGAATTAACCTGTTATCTTGAAAATAAAAATGGGCTGTACTTTTTATTGAACACCTGATGAGTATAATGAAATTAACAGATGAGGAACGGAAATCAACACATGTATAGAAAGGAGCAGCTTATGAGAAAACAGCAATTTACAATTTCAACCTGTGTATGCCCTCATTGTGGACTTAAATTTCCGATACCGAGAAAAAAGTCCATGGCAAGGGCGGCAGGGCATAAAAAATATTTGTGGTGTCCTGTATGCAGGGAGAGATTGAATTTTGATGAGTACAGATTTAATGATTATATGGTTTAATATTTATATTCACAGGGAGGAAAAGCATATGAATTACATAATTGTCGATTTGGAGATGAATCCGGTGGCAGACAGATATAAGGCAGAGAGAAAAATCTGCCGTTCGGAGATTATTGAGATTGGTGCAGTTATCATGAATGATGAGTTTGATGTTCTTGGTGAATTTAAAACGCTTGTAAGACCTCAATATAATGATGTTATATACAAAAGATATGAGGAGATGACAGGCATAAGTACACAGATGGTATACGGTGCGCCGGTCTTTGCTGCAGCATATGAGATGTTTGTAAAATGGTGTGAGGCCTATTGCGATGCGTATGAGGTTTATGCATGGAGTGACAATGATTATAAGCAGATTACTTCTGAGATGAAACTTAAGCATTATGACAGCGAAGCTGGGGAAGGAAAGCTGACAAAATGGTTCGATTTTCAGAAGGAATATACCAATAAGCTAGGTCTTGAGAAGGTCATGTCCTTGGAAAAGGCATTGAATTACGTTGGCATAGAATATAAAGGCCATATGCACGATGCACTATGCGACGCAAGAAATACAGCTGAGCTGTTCAGGATTGCCAGAGATGAGAACAGCAATGAAGCTCTTAAGAATATCATGGATGTATTAAAGCCAAGCAATATAAGCAGCTCTCTTGGCGAGCTGTTTAACTTCGGAGCACTTATGGCAAAGGTAGGATAGTAGAAATGAAAAATTGATAAAATGATATAAACCAGCCGGAAAAAGTTACCGGCTGGTTTATTAATATATAAAAGACTGAAATTGCTAGAAAGGTTTTGGTGTCAAAATATGTTCTGTAGACTTAATTGTGTACAACTCGTTATACACGCATAGACTAAATTAACATGTTTTGACACACGAACTCTAAAAATAAAAAAGGATTTTCAAGAGAGTATTGAGGATTTATAATATAATATGAGATTAAAGAAAGATAGGAAGAAGATTATGGTTAAAAAGATTGTAAAAGGCAAAAATATTTTCTTAAAGAAGGCGAAGCCTGCAACTGAGGAAGACAGGCAGGTCGTGACAGACCTTATAGACACACTGAGGGCAAATGACAAGATATGTGTCGGTATGGCAGCCAATATGATAGGTGTGAATAAGTCGATAATCGTAGTGGCGGCAGGACCGTTCCAGTTTGCTATGGTAAACCCTGTGATAACTGAGAAATCAGGTGAGTACAGCACAAAAGAGAGCTGTCTGTCATTAGATGGTGTAAGGACATGTACAAGATATGAGGAAATAGAAGTTGATTACCTAGACAGTGATTTTATGCCAAGACATGGAAAGTACAGCGGATTTACGGCGCAGATTATTCAGCATGAGATTGACCATTGCAATGGGGTAGTAATCTAGTGTTGGAAATAAAATAAGGAGAGCAGTCATGGAAATTAAAAGCATATTAATAAAAGACACAACAAAAGAAGAGCGTATAAGAATTGTACAGGAAGCACTCAATCAGTGCGGAGGTGCCTGCGATTTTTGTAACGGATGTGATAATTTGGGTGGAGGTTCCGTTGATACATTTTATGAGCCATATATCAACGGCGAGAAGGAAATCCGTCAGTTGAACGAGGAATACAAAAGCGCAATGGTAAAGTAGTGCAACAGGTAGTTGCTTTTGTCAGCGCATATTCTACTGTATAATTCCTGTATAATATTTGAAGGAGGATGAGACTTTGGAAACAAAAAATATTATTTTGAAGCTTCGCACTCAAAGAGGAATGTCTCAGGATGAATTAGCTGAGAAAATTATGGTAACACGCCAGGCGGTATCGCGTTGGGAAAATGGCGAAACGATACCGAGTACAGAAACACTAAAACTTTTGTCGAGAGAGTTTGATGTATCAATCAATACACTTTTAGGAGAGCCAAGAAAGCTTGTCTGCCAGTGCTGCGGGATGCCTATTGACGATGACATATTAGGACGTGATAAAGACGGCACATTGAATGAGGATTATTGCAAATGGTGTTATGCTGACGGAACTTATACTTATACATATAGTAATATGGACGAGTTGATTGATATCTGTGTTAAAAATATGGTCAATGAGAATTTTACAGAAGAACAGGCTCGTTCATATGTGATGGAAATGCTCCCTAAGTTGGATTATTGGAAAAGATATGATGAGCTTGGTGACAATGGACAGTTTGACGAGTTTAAGAGGCAACTGATTGATGAGATAAATGACCTTCATGTGGATGGACTTCCAAGAGTTGAGAGGCTTAATGCACTTGTAGGTAAATATGTGAATCTGGAGTTCACACTTCCAAGCGGCAATAAAGTGAAGTTTTTGGATGATGGGAAGACATATCTGGGGAATCAGTTAGAATCAGAATTCGGAGGCGAAAGATGTTTTGGCATTCTTGCGGATATGGATTTTATAATGATATGCACCTATGAAGCAAATGGTGAAAACCCGGAACTAGTGCTCTATAAAAAGAGATGATTAGGGCAGAATGAGTATTATTTGATGACCATACTGAATCTGTATACGAAGCTGAGGTACATAAGCTTTACATTAGTATATGAGTTTTGTATATATTTTTTATTGAAAAATAAATAGATTAAACCACCGGTATATTTCTTTTTGTTCAGATATATTGTAAAATATGAAATAGTCAGATACAGTTCACAAGAAAATTCTGAAAGGAATGGTGCAAAATGGTTATAATGACATCAGCGTATGCTAATAAGATGCTTAAGAAGCTTACAGAGGATAAGGAGTACTGGTTAAGGAAGGAAAATGAAGGTTGTTCATATATTGCGGCAGCAGATGAGGAACCTGTGATACCTGATTATGATTATATGTCTGTGGCTGCTGAGATTGCAGCGATTGATAAGAAGATAATGAAGATAAAGCATGCAATCAATGTGAACAATGTCACTAACAGGATTGACATTGGCGGCGAGCAGATGACTATTGATGAAATACTTGTCAGAATGGCTCAGCTCAATAAGCGCAAGGCATTTCTTGACTCATTGAGAAAGCGCGCACCGAAGACAAGAATCGGCTCAGTTACATTCAGTGCAAGAAAGACGGCACCGGAGTACGAATATATCAACTATGATTTGGCACTTGTAAAGGAAGACTACGAGCGCATAGATGCACAGATAGCGGCAATGCAGATTGCACTTGACAAGTATAATCAGACTTTTGAGTTTGAGGTGGAATTATAGTAAGTGAAATCGGATTGCGGATATCATTGATTTTCCGTACAGATATGAAGTCAAATACAAAGAATAATTGCGGTTAATAACGTATATGGCGTATTGTTTATTGTTAGTGTTATTGCTTATTTTGTTATTTGTTATGAAATATTGTTTATGGTTTCCTCTTGGAGAAGCTTAGATCTTTTTTCATATCTGTTAAAAACTTTGCACGCAGGTGCATGGCATGGAAGTACGGTTTCATATGCCTTTTGAATATTAGCAAACGGGTGTGTGGAAATATTTATTTTCACACACCCAATTTGATTAGACTAAAAAGATAAGCAAAACATTATAAGAAAAATAAAGAAATATTGAAGGCAGATTCGGAGAGGAGTATATTTTATTTAAGCTTGCTTAAAGGGAGTGGTATAAGCGTAAGCAAATTAATTATAAAGTCAATAATGTTAAATATCTAACAAACGGTGTCTTGATTTGATATGTAACTTCCTTACTGGTTGTCCGGCAAAGAGGGTACATATCAATTTTAGAACACCGTTTTTTTTACCGATTAGATAGAAAAACAGACCACATATCGCAAATTACTTTATTTTTAGTAAAGCATAGATATAATCAAATATATGGAAAAGAGAGGAGCTGCAAATGAAAATAGCGTTTGAGATAAGTGATAAATATAAAAAAACGGAAGTCCATATCTGCTGTGAGAAGGACAGCCTTGAAAACAGGCAGATTTATATGACAGTCAGAGATGCTTTGGAAAAAAGTATAACTGCCTATGATGAAAATGAGCCGGTTATGGTGAGACATAATGACATCATAAGAATATTTACCCAGAATAAGAATGTGTATCTTCTGACTGAGAATAGACAGTATCGTCTGAGGGAGAGGTTGTATGAATTGGAGGAAATACTTGACAGTGGACAGTTTGTGAGAATATCCAATTCTGAGATTGTGAATGTAAGAAAAATAATTAAGATGGATACAAGCCTTACAGGAACGATACAGATGTATATGAAGGGAAATACGCAGACATTTGTGTCAAGGAGATATGTAAGCAGGATAAAGAAGGCTTTAAAGTTATAGAAAATAGAACTTGAAAGGATGAATGAGATGATAAAGAATCTATTATTTAGAATAGCAAATAGCTTTATGTATGCGATAGGGATAACAACAGTAGTCTATACTTTTATTATTTTTTTTACAGGGGGTATGCCTCTTCTGCCGGAGTATGCAGGGCGGTTTGACAATGATGTGAAAGCGTTGTTAGTACAGCTTATATTGATTGGCTTGATGAGTGCTGTGCTTGGAGGTGGTTCAATAATAATGGAGCTTGAAAGGCTTGGACTGATTGTGCAGAGCATTGTTTACTTTATTATATCGTTGTGTGTATGGCTTTTTGTGGGAGATTTTTGCTGGTGTATTACAAAATATCCTCAGGCTTTTATATCCGTAGTTGTGAGCTACACTATATCATATATTATATGCTGGACGATTCAGTATAGGATATGCAAAAAGAATATAGCCGATATCAATAAAAAATTAAAGGAATTGGAGGAGGATAATCATGGAGAAGGCTATAGTGATTGATGGCTTAAAAAAATATTATGGTGAAAAAGCGGCTGTAGATGGCATATCTTTTGAAGTTGAGCAGGGAACGCTTTTTTCATTGCTTGGTGTCAACGGAGCAGGAAAGACAACTACGATAAAGATGCTCACCGGGCTTGTAAAGCCTGATTGTGGGGATGCTTATGTGATGGGAAGGAGCATAAAAGATGAACTTGACCAAGTGAAGAAGATAGTGAGTGTTTCACCGCAGGATACAGCCATTGCACCGAATCTTACAGTCAGGGAGAATCTTGAGTTCATTGCCGGTATCTATGGTATGGGGCGGAAAAAAGCAAGACAAAAAGCCGATGAGATGATAGAAGAATTTTCGTTTGCTGATGTGGAGAAGACAATGGCAAAGACCTTATCCGGCGGATGGCAGAGGAGGTTAAGCATTGCCATGGCACTCATCACTGAACCGGAGGTTTTATTCCTGGATGAGCCGACGCTTGGGTTGGATGTCATTGCAAGGAGAGAGCTGTGGCAGATTATCAGTTCAATCAAGAAAAAAGTGACAATAGTGCTGACTACACATTATATGGAGGAGGCCGGGAGACTGTCGGATAAGGCTGCTGTTATGGTAAAAGGAAAGATTAAGGCGGTTGGAAGTGTGGAAGAGCTGCTAAAAAATACAGGTAAAGCTACCTTGGAGGATGCATTTGTATCGATAGTCGGTTCGGAATAGAAGGAGATGAGAAAATGAGAGGATTAGTATTTGGCAAGAGAACTTTTAAGGAGATATTGCGGGAACCGCTAAGCTATATTTTCTGTATAGGATTTCCTGTTGTTATGCTTGTAATCATGACTATTGTAAATGATGGCATACCTAAGGAGAGCGGCGTTACGGTTTTCAGGCTTAATAACCTGACTCCGGGAATAATGGTGTTCGGTCTTGGTTTTGTTATGCTGTTTACATGTATTCAGGTGTCAAAAGACAGGACAACAGCGCTTATGATGCGCCTTTACACATCGCCGATGAAAACGATTGATTTTCTGACCGGATATACACTTCCGGTTATGCTTATCGGGCTTATCCAGTCGATTGTGACATATGTGTGCGCATGGATTATAAGTCTGATTGTTGGCGAAAGCTTGGAGATAGTTAATATGCTGCTGTGTCTGGTATGCCTTATACCTACTGCGATAATGCTGATAGGCTTTGGCTTGCTGTTCGGCTCTTTGCTAAGTGACAAAGCTGCTCCTGGCTTCTGTTCAATAATAATTTCGCTTATCAGTATGGTTGGCGGCGTGTTCATGGATGTTGATATGATGGGTGGTGCAATAAAGAATGTGAGCCATGCACTTCCGTTTTACCATGGAGTGAATATTGCAAGAAGTGCTTTTTCAGGCAGTATGGATGGACTTATAAAATCGTTTGCGGTAGTAGCTGTCTGGGCTGTGGCAGTATATGCAATGGCTTGTATTATATTTAAGAATAAAATGCGTAGAGCATGATTTCGGTTTTAATACTGCTCACATGCAGGCATGATGCATTTATTTTACTTATTCTAAGGGAATCTTAATTACATTAAAAATAAAAATTGCAGTGCAGGCTGGATGTCATTTGATTGATAATGACACTTAGCCTGCTTTTTTTTATGAGTGCCTGTAACACAAACTGAGTTAGCACATCAACACACCTGACAATGTAGAAGTTATTACAAAATGTGTTATAGTTTTATGCATGTAGATAGTATTAATTCCTTCTAAACAGATATTGCGGATGTCAATGTCTGTTTAGGAGGAATTTTTTACACCCGAACCTTAAAAATAAAAAAATTTCTTTTTTATAAATCTTTTTTCAAAAAGCCATTGTCATACATAGTGAAAGCAATAAAATACTTTGGCAGACCGATGACAATTTGCATTTTCATTGGTATCAAGCGTCTTTTTTGACAGGTGATACAGATATGATGTTGCATGCACATAACACAAATATAAGTTGTTGGGATAATGCTTAAAATGACATATATATATCAATGTGTTTTTGTGGCATTGTTTTGTGCGTGCAGTTAAGATTAAAATGGGATGGCAGATGACTGGAAGGTCTGTACAATGGAGGTACTAAGGAATGAAAAAATTTATTATCACCCCCAAGGAAGATACATCCGTTACCATGACAATACGGATAGAGAGGGCATTGCAGGAGGAATATAATGATTTGGCGGTAAAAACCAATCGTTCCCGCAATGAATTGATATGTATGGCACTGCAATATGCTATTGAAAACATGGAATTAAAGGAAGCTTTAGAAGAAGCTTTAGAAGAAGCGGGGAAAGAGAGCTGATTGAATTTATATAGGTATAATTTATGCCGCAGATTTGATAGAGGCGGGTGGTATCA
>OGOW01002192.1_pt1 | contig 16139 bp, 17 predicted proteins | sample 1552781 | NCBI WGS metagenome assembly OGOW01 (sample SAMEA2580145, study PRJEB22360) | human gut metagenome | biome: human gut; feature: human-associated habitat; material: faeces | place: Denmark | collected 2008/2010
CCGCCGCAGAGATTTGTTTCGCCAGTTCCCGGTCACTGATCACCAGCGCATTTTCCGCTGCAAATACATCAACTGCAAATGCCTGCCGCAGATCCGTTGCCGTCGTAATTACCGGTTCTGCCCCCAGAATCTGCGCCGCTGCCTCTGCCAGTTCATTGCATCCGCCCACATGTCCAGACAAAATCGGGATCGCATAACGTCCCTGCTCATCGATTACCAGCACCGCCGGATCTTTCAGCTTATCCTGCACCCACGGCGCAATCAAACGGACTGCAATCCCCGCCGCCCCGACAAACAAAATTGCTTCCTTCTCCTGAAATGCTTCCTTGACCACCTGTTTCAGCGGTTTCGAATGTTCGGATCCTGTATAATCTAAAAAGTCAAACGCCTCTTCCATCTGCTGGCTTAATTTCTCCAGCAGGCGCGTCGCCGTCTCTTTTCCCTGTGCAGTAAAGCAAATGCAGATACCGTTCCTGACCCGAAGTTTCAACTGCTCCATTTATAACAATCCCTTTCTATTACTCATATACAAAACCATCCGTCCCCTGACGGAATTCAGTTGTGAATTCTGGCGCATATAAACGTGAGCGCTCGTATCCCGCCTGGGCAGTCACATCCCCGACGATAATCAGAGCTGTTTTTTTGATATTTTCAATTTGATTTACAATTTATATTTCCAATTACAGTACAAAGATACGGACTATTTTTGTAACCGCAAAATAAATTGCCAACTTTTTTTTACGTTTTTACCAAATTTTAACGTTTATGCCACAAAATCTTTAACGAACCCAAGATAATGTTTCGCCCTCGTATAAGCTACATAAACAAGATTGCTTTCTTGCTCTGCCATCCAAGGAACGTTCATACAAGGCTTAAACCACAACTTATCTTCGCATATGATAAATACTCGGTCACTCTCCAATCCCTTCGATTTATGAATGGTACTTAAACAAATACCCGATTTATTTCCATCAGAGAAGATTGTTTCAATACGGTCAATAACTTCTTTGGCGGTTTGTAACCCTTCGGAAAGAACCTCAATTGCTTTGACCTTATCTTCGTATCTTTTATACACATCGCTCTCCCGTGCTTCCTTTTCGGTGCATTTCTGCTTGCTAACCACTTTCCCTATTATCCGTGATAATTCTCTCTGGAGACGTTCTTCCACGTCCTTAATCTGTTTGCGATTGGTCTTTTTAATCATATTAACGAGATTGGTTCCAATATCCCTTCCCTTAACGTATGCTTTAACTCCCGAACTGATATATTTCATACATAAATCTACCAAAGGAGCTGTGAGACGGCAAAGCACCATATCTCCGTCTTGTATCTCGGATAAAGTTGCATTTCGGTTTACCATTCCTGAAGGAGCATTATCACGTGCTTCTATTTGCGGCACTATACTTTTAGCAAGGTCAATTATATCCTTATCGCAACGGTAGCATACCGATAGCGGAAGTTTAACCGTGCCAGGAATTTTCTTCAGCAAATTGAAACTCTCAACGTCCGCTCCTGCGAACCCGTATATTGCTTGTCTTGGGTCGCCCACTGCAATGAACCTTCCTCCATTCGGCTTAACGCATTTCAAGAACAATTCCCGTTGAGCCGCATTAAGGTCTTGGCACTCGTCTATAAATACCCAATCATATTTGAATATTTTCAATTGCTTAACGTTCGGGAAGTATATCATGTCAGTAAAGTCTATGAAAGCCGTTTCCCGTTCTCCCCATTGAATACCTTTGAGAGCCAAGTCGGCTTCATTATCCAAAAGGTCAATATCATGCTTGTAAGAAAGGTCTTCAAGTTCGGGTACGGTCTTGACTAAATTACATCTGCCAAGGTCTATAAGTTTAAGAATATTTTGCTTCCAAGCTCCCATTTGCTCATCGGGAAGAGGAACTGATGGAACTAAGTTTGAATAATTTACTCCGTTATTAACCCAAACCCGATACTTATCATCTTGTATTTGACAATCTAAGTTTCTCATACATAAAGAAGCTCCAAGACTGTGTAAAGTCTTTATATCTACGTTGGGCATATTCCCTATTTTGATTTTCAGCTCTTCCACGATAGCTTTATTGAAAGCCAAGAACAAAACTCTTTTCCCTTTCGGAATTTGTTTCAACGCTTCTACTATTGTTGTAGATTTACCCGAACCTGCCACTGCGTCTATAACCGCATTGCCCTTACCTATCCGAATGTAGGTGTAAACAGTTCTTTGATATTTGCTTGGTAAAAATGCCATAATCTTGAATTTTAAGTAGTTGTTGATACAAAGATACGGAGTAATTTTGTAACTACAAAACTTTTTGTCAATTATTTTTCTTTTTAACTTTGTTTAAACAAAAAGAGGAATAACTTCACAGTCACCCCTCCCTCGTTACAGCTTTACTATGGCAGTACAGCTATACATTTAAAATCAAATTGTCGCTTTTCAAAAGTCCTTCCAACTTTTCTTCGGTAGGTATCCAACCGCAAACAAAGACAATCGTTTCTCCTTGGGCTTTTGCAGCCTTATGCCAAGCATCTGATAGCTTCTTGAACCTTTGGTTGCGCATATAAAAATCGAAGTCTGAAACGGATATTTCCCACCAACTTCTATTCTTGTATGCGTAGGCAATCAAACCATCTTGCATTCCTTCTACCTTTTGGAGTATGCTTAGGATAAAATCTTCAATCTTCTTCATACATGAATTTGTTGAACTCTTCTTCTCCGATAACTAACTTCAACCGCTCGGATAGCAAATTGAGGTGTACTTCCTCATCAGCAATCAGCTTAGACGTTAATTGCATTGCTATCGTCATTGTTTTGGAGTAGTTCTCCGATACTTCGGATATTCTTGCTTGAATACCTTCGTAGAAACGGATTGTTTCTTGCTCGGCTGTTATCGCTATCTTCAACGCTTCTTCTGCGTCTTTCCCAACCTTTACGCCTGAGTTTACAAAACGCTGGTCTATCTTACCGCCTAACTTCCGAATGAAGTCTGAAAGTTTATCGTAGTGCTTCATTTCAGTCATTCCAATCCCCAACATAAGCTCTCCTATATCTTCAAAGGTAGCTTCTTGGGTAGTGTACATATGTATGGCTGTAAGCTCGGAGAAAGAGTTTGAACCGTTATGTATCGGATAGAACCATTCAGCTGCTACTCCGTCATCCGCTTTCGCCCCATCATACTCTGGATATTCATAATCGGGGTTTGAATAACGCATAGCATTTACCAACCCATCAGTAAGGTCGTCAAGTTGATTTTTGCTCAACGGCTTCATTTTCGCAAAGTCTTTCATATTCCTCAATTTTTCTTTGTTTATCTTCTTCGGTCATATTGCGAGTGCGCCCGATAATGTTGCATGATAATATATTCACGCTTCCATCGGGTTGCTTTTGCATCATAGTTTCAACGGCAAAGTCGTTACCGTGACCGAAGTCAACCCCGATAAATAAACCTTTGCCGTTGGTGAATTGTTGGAACTGTCTCATTATTTCATTCCCGTATGTCCGTAACCTCCCGCACCTCTCTCGGAGTCACGTTGAAAGCCTTCTACAAGTTTCCATGTAGCTTGGAATAAACCGCCTGAGCCGTTGCACACCGCCTGAGCAATTCTCTCCCCTCTCTTAACAACAAACGTCTCGTTGCTGAGATTAATCAAAGGCACTCCAACCTCTCCTTGGTAGTCGGCATCTATTGTGCCAGGTGCGTTGATAACTGTTATACCCTTCTTAACCGCCAAACCGCTTCTCGGTCTTATCTGCATTTCGGCATCCGTAGGTAGCTCAACATATACTCCCGTAGGAACAACGCAACGTTCCATGGGTTGAAGTACAATGTCATTAGCGTTTGCCGCATATAAATCTGCTCCTGCCGAAAGCTCGGTTGCATAATAGGGAAGTTTACCGAAACCCTTGATAATAATTCTTACGTCTCTCTTTTCCATTGTTGTCTATTTAATTGTTATAAAAATGTATATTTGAATCCCGTTGTTATCAAATTAGCTCCTAATTTAGCCAACCAGAAGCTGGATGAAATATCATCGTGTTCTCCTACACTCTCCAATCCCTTATCCGTGAACGCCACAGAGCCAAGGTCGGAGAATATGAGGTCTTTAACGTTGCGAGAATAGTCATCGCCTACGGGGATGTGGATTTTGCCACGCTCAAAATCTATCGCCAAACCTGGCCAACCCGTCTTCAAGTCATATTTATCTATTCCCGTAGTATGCCCCACAACTGGAAGTCCTTGACGGTCACTCTCTTGTACGAATATTTGTTGGAATGTATTTTGCTCCAATATCATCGTATCAGGTCTGAACCTTGCGTTGATACCTTTCAACGTCTGCATTTGCTCGTTGAAGGTCATTCCCTTTTGGCGGTGGAAATTAAGCAACCATCTTTCTCCCGTCTCATCATCTACTCCCCATGTACTGAACACGGTGTAGTCGGCTGCTACGTTAGCGGAGATTGCGAAGTCGCAACCCGTTACAACCTTGTTAAACTTAATCGGGAAGTCATCACGATTTCTTACCAATACATAATTCTCCATGCGGAGTAAAGAACGCTCAAGAACCTTCAATGGGAAGATTGATGCTTCATTCGTGATAGGTCGGCATAAGTTCTCACGGGAAAAGATTATGTTACCTTGCGTTGACCTCTTATCTAACAAATCAAAGAAGCTCCAACGCTGCGGCCAAAGTATTCGTCCATCGGGAAAGATTGCAGGATATTCAATTACAAACCATCCTTTCTTGCTCTTCAAATCTCCGTATAAGTCGGCTGCGTGGAATGGAGTTCCAACTACTACTATTTGTCCACCTGGCACAAGCATGTTCATAATTACCGAATGGAAATAGTCAATGCTCTTCTGCCTTTGTAGCTGACTGTATATGACGTTATCTTTCAATCCGTCATCTACGACTATCCAGAAAGGGTGAGCACCACGTACAGAGCTTCCAAATCCCTTACACGTCAATCTCGCTCCGTTCTTACATACGATATTCGTACTTGCCCACGCTCCGCTGTTTCTCGTATCGGGGAAAAGTCGGTTGCGCAATATATCGTTGCTCTCTATCGTTCCCTTCAAAATCTCCATTAAGTCCACGGACTGCTGGAGTGAGAAGCTAAACAAATACCCACGATTGGAATTTGCCTTCGTAGGTCTTGCCGAAAACACGTTGCCTCTCGGCTTTGCGTAGGAATAAAGTTTCCAAGCAGCGTATGCGTTGGAGAAGTAGAAAGATTTACCATGGTCACGGGCAGCTTCAATACAGAGCTTTCTATGACGGTGTACCAAATCTCCCCATTCCAAATGATGCCATGAGAGTTGGAAGTCTGGAATGACCGAAGTAATGAAGTATGTAAGGTTTCTTGTCCTTAAAGTTTCCTCAATACTCTCTGAAAGTCTCTCGGTGTACTTCGGGGAAAAGTCTATATCAGTCTTGCCCGTGTACATAACTTCAAAAGTGTCTCGGATTAAGTTATCAATAACAAAGTCCAAGTCACCCTCCGAACCTTCAAGAAGCTCATTTATGCCTCTTTCGTCCAAACCTTCTATAATTTCATCAACGACATTCAAACATTCCAAGCGGTGCATTGGGGTTTGAAGTATCAATCCTGAGTCTGTAATCATACCAAACGTCTTTAAACAGCAAAAGCTAACAAAGATTGCTCCTTGTTAGCTCCCACACTTATATTACCTTATTGTTATCCTGCGTATTCGATTGTTGAGTCAACCGCATCTTGCAGTTTCTTATAAAGTTCACTCTTTTCCTCCTTTGTCAAACTATCATCCGAATCAATCGAAGCCTTGTAACGTAGAATGTCGTTGTTAAGAATTTTGCACATCGACAATACATCCGTCTTTATGGTATCTCTTTGAGCCTTCTTATTAAAGATGAGACGGAACTCATAATCACCCTTTGTATATTCCAACAACCCGAATATTTGAAGAGCGTTCAAAGCTGTCGCTGCCTTCTGGTGAGATAACTTCGTAGCTCTACAGAGTTGAGTTCTTGTGAATACGGTATGTTCCGCTTGTTCGATAGGAGTTGAACCCGCAAGGATTAACCAAACTTGTTTTGCGTTACGTTCGGATTGAATACGATTGGTTGCGTCTGAAAGAAAGTTTGAGAGATTGTTCTTGTTTGCCGTTTCTCCTTTTGCATCAAGATAGTCGTCAATTACTTTATCTTCCAAGATAACCACATCCACCCCGTTCTCCCTTGCAGCGGTAGTTGCGGCTTGCGCTACAGTCGGATGAAGACAAGCCATAATCAATACTGATTGTTCTCTCGGTGGAACAGGTTTCTTGTATGTTTCCTCTTTAGGTGCTTGCTCTTCAAGTTTCGGAGCTTCTTCAACCTTCTTCCTCGTTCTCTTTGCAGGAAGTTCACCTGCGGCACGGGCAGCTTCAATTTCTGCCTTCGTTCTCCGTTTACGCTTCGGAGCTTCTGATTTGTTTTCCAATTCTGACATAGTCTTTACAATTTACGATATTATACTTGTTTTATCTCTTAATGTATTTCAAAGTGTGACGTATCAAATAGTCAGCAGCAACTTGAGGTGTCTCAAATAAGTCCTTGACGCTTATATTCTCCATTACCAAATACTTGTTAGGCTCTTCTATGTCGTCAAAATCAATTGAGCCATCTTCAGGAAGAGTGTTCCACTTCTCCCAATCTTTGTTTACAATCTCCAAGTTATAAAGAATTGTCTTGCCGTCCTCTCCGTAATGCAGGGATATTATTTTGCCCTCAACAATACCTCCGTCTTTCAGCGCAAATCTCATATCTCCTAAATTGGGGATAATTACTTGACGTTTTACTTTGACGGCTGGAGAAGAGTGTTGATGCGCATCCTTGCGCATCCTTGCGTGTGCTTGAGCGTTTTGGCTGAAGGTCGGCTTTACTTGAAGCAGGATAACCTTCAAAGTCCTCCGCTTTCCGTTCTCCTACGGGAACATAATATGACTTACGCTCTGATTTGGCTTCCTCGTGAATAGTCTTAACCAAATACTTAATGTCGGGAATGATTTGGGACTTAACCATGTAACGTTTCCCAGACATTTCTCCTTCTTCCTCAACCAAACCTAATTTAGCAAGAGCCTTCATAACGTATGGAGTGTATTTCTTTTCTACTCCTGCGCTTTCAAGAATTTTACCAATTGGTCTTTCTTTTACACTTATCCATACGTTAATGTTGGATACATTTAGAATTTCTTCCAAAGCCAGTTCTAAACCAGCTCTTACTTCTTCCACAGTTGCTCTTGCCATAATTATTACTACAATTTGATTTACAATTTTGTTACTATACCAATATAAACTTTGGCGACTTTTATTTTGGGTTTTTACCTGCACACTTAAACTCAAAGAACTCCTTGCCTTTCGTGCGCTCCCTCACTTCCTTCTCAACGCTCACTTCTCCTTTCTTGCTTCGGAGTTTTTTCATAAACCAACGTAGAAGGTCTGCGGTTGCTTCTACGTCATTCATAGCACCGTGAGCATCGGTTATCTTCAACTTGGCGTATCGGATTGCATCTGATAATGTAATCTTTTCATTTCCGTTTACTCCCCAAGTAAGTTTGGTCAAAACCATAGTATCAATAAAGTTATCTTGAAGAAGTTGCCAAATACTTCCTTTCTTACAATATTGGAAAGCCCATTCCAACATACGGTGGTCAAATGATATATTATGTCCTACCGATACCATACGTCTTGCATCTTCCCATTTCGCCTTCGATTGATATTGTTTCCAAAGCTCATGAGTAGTATTGATGAACTCCTTGACTGGAATACCGTTCTTTATATCGGACATCGTTACCATGGTCTTATCCAAAGCAGCTTGTTCAATCTTTAGGTCGGCATAAGGCTTAACAAATGTCTCATATCGGTCAAGCTCCTTTAGTGTTGTTCCTTCAAGAATAATACAAGCATATTGAGTGATTGGGTTTTCTTCGGGTTTCAATCCTCCCGTCTCGCAGTCGTGAACTATAAAATTACTTGTTATCATATTGTTTTAAATTAAGAATACCGTAAACTTAGTAAATAAACCTTGTTCACGGTATTCGGAGATATGGAAAGATACAGAGATTATTTCGTTTCTTCTCCTCCTACGGGTTGATGTTCGTTATTATCTGCTTCAGACGGTGTTTTATCTGCTTGCTCCGTGCCTTTCGTTTCTTCAGCAGCTTCTTCCTCGTTCTCTTCAAATTCTGCCTTTAAAACAGTTTGGTATAATCCGCAATCTTCTTTGTTATCGCAGCTTTCGCAAGTTTCCTTGTTGAAAGTCATACCTGGCAATATCATACTGCTGGGGAACGGTCTCAAACGTTCAGCATATTTCTCGGCTTGACCAGTCATGTCTTCCCATGTACGTTGTTTAACCGCTTCGGAACGCCCATGACGCACGCCCATGACGCACGCCCTTGGCGTATGCTTCTTTGGCTATTGCGTCAACCTTCTCGCTCAAAAGCTCCGAACTCTTCTCAATGAGCTGCTCAACTTCCTTCTTTGACCAAGACTTCTTTTCGGCAAACATCTTCGGTTCAATCTCGGTCATGACTTGGTAAACTACGGCTGCACCTTCGGGGTTGTTACGTCTTTTGTACGTATGTGCGCTGAATTGAAGAGCTTGCCAAATTACTTCTCTCTGTCTCTCGTTGAGCAACATGCTCAAAATGAATCTTCTTAATTTCATTTCTTTTTGTTTTTATTGTTTAACATATTGAATATATCCCAACCTGCTGTGTAAACCAAAGTCCATTGACCTTCTTCGTCCTTTCGTATTACCTTCACATACTTCTTTCGGAACTCCGTTGGCGGTGTATTAACCGTTGGATGTGAAACTTGCTCTTCAAACGGAGCTACTTTTACAAGCTCACCTTTCTTCCAAGGCTTCAAGAGGTGCTTGTTGTACGAACGCTTTTCAGGCTCTTCGTTTACTACCAAGAACTTTGGTAATGCTTCTTTGTTCGTGATTGCTTCCATTACTGATATTGTTTAATCTTCTGGACTTATAAACTTTGGGCAAAAAGAAACTGGGCAGGAGAATAAACCTCCAAAACCCAGTTCCCAAAAGCATATTGATGGAACATGCTTTATTTCTTGCCTTTCTTAGCAGCCTTCTTCGGTTGGATAACCTTGGGCGAGCAGTGCCAGGATTACTCCGGTCAATACGTCACCACTACCTCCGGTTGCCATTCCTGGATTCCCGGTCGGATTGAAGAAACATTTGCCTTCGGGGGTGATGATGGCGGAATAGGCTCCTTTTAAAACAATGTGGACATGAGCGGCATGAGCCAACTCGCAAGCCTTCATCAGACGTTCGTAGGAATCCTGACATTTGCCGGTCAGACGTTCCAGCTCCTTCGGATGCGGGGTGAGGATGGAGCCTTTCGGCAGATGTGTAAGTGCGTGGCGGTGGTTGGCAAGGATATTAAGTGCATCGGCGTCTACTACAACAGGGGCTTGGCAGTGTTCCAGTTGCTCCAGTAGGGCAGCTTCCGTTTCTTCATTTCGTCCCAGTCCCGGACCGATGCCGACTGCTTGATAGTCGTCCGTGTCGGTAGGTACGGCAAAACAGGTTTCGTTGATGTCGGTTTCTACGATTGCTTCGGGTATGGAGGTCTGCAAGATGTCGTTGTTGCACATTGGTGCATGAACAGTCAGCAACCCTACTCCCGAACGGAGGCAGGCACGGGCGGCGAGAACAGAAGCTCCTGCCATTCCTTTTGAACCGGCAATCAATAGTGCATGACCGAAGTTTCCCTTGTGGGCAAACTGTTTGCGTGGCTTGATGAGTGAACGGATTTGCTCTATTTCCAACATTTCGTAGTTCGTTTCCATCTCTTCAATACCGTCTTCGCTCAATTGGATATCCAACAATTCCCATTCTCCGACAAATTCTGTGTTTTCTGCGAAAAGAAAGGCGAGCTTCGGCAGTTGCAGACTGAAAGTTACGTCGGCACGGATAATATTAGCTTTTACGTTGAATGTATTTTCTTCTCCCATCAGTCCGGAAGGGATGTCGATGGCTACTACCATGGCAGGGGAGGAATTGATGTATTTCACTACGGCAGCGAATCCGCCGCTCAACGGTTTGTTCAGGCCTGAACCGAATAATCCGTCGATTACCAGATGGTCGGGCGTCAGGGCGGGAGGTACGAATTGGGTACTGATCTCGTGGAATTTTACTTCTTCCATCATTTCTACCAGTTCTTTATTGGTCTGGCAGTCGGGTGAAAGTTCTCCTTTCGTGTTGAAGAGAAATACCTCGATTTTATATCCTTTTTCAGCCATCATGCGGGCTACGGCGAGAGCGTCTCCGCCATTATTCCCCGGTCCGGCAAAGATAGTGACCGGCGTTTCCGTATTCCATCTGTCTGTGATGGCTTTAGTTAATGCGGTTGCTGCACGTTCCATCAGGTCGATTGATGCAATAGGTTCGTTCTCAATGGTATAAGCGTCCAATTTCTTGATACTGCTGCTTGGAAATATTTTCATTGCGATGTTCTTTTAGTTTTCGGATTACAAATGTACATGATTCTTCTGACTTTTCCCGTTTGTTGTGGGAAGAAAACCATAATTGCAACTTTTAATTCATCATTAGTTCTATCTTTGGGTCAGAGAAATATCTGCTTTTGAACTATTAAGTGTTAGAATAACTCCGCCAAAAAATAATTCAATGCAGCACCATTATGAACTTACTTTTATTTCTCCTGAAAAAGATTTCTGGTTCTTCGTCAAATTTGGTGGTAAATTCTTTATCTCTTTATTTCCAAGTTAATAATTATCCCTTTTTACTCACTTTCATAAGAAAATATAGGCACTGACTGAATTAGCTAAATGAGCGGAGAAAAACTTACCACCAAATTTGACGAAGAACCAGATTTCTTCATTTCATTTCTCATATTCTCATTGTTTTTCGATAAACGAAAGCTAATCAAATAGATATCTTATGAGAAACACTTTTTCGAAACGGTATTTCTCATAAGTTCTCCCATATTTTGGCTCAAAAGCCGCCTTATTCTCATAGTATTTCAGGGTATTTCTCATAGTCAAAAGCCATTTGTTCTTCCTTTTTTCTTTCAGCCTGCCTTATTTTTATCAGGAAATGAAGCTACTATTTAGATAAAATAGTGGCTTTTTGCTTGAAGATGCTCATTAGTTCCGATTGTCCCATATATTGTGGGAAAGTATTCCCATATATTGAAGGAAAACTTTCCCACAAAATGAGGGAATCCTTTCCCAAGCTGTTGGGAATCTTTTCCCACAATATATGGGACTAAGGCACTGTATATGGAAACAAGCAAAAGGAATACATCGTTCTATTTATTTAATGCCGGCTTCCGGCACATTACACTATGAGAAATACCTTGAAACACTATGAGAATAAGGTCTATTTAGAGCTAAAATACGGATAAACTTATGAGAAATACCGTTTTAAAAAGTATTTCTCATAAGATATTAATCTGATTATCTTCCGTTTATCTAAAAACAATGAGAATATGAGAAATGAAAATGAAAAATCGTTTGCAGGGAGCACGGAATAGATTGTATTTAGTTCATTTTTTGTACCAATAATGAGTCTATTCATATCTCAAATTCAGTTTCATTTATTTTTTGTTGATCGTTTGTATCGTCCGGCATACCTTTCCGTTTTTATCCACGCCTTCTATGGTAATATCCTCCGGTGCAGTGCTGTCCGGAGTATAATATTCTATAGTTGCTTTTCCGTCTGCATCCAGTTGTAAGGATGGATTCCAGTAGATAGTACTTCGTAAATCCGAACGTTGATCGTTCTTTTTCTCGGGAGTGTCATAAGTCGGTTGATAGAACTCTACTGAATCGCTATATCCCAATGGAGTACATGTAATAATGCCCTGTGCCGGTCTTGCCGGGAGATCCTTGCCGTCTTTCAGGGTAATGACAATAGCGCCTGCCGAACCGCGGGAACCTAAAATTGCTGCATCAGCACCACGAAGAAGGCTCAAACTGGACATGTCGCTGGTTTGAATCATGGTCAGTATGTCGTTGTCGTCTTCATAGACAACATCATCAATGACGATGACGGGTTGTTCGGGATTGTTGCGGATATGTATTTCGTTGCCGTTTGTCACACTGACCCCCGGAAGCCTGCTGACTGCATCGAAAGCCGTCTGTGCACCGAATCCTTCAAGTCTGTCTCCTTCGATAGTGTAGGTATTGATGCCTCCTGTATAAATACTTTCCGAACTGGCTTTCTTGCGGCTTCCCGTAACCACTACTTCTTTTAGGTTGTATACTCTCATTCCACCCTCCATATAATACTGGTCGCGGGTATTTAGCAAATAATCTTCCATAAAGGAGGTTGACGTTCCATCATGAAAAGGAGATTTAGGAGAAGCTACCGGATATTGGGGAGCATCGATCACAATGTCCACTCCGGCGAATCCTCTTTTAGTACGTGCCTGAACGAGGAAAGTTGTGCTGTCTCTGAATGATGTATTGACGATGAATTCTCCTTTATCATCTGTGGTAGTAGTGGCAACGATGTTCTGTTTGGGAGCTAAAATACAAATAGGTCCTTTTTTGACGTTGCCGCCGAAGAAACCTTTGATACGTCCGCTGATCGTTTGTCCCTTTTCTATATAGTTGGTGAGGTTCAATGAAGGCGAAGTCAGCACATTTCGAATATGATGCCTGCGCCATCCGTGCGTCATCATCAAGAAGTCTATCGTGCGGAGAGTCCGCAGGTCTTGCTGAAGAACATAATATCCCGGATTTTCTACATATCCTTTCAAGTCGGAAGTTAGTAAAAGATTCGATAAGATATTATCTGCAAGTGAGTCCGGCTGGATACTTCTTCTGTCTGTAATGCTGACGGAGAAACTACCTTCTACCGGAGTTCCGTTATCATCCTTTGCTGAAATTTGCAAGGAAACCTTTTCTCTTTTTCCGTATGTAGGCTTATCCGCAAGGATTTGCCATTGATGTGGATTCCGGTCGGGTACGAAAACTAAACGTTCGCTAAGTGCGTTTCCCTGTTGGTCGATTAACATAAAATGGGTGATACCTGCGTTGAATAAACTGTCATTCATTCTTCCAAAAGTCCTGTCGGCACTGACCGGTTGCAAGATTGCCAGCTTTCCACGAGTGTGTGCAATCAAGAATAACTTTTGAGGCCACTGGGTAGCTTCTGTTTTTTGGATTTCGTAGCGTATTTCCTTTTTGTAATGCGTCATGGAAAGAGCGATTCCTTTTTCTTCTGCGGCTGGAAGATCGAATCGCTTGGTAATGCCGTCACTAGACTTGGCAATCACATAATAGGAGTTCCCTGCAATCGGGTTCAAGGTGAAAACTCCCATACCATCATGCTCCGAGCGAAAAGCAGTTAATGTGTCTCCTTTTGCATCGAACAGAAATCCTTCTATTTCTGTGGAAAAACCATCTGATCCTTGAGCTTTGAAAGCTATGTTTTGATGAGCAACGGTCAAGAGAGCTCCGCCTTCCGGGAAGAACTTAACGTCAAAGTCTTTTGTAAACGAAGGCAGATAGAACGTTCTCTTATAAATATATTGAGGATCGTCAAATTCTACTTCAATCTGGCGTGCGGCAATAGGCTTCAGATCCGGCAGAGAAATAGAAATCAAACCGCTTTCGTCTGTCTTTCTTTTACCTTTATCTTTTATCTTTCCGTTTTCGATGGTGCGATAGCGGATGGTTGTATTTCCGAAAGCCTCTTGTGTGTTGCTGGTAAATCTGACCCTGGCTGTATAATGTGATTCGTCTTCTTGTTGATACTCAATAGTTGAAACAATCGTGTTATCAATCGAATTACCAATTTTCAGATTACGTGAATAAAAGAATTCCGGTTCCTGGTTAAGCATCCAGTTGCTATATCCTCGCAAATAATAGTCACCTGCAGGGAGAGTGGGAGGGAGGGTGAAAGCATTATGGAAACCTAACGAATCTCTGCGAATTTTCTTGCGTTCCACGATAGAGTCGGAACGATTGACAAGCTCCGTAATGATGAAGTTACTTTGTGTATTGTCTTGATGGGTGACAGAATTTACGAGATACCCCTTGAACCAGATTTTTTCTCCTGCTCCATAGAAAGGCTTATCCAAATGCAGATACAGTTTCTCTTGCGGAACTTTCTCCAGCAGATTGAAATACGCAAGAATTGTATCTTGTGTGTTTTGTCCGGATAATGAGGTAAAACAGAATAACATTCCGAAAAAGAAAGCCATTGAACCTCTATTCATTGAAAATGTAGTTTTGCTTTTCATACGATATATCTTTGAATACTGCGTAAAAGTACCACTTATTTCAAGATCGCAAAAAAGATTCATCAAAACAATACAGAATGTGTATGATATTACAAACTTTTGTACGAATGATGCCTTTATGATTTATGCATCCAGATAGAAAGTACTTTCCTCTTTACTGCCAGTATGTTAATTACCGATACGACAATGAATAACACAACGCCCATGCTGATAGCTGCCCATAATGATCCGGTTTCCAGTTGTGGAAACAATAATCGGATACTGTCTATGTAATAACTGCGTAGCCAGGAGACTAATCCGATGGATAATACAAGTACGATAACGTTTAGCCCTACCGTGAGTAACTGATAAGGCAATGCTACCTTGTTGGGACTGTATCCGATTAATAACAAACTCTCCAACTTAGTCGTATTTTTCTGCAAGAGCAAGAAAATGCTCAACATCAGGATATAGAATGAAAGAATACTGATAAATAAACCTACCCCCAATACAATACCTACGATAAGACGGAGGAAATAAGTCGTTTTTCCGGCATCCAGTTTGCCGTCTTCCGTTTCATATCCTTTCTTTTGAAAATAGCTGGCGATAGCGGAATCCGCCGGATTGCTCACTTCGATAATCAACCGCGCCGGTTGTGCTTCTGCATTCGGTGCGAAATTCTCATTCGCCCATTTCATAAAAGACTGGGGAACAAGAATCGTATTCAGACGATTGGAGAAGCCGACAATGTTTCCTTTGTACTGTTCCACCCGTCCGTTTCCACGCATCATAATATCCATTTGAATCAGCCCCATCAATCCTTCCGAGAGTTTGGGAAGACTACGGCTCTGTGCAAAACCGAAGTTGTAAAGGTTCAGATAGTTGCGGGGAATGATAATGGGGATGGTATGCGTGCTTTCGTCGAAGTGCCATTTGTCGAGTTTGATGTCGACAAACTCATCAGGAACAGACTCAAAGAACATATCCGTGGAAAGATGAATACCAGCTTCCTGCATGCCCAATCCTGCCGATACTTTGAATTGAGAAGGAGTGAAAGCCCCTATTGTTTTGGTAAACGGTTGTTTCTTCAAATCCGCAATATCTTCGGCAGAGAACGTATTACTCTTTCCTGCAAAAGAACCGAGTGTGCTGATTTTCTTTGTAGCTATGATGAAATCCTTTTTCATAAAGCTGTCTCCTTCGGTGAATACCGGAATGACATCTTTATAAAACTGCACGCTAAGCAATACAATCATCATGCCGAATAGATTGGCTAAAAAGAAACCGGCCAGTTGACCGATACTGATATGTTGGCGGAGGAGCTTCCAGACAAGAGTTGGCATTTTATTTATGATTTTACGATTTACGAATTGAAATGTTGCAGTGGAGGGAGACGGATGATTTTCTCACTTACTATTTCCCACTCATTTTTTTTGTTATTTATTACTCGTTACAGTTGAAGTATATGGTTGTAAGGCAACTCGATATGCTTACCGATGGAGGTTGCGATTACACCGGCTCCTTGTGCCTTTGCCTCGGCAATGATAAGTTCGCCCATGATGCGGCTGTTATCATCATCCAGATGGCTGATCGGTTCATCCAGAAATATAAAGTCGAACGGCTGGCAGAGTGCCCGGATAAAGGCAACACGTTGCTGCTGTCCGAAAGATAGTTTGCCGGCTTTCACATTTATTTTATCTGCGATACCCAGTTGCTCGAAGAATGATAAGATTTCTTTTTTCTTTTTGCATCCGGTAAGGTTATTCTTCAATTGTACATTTTCAAGAGCGGTCAGTTCGGTGAAGATGCGTAAATCTTGAAAAAGCATACTTAGTGAATGCTTTCTTAGGTCGACCCATTGCTTCACGGAGTATGCTTTGATATTGGTTTCATCGAAATTAA
>OGOW01002200.1_pt1 | contig 16100 bp, 15 predicted proteins | sample 1552781 | NCBI WGS metagenome assembly OGOW01 (sample SAMEA2580145, study PRJEB22360) | human gut metagenome | biome: human gut; feature: human-associated habitat; material: faeces | place: Denmark | collected 2008/2010
GCTGGTAATAATGATTGGAGGAATTTTTATAATTGGACCAATCATCGGATTAAATGCGGCTGGTGGTTTTGAAAATATCGTTCAAACGTACGAGGCAGAAGGATTAACTTTAACTAATCCTTTAGCTAATGGACTGAGTTCAGGAATGATAGGGGTTGCACTATCATATGTGTTGTGTTGCCCTGGGGATCCTACAATGCCACAGAGAGCCTTGTCGGCAAAAGATGATAATACCGCCACATTTTCGTTTATTACAACCGGATTTATTGCGTTTGCATTTGGAGTAGCATTATTGCTAATTGGAGGAGCAGCACATATACTTGTCCCAGGCCTGGAAAATTCAGATGCAGCATTACCGATGTTTGTATTAGAATATTATCCACCTGTACTTAAAGGACTTGCAATTGCGGGAATGATCGCAGCAATTATGTCATCATTTGACTCGTTCCTAATCCTAGCAACGACACACATTATGTACGATATTGGATTAATTATTAAACCAGATTTATCTGAAGAAAAAATTCATAAGAGTTTACCAATATTAACCGTTGTTTTGGGTATTGTAGGAGCTATTATCGCCCTATTTGTTACAAGCCTATTAGGATATTTATCAATGGTATTCTCAATTGTGGGATCATCTCTAGTTCCAGTTTTAATTGCAGCATTATATTTTAAGGATGGCCCTGTTGGAAGGGCAGATGGCCCGCCTCGGCGTAGAGGTGCGGACCGGCTGCACCGTAAATACCATCAGCCAGAACCGGAACGGTTACACCGTCCTCTTCGACAGCGCCGAGCACAGCAACGAGACCCTCCACGCCGATGCCGTCATGTGTGCGCTGGGCGGCAACGCAGGCCCTCAGTTCGGCACCGACGGCTTCGGCACCAAGTTCGCCGCCCAGTGCGGTGGGAAACTGGAGCCGCTCTACCCCTGCCTGACCGCCTTGCAGGTGGCAAAACCGAACAGATCCCTTGCGGGCATCCGGGCCAAGGCCGCAGCCTCCCTGCTGGACCTCGACCGGCACACCACCCTCGCCGCCGAGACGGGCGAGGTACAGTTCACCGAATACGGCCTGTCCGGCATCTGCATCATGCAGCTTTCCGGTCTGCTGGCCCCCAAGCGCGGGCCCAAGCGCCCGGCCGTGGAGCTGGACCTCTTCCCCGCGCTGGACGAAGCGGCCCTGACGGCCCTGTTCGCGGGGCGGGTGTCCCTGCTGCCCGGCAAGACCCCCGCCGATTTCTGGACGGGGCTGCTGAACCCGAAGCTGGGCAAGGCGCTCTGGGCCGCAGCTCATCTGCCGGATAAGCCCCTGAACACCCTGCCCGATGCCGCGTGGCAGGTGCTGGCCAACACCGCAAAGCACTGGCTCTTCGAGGGGCTGACCCCCTGCGGATGGAAACAGGCCCAGACCACCGGCGGCGGTCTGAGCCTGACAGAGCTGGAACCCAGTTTTCAATTCAAGGGCTGCCCCGGCCTCTACTTTGTGGGCGAAACGCTGGACTGCGCCGGAATGTGCGGCGGCTTCAACCTCCACTGGGCCTTCGGCAGCGGCATCACCGCCGGGCGGGACGCGGTGCACTCGCTGTCAGCGGCGCGACATCCCGCCCATAAAAAACGCGGGCAGCGTAATTTCGGGTGATCCGTGCCACCGTGCCGGAAAGCCCCGCCACGCCCACGAGGTTGGGCAGCATCATCAGCCCATTGAACGTGTCGGACAGGTCCCACGCGAGGTCGAGCTTCATCACCGCGCCCACCACGATGATCCCCACGAACACGGCCTGATACGCCCCGCCGGCCCGCGGCCCCAGCAGGTAGCTGACCGCCTTGGTGCCGTACTGGCTCCATCCCAACACTGTGGAGTAGGCGAACAGTAAGATCGACACCGCGATGAACTTGGGCCCGAAGCTGCCGAAGACGGTGGAAAAGGCTTCGCCCACCAGCGCGGAACCCACGACCCCGGCGGCGGCGCGGCCTGTTTCCAGATCCACCAGACCCGACGTCAGGATGACAAGGGCTGTCAGGGTGCAGACCACAAGGGTGTCCGCAAAAACCTCGAACAGCCCCCACATCCCCTGCTGCACCGGCTCGGTGACGTTGGAGGACGAATGCACCATGACCGACGCGCCGAGACCCGCTTCGTTGGAAAAGGCCCCCCGCTTGAACCCCCACGTCACGGCGCGGGCTACGCCGCAGCCCAGCACTCCGCCGCCCGCCGGGGCCAGCCCGAAGGCCCCCCGGAAGATGGCCGCGAAGGCCGCCGGGACGGCAGAAGCGTGGACCAGCACCACCACCAGCGCCCCGCCGAGGTAGAACAGGGCCATCAGCGGCACGACCCGCTCCGCCACCGCCGCCACCCGCTTGAGCCCGCCGAAGATCACCGCCGCCGAACATCCGGCCAGCACCACCCCGGTGGCCAGTTCCGGCACCCCGAAGGCGGTGCGCAGGTTCCCCGCGATGGAATTGATCTGGCTCATGTTCCCCATGCCGAACGACGCCAGCACACAGGAGGCTGCAAACAGCACGGCCAGCACCCGGCCCAGCTGCTTGCAGCCTTTTTTGCGCCCCAGCCCGTCGGCGAGGTAGTACATCGCGCCACCCTGCCACGCGCCCTCCTCATTCTTGTGCCGGTAAAAGATGCCCAGCACGTTTTCGGAAAAGCTGGTCATCATGCCGAGGAGGGCCATGACCCACATCCAGAACACCGCCCCCGGCCCGCCGCTGAGGATGGCCGTTGCCACCCCCACGATGTTGCCGGTGCCGATGGTGGCCGCCAGCGCGGTGCACAGGCTCTGGAACTGGCTGATCGCTTGATCGTCGGTGCCCGTGTGGGCGGTCACGCTCCGGTCGGTGAAGATGGCCCCGACGGTCTGCCGCATCCAGTACCGGAAGTGCACGAGCTGGAAAAAGCCCGTCCGCACCGAGAGCATCACCCCCGCCCCGAAGAGCAGTGCCAGCCCCAGCGGTCCCCACACGACCCCATTGACCGCGCCGTTGACGGCAGTAATGGTCTCCAACATCGCAAGATCCCCCCTGCCACACTGTATGGCAGAGGGGATCGTTGTATGCGCCGGGATCGTTTTTTGTATAATCCGCCCTTTGCCGGGCCATCCTTTCGGTATCATTTGCAAAAAGGAGGGCGCAGGATGCACAAGGGAGGTTGGAGGCCATTCTGGGCTGCGCTGTGGGCGGCGTTGCTGGTGCTGCTGCCCCTTGTGGGCGGCACGGTGCTGCTCACCCGCCGGATGCTGCACACCCAGCTCCTTGCCCAGACCGCCGAACCTCAGCAGGGCGTGCCCATCACGCTGCCCAAGGAGGACGACCGGATGACGGTGCTGCTCTGCACTGCCGGGGAACAGCCGGGCTTTCTGCTCCTCTACCTGAACGCCCCGCAGAACGTCTGCGGCCTCTTGGCCGTGCCGGGGGAGCTGACCGTGCCCTTCGGGGATGGGGAAGCGTCCCTCACCCGCTGCTACGCGGCGGCGGGCCCGGCGCGGTGCCGCCAAGCCCTGCTGGAAACGCTGGCCCTGCCGGAGGATACCTTTTATCTGGCTCTTTCCCCCGCCGTGCTGGAAAAGCTGGCGTCCCGCTACGGGGCCGTGCGGGTGGGGTTCTCCGGGGCATTCACCACCGAAGAGCTGGCCGCCCTCGGCCAGACCGGCAATGTCCAGACCCTCAGCGTACCGGAAGCCTCCGCCTTTCTGACCGGCCTCGACGAAGCCGGGCGCATCCCGCCTGCCCACCGGGCCGCGGCACGGGCCGCAGTGTGGGACGCCTTTTTCCGGCAGGATCTCGAACTGCTCCCCGCCTCCCTGCCGGACGCCCTCCGGGCCCAGAGTTCCGCCCTGCTGACGGACTTCACCGCGCAGGACTACGCCCGCCTCGGCGAGATTCTGGAGTTCCTCGCCAACCGCGCAGCCCCCATCCGGGCCGACGCTTTGCCCGGCGCATGGGACCGGGCCAGCGGCACTTATTCGGTCACGGAAGCCTCCCGCGCGGCGGTGCAGACTTTCCTCAACGTTTCGCCCACCGACGAACAGGCATCGTCCGCCAGCGAGCCGTAACCCAGCACGAACGTTCCCGCAAGGCCGGGCGTTTCGCCGGTCAGGTCAAAATCGCTCAACAGACTCAGCCGCACCCCCTGCTGTGCCGCCGCCACCCGAAGGGCCGGGTCCGGCGGGGCCTGTTTCACCTCAGCCAGCAGGTGCAGCCCCGTGTGCAGCCCGGCTAAGGTCAGCTCACCGGGGGCAAAAGCCCCGTTCAGCGCCTTGGTCAGCGCGTCCCGCCGGGCCTTGTAGGCCACCCGCTCCCGCGCCAGATGCCGGGTAAAGTACCCCTCGGTGATGAACCGGGCCAGCGTCTGCTGCTCGAACCGGCTGACCGTGCTGGAATAAAGCCGGTAAGCCGCCCGCCACGCCGGGAGGAGCTGCACCGGCAGCACCATATAGGCGATGCGGATGCTGGGGGCAAGGCTCCGGGAGCAGGTGGAGAGATAGATCACCGGGCCGTCGGCCCCGGCCATCCCCTGCAAGCTGGGCAGTGGGCGGGTGTCGAACCGGAACTCGGAGTCGTAGTCGTCCTCGATGATGTACCGCTCCCCCGGCTTGCGGGACGCCCAATGGAGCAGCTCCGCCCGCCGCCCGGCGGGCATGGTGACCCCCGTGGGGAACTGGTGGCTTGGGGTGACGTAGCAGACCGCCGCGCCCGACCGGATCAGTGCCTCGATGGACAGGCCGTCCTCGTCCACAGGCAGGCAGCAGCAGGGCACGCCGTTGTTTTCCAGCACCCGCTTGGCGCGGGGGTAGCCGGGGTTTTCCACCGCCGCCGCACCGGGCAGCAACGGGGCCAGCAGCCCCAGCAGGTATTCCAATCCAGCTCCCACCACGATCTGTTCCGCGCTGCACCGCACGCCCCGGTACTCTTCGAGGTAGCCGGCCAGCGCCCGCCGCAGTTCGAGATCGCCCTGCGCGTCGCCGTGGGTCAGCAGCTCCGGCGAGGAATAGAGCAGCTCCTTTTGGAGCCGCGCCCATGTTCGGAACGGGAAGAGCGCCGGGTCCACCCCCCGCGTGGAGAGATCATAGCGGACGGGCCGCTCCAGCTGGGCCGCCGGGGGCAGCGGGGCCGGGGCGGCGGGCAGGGTCTCCGGCCGGACGGGCAGGGCCAGATACTCCTGTACATAAAAACCGCTGCGCTCCCGCGATTCCAGATACCCTTCCGCCGCCAGAAGCTGATACGCGGCGTCCACCGTGTTGACCGACACCGACAATTCCGCCGCCAGCCGCCGCTTGCCGGGCATCCGAGTGCCCGCCGGGATGGCCCCGGTGCGCATTTCCTCCGCAAGGCTATCGTAGAGCTGTTCGTACAGCGGCACCGCCGAGGCCGCATCCAGCGCTGTTGTCAAGTGGAACACAAAACCCCTCCTCTTTTTGGGCAGTCTCCCAAACTGACCCCATAAAAAAACTCTATTCTGGGTATTTTCACGGGTTCAGTTCTGCGTATAATAAGAGCATACCCGCCGAGACCGAAAAAGTCAATCGGTTTTATGGGTTTTGTGAAAATGGAGGGAATACATCATGTCAACAACCGCAATGTGGCTGCTGCTGGCAGTCGTCGTCATCGTTATCCTCTTTGCCAGTGTGCTGTATAAGCGCACCTTTACCGTGCACGAGCTGGCGCTCACCGGCGTCATGGCCGCGCTGAGCCTTGTGGCCTACCTGTTCTTCCGGGTGCCGTTCTACGGCGGCTCCTCGTTCCATCTGGGCAACACCTTCACGGCCCTGACCGCCCTGCTGCTGGACGGCGTGTCCGGCGGTCTGGCCGGTGCCATCGGTCTGGCGCTGGCCGACATTCTGGCCGGTGATCCGGGTTACGCCGTCACCACCTTTGTGCTGAAGTTCATCATCGGCATCACCTGCGGTGCCGTGGCACACAAGGCCTTCAAGCTCCGCGACCTCGACCGCCACAGCGCCGGTTACCTCGTCAAGGTCATCGTGGCTGCCGGTTCCGGTCTGCTGCTGAACGTCGTCACCGACCCGTTCCTCGGCTATTTCCGCAACGTTTACATCTTCGGTCAGGAGTACACCGTCGCACAGGCCCTTTCCAAGATCGCCGGCGGCGTCACCTTCGTCAACAGCGTGGCCTCCACGGTCTGCGCCGTCATCCTCTACCTCGCCCTGCGCCCGGCGCTGGAACGCGCCAATCTCCTGCCCAAGGGTGAGAAGAAACACTAAGCATTTCTCGAACCTCTCCACAGGTCTCTGACAAAACCGCCCCCGGTCCTGCACGTTCATGCAGCACCGGGGGCGGTTGCGTTTTAATTGATACTGTTTTGTTCCAGCTGCTCCAAAAAGACGTCCGGCGTATAGACCGGCACCGACGATTTCGCGTAGTCTTTCGTGTTGCGGGTCACGATGCAGTCCACCTGAGAACGCAGTGCCGTTTCGATCATCACGGCATCCTCAAAGTCCGCAGTCGGGGATGCGATCGCGTGGAACACATCCTCTGCCGAAGTATCCAGCAGCCCTACGATCGTCAATAGCTGACTGAGTTTCTGACGGCTTTCCTTATCACTGTGGGTGCAGCGGTGGGTCAGGTAATAGATATCCGTCGCCGCCTTTGCGGTAATGCAGCCGGTAAACCATTCCGCTGCGGCCGCGCGGAAGATGCTTCGTGCCGGAATGGAGAACGGCTCCCGATTTTGCAGAAAATCCATTACGACGCAGGTATCCAGCAGCGCCTTCATAACTTCCCCAGCCTTTCCTCCCGTGCCTGTTCCAGCGTCATCGTCGCCGGGACGCTGCCAAACAGCGACTCCACTGTGTTCAGCTTATTCTGGTAGGGCGAGGTCAATTTTGCAATGGTCTTGCCGTTGCGGGTGATGTAGACTTCCTCCGTTGCAGCCAGCAGAAGATATTTGCCCAAGTTATTCTTGAGCTCCGTTGCAGTGATCGACATCTTGACAGCCTCCTTTTCCTCATCGTACTATTATTATATCAAATTCGTTCGATGAATTCAAACGAATCGGACGAATTTACCAAATAAAATATCCCGGTCTGGCATTCATTCGATGCAAACCGGGACATTTTTTATTCTTTCTCAAACACCAAGAACCGGAAGGCGATGTCCGTCGTCAATTCCGGGAGGGCGGCGAGGCGGGCCGCGCCGTCGCGGGGCGTCTTCCAGTAGTAGGGCGTCATGGCGAAAAGCGCTTCGAGCTGGGCAGCGGGCACCGTGATGGTGCCGGAGACTTCCCGCTCTCCAATGGGGCGGAAACCCTCATAGGCCACCTGCTGCACCGGATTTTTGTAGGGCGTATCGTAGAGGATCGCCTTCATCTGGTACAGATGCTCCGCGCCGGGCACCACATAGATCATCCGCCCGCCGGGGCGCAGGACGCGGAGGAACTCCTCCCGCGCAAAGGGCGAGAAGCAGTTCAGCAGCAGGTCGGCCCAGCCGGTGCGGACGGGCTGGGCAAAGCTGGACGCCACGGCGTACCGGGCCGCGGGCAGAGCTTTGGCGGCCCAGCGGACCGCCGGTTTTGCGATGTCGAACCCGGCCAGCGCCAGCGGCTGTTCCGCCGCTTCGAACTGCCCGGCGATGCACCGGTCATACCAGCCCTCACCGCAGCCCGCATCCAGCAGGTGCAGCGGCGCATCCGGCGCGGCGGGCTGGCCGTATTCGAGGCAAAGCTTGCCCAGCGCCTGACCAAAGATGCCGTAGTACCCCCCGTTGAGGAAGGCGCGGCGGGCGGCGACCATCTCCTTGCTGTCGCCGGGGGCCTTGGTGCGCATACTCTGCACCGGCAGCAGGTGCCAGTACCCCTCTTTCGCCCGGTCAAAGCTGTGGTTCCTGCCGCATTTCAGGGCAGTGTCCCCGGTCAGGGGTTCGCCGCAGAGCGGACACTGCCAGGGGGCAAACGGCTCAGGTTTCATCGGTGTGATCCTCAATGGGTGCGGTGGCACCGCCGTGGGCGGTCATATACTCTTCAAAGTTGGTGAACTTCTGCTGGGGCGGGCGGCGGCTGATCAGCATCAGGCCCGGGTCCTCGTCCCGTGCGGGGGCGGTGTTCCGGCTGCGGCCGCGGGGTGCCTCGCTCTTGGCGGGGCGGGCCGGGCGACTGCTCTGCACTGCATTGCGGCTGCCCTGCTGGTTCTGGCTGTTCTGGGCCGGGCGGGCATTGCGGCTGTTCCGCTCTGTCCGCTGCTCGGTGCGCAGATCATTGCGGTCGATACGCTGCTCGGCACGGGCAGGCTGACCGCCGCGCTGACGCTGGCCGTTCTGGGCCGGAGCAGTCTGCTTTGCGGCAGGCTGCGCAGCCGGAGCCTTTTTGACCGGGCGCAGAGGGGTAGCCTCCGGGGCGCTCACAAAGTGGGGGTCGAATTTAGGCTGGGCGTTGCTGCCGCGGTTGGCCGGCTGCGGGGCATTGCCCTCGCGGCGGGTGCGGCTGTTATTGGAGCGGCGGTTCTCATTGCGGCCGCCGGAAGTGCGCTTCTGGTTTTCCTCCATGGATGTTCCTTCTTTCGGTTCGGTATTCTTGGGGCTGGGCTGTTTTGCAGCCGCTTTTTCCTTCTTGGGGGCAGCGGGCTTTTCGGCCTTGGCTGCCTTTTCTGCTTTGGCAGGCTTCTCTGCCTTCACAGGCTTTTCCGGCTGCTCTGCTTCCGCCTTGGGCTTTTTGCCCCGCACCGGGGGCGCAGCCTTGACAGGGGCGGGCACGCCGTCCCAGGGATGGCCGGAGACAACCGGGATCTGGCGGCGGTTCAGCTTTTCGATCCCGGCCAGATATTCCTTTTCCTCCGGGGCGCAGAAGCTGACGGCAGTGCCGTCGGCACCGGCACGGGCCGTGCGGCCAATGCGGTGGACGTAGGTCTCGGGCACCTCGGGCAGGTCGTAGTTGAACACATGGGACAGCTCGCTGATGTCAATGCCGCGGGCGGCGATATCGGTCGCCACCAGCACCCGAGTCTTGCCCGCCTTGAAATCCTCCAGCGCCGTCACGCGGGCGGTCTGGCTCTTGTTGCCGTGGATGGCGGCAGCGGGGATGCCCTGCTTGTTCAGGTCTTTTGCAATTTTATCGGCCCCGTGCTTGGTGCGGCTGAACACCAGCGCGTTCACCACCTCAGGCTTCAGGTTTTTGATGAGCCAGGGCAGCAGGAACTTCTTGTTGCCCTTCTCCACAAAATACAGGCTCTGCTGGATGCGGTCCACCGTGCTGGACACCGGGTCCACCTTGACAAAGGCCGGGTCGTGCAGGATGCCTGCGGCCAGCTGCTCGATCTCCTTGGGCATGGTGGCGCTGAACATCAGGTTCTGGCGCTGCCTGGGCAGCTTGGCGATCACCTTTTTCACGTCGTGGACAAAGCCCATATCCAGCATCCGGTCGGCTTCGTCCAGAACAAAGATCTCAATGTTGGAGAGGTCCAGCAGCCCCTGCCCCACCAGGTCGTTCAAGCGGCCCGGGCAGGCAATGAGGATGTCCACGCCCTTTTTCAGGGCCGCGACCTGCGGAGCCTGACCCACACCGCCAAAGATGACGGTGCTGCGCAGGGTCAAATACTTGCCGTAGGCTTCAAAGCTCTCGCCGATCTGCAAAGCCAGCTCCCGGGTGGGAGTCAGGATCAGGGCGCGGATGGCACCCTTTTTGCGGGGCGCGCTGGCAGTCAGGCGGTCGAGCATGGGCAGCGCAAAGGCAGCCGTCTTGCCGGTACCCGTCTGGGCGCAGCCCATTAAGTCCCTCCCGGCCAGCACCGGCGGAATGGCCGCTGCCTGAATGGGCGAGGGGGATTCATAGCCCGCCTGTGCCACAGCACGCAGCACAGGCGCGGAAAGATTCAGTTCGTTAAATGTCATTCTTCACCTAAAATGTTTCTGCATTCCATATAATAGCGCTTTTCCTCTGCGTGCCCCATGCTGAAGGTCTTGCGGGGCAGCACACCGCCCATAACGATACCCTTGAACAGGTCGCTTTTCTCAAAGGGCGGCATCAGGAAAGCCACACCCCCCTGCCTGCACAGGGCGCGGACAGCGGGCTCATCGTGGACATAATCCACCCGGGCCTCGATGTGGCGGGCCATGAAATACTCAATGAATGCGTCAATGGTGCCCACGGTCAGCGGGGCAACGGGATGTTCAAAGCTGAGCACATTGGCCACATGGGGGCCTGCCAGCGTAAAGGACTGCTGTTTTGCATCGCCGAAGCAGATGCCTGCCGCGTGGGAATCGCTCCACGCGATGAGGGCCAGCAGCACGGCACCGCAGTCCACATTGAAAAGGACACGGTGGATGGGCTCGATCTCAATGGCCGGAGAGTGGACATTGCAGACCTCAGCCAGGCACCAGCGGGCCGGGTGGGTCAGCTGCTGCTCCGGGGTCAGGGTCTTTTTCAGCTCCTCCCAGCAGGCCTTGGCGGAAGCCAGCGAATGGTTGCCGTCGCCCACGGCCAGCGTCAGGGGCGCGCCGCCCTTTGCCTGGGGATACCGGGCATCAAAGGCCTCCTGGCTGCCCAGAACATTCAGGGCGCTGTCGATCTGGGCCAGCAGGGCGGGATCCTCCACTGCCCAGCCGGCAATGTGGCCGCCGTTCAGCATCAGGTCGCCCTCGTAGACCTTGCGCAGCTGCTCCTTCTTCTCGCCGATGGGCTCGATGAGGGTGCAGCCGGGGTCATCGGCCAGCATCATAATATGGGGCGTTTCCAGCCTTGCCCCCCGGCGCACCGCCATGCGGGGCGGGATGCGGCTTTCCACGGTGTGCTCACTGGGGCGGATGGCAGGCACCGCACCCTCGGCATAGCTGTATGCCTCCAGGTCGATCCTGCCCACAAGGCCCTGCCGCACCCGGCCGCTCTGCTCGGTGCGCTCCACATAAATGAAGCCGTCCACCGCGCGGGTCAGCACGTTCCGGGTGTAATCGTCCATGGCCGCATGGATGGCGCTGATCCTTGCATCCACGTCATCCTCTTCCAGATAGACCTCCGGCAGGATCAGGTCCAGTGTGCTGGGGCCGCCTGCGGCGGCCTGCGCAGCCTTTTCCCAATAGGAGCGGTCACTGGTGAACTGATCGCAGGCCACACAGCCCCACTGCCCCACCGGGATCTGTTCCGACGGCAGCAGGATGTGCGCCGGGGAAAAACAGGGTGTTTTGTTCATAATACTTCCCTCCCTCTCACAAAAACGCAGGGATCACTCAAAATAGCTGGCGGCATCGTCCCGGATGACCACATGCTCCACACCTGCCTCGGTCAGGGAGAGGGTCAGCTCCTCCCGGGCCGCTGCATCCAGCGTAGAGGAGGACGGGACCTTCACCAGCAGGTTCTTCACGCCCAGCTGGGCCGCAGGGGCTCCCAGCTGGCTGGAGGAGCCGGTCACCTCGGCCAGCGAATAACCGTACCAGAGCGTCACCGTATCTCCGAAACGGGCCTGCCAGGCGGCGATATCCGCAGTCAGCTGCCCGGAACGGTCCACACCGTTGGTGGTGCCATAGTCCTGCTTGGCGCTGGTGGACGAGGGGAACTGGACATTTTCCAGCAGCACCTGATCAAACCCGGCGGCGTGCACCTCGGCAATCAGATCACCGATATACTGCACGGTCTCCGCGGCGTAGGGGTTCAGCCAGGGGTTGCCTCCGGCGGAAGCCTTGTTGTCCAGCCAGAGGTACTCCTGCCCCTGATACCGGATGGCCAGAGCGTGGTCGGCCCGGGCACCGGCAGGGTCACGGAAGGCAGTCAGCGCAGCCACCGGCACCAACCCCTCCTCCTTGAAGATGGATGCCACGCTCGTCAGCTCGACCTGCGTGGGGGCCGCGTTGGCGGCACCCACCGCCGTCTGGGAGGCGTAATACACCTGCCCGGCGGTATCCTTCAGGGTCAGGATGGCATAGGTCATGCCCTGTGCCTTGAGCTGCCGGGCGGCGGAGCGGATGGCGGCCTCGTCGGTCAGAGTGGTCACATCCACCTCTGCCCACAGGCCCGTCACAATATCAGTGCCCTTGACCTCGGGCTCCGGCTCTTTTTCCGGCACCGAGGAAGCTGCCGGTTCGCTGGCAGCGGTGCTCTGCGCCCCGGTGGATGCACTCTCGCTGACGGCACTGGATGCGGAGAGGTCACGATCCCGCACCACGGTATACCAGGTGTGGGTAGCCCAGTCCAGCACATGGGGCGCGGCCACCCAGGCCGCTGCCAGCACGGCCACCACCAGCACCGCAATGCCGATGCCCTTTTTCAGCCGCATCTCGCGGGTGTAAAAGCTGCGCCGGTAGCGCTTGACCTTTTGGCGTTTGGGATATCTTGCCATAATCAACCACCCTCCTTGGGGTCAACTTACAGGATCACGGAATGGCCGGTAAAGCCGTAGATGGCCAGCGCCAACACACCGATATAGATCAGGGTGATGGGCAGGCCGCGGAATGCTTCGGGGATGGCCTTGCTGCGCAGGCGGTTGCCCGCCTCGGTCACCAGCATCACAGCCAGCAGATAGCCCAGGCCGCTGCCCAGGCCAAAGCCGATGGACTGCGCCAGCGTAAAGCTCTGGGTGCGCTCCACCAGCACGGTGCCCAGCACGCCGCTGTTCACGGCGGCAATGGGCAGGATGCGGATGAGCAGACCGCTGCGGGGGCCCTTGACCGCCCGCAGGATGGCGTGTTCAAAGATGCAGACCACCGCCACACAGGCCAGGTAGAGCAGCGGGCGGAGCTGGGCACGGTAGGGCAGATCCACGATCTGGCTGCCCGCAAAATACGCCAGCGGGGCCACCAGCGTCTGGGTAACACAGAGCAGCAGGGCAAACCACCAACTGCTGGTGCGTTCGTCACCCACCAGCTGGATCAGGCGCGACACGCCCAGACCACGGGTAAAGATGGCGTTCTGGGCAAACAGGGCCAGCACGGCGTAGGCAAAGGCCACACCGATGGTATTCATCACAGCACTCACTGATCCTGCACCTCCTTCCGGGGGTGCGCAGCCAGAGTGCCGCGCGCCTCAGTTTTCAGGTATTCCTTGTGTTTGCGGGCCAGCGCGCGCCAGACGGCACACACCACGCCCAGCACGATGAAACCGCCTGCCGGCATGGATGCCATGGGCAGGACAGAGCGGCTGAGCTGGATCCCAAACACACTGCCCAGCGCCAGCCACTCCCGCAGGCAGCCCACGATGAACAGGATGAGCGCGTAGCCCACCGTGATGCGCAGACCCTTGGAGACAGCCTTGCGCATGGTTTCCTGCACACGGCCAAAGCGGTAGGTCAGCAAGGGCTCCACCACCAGCATGGGCAGGTAGATGCCCAGCATCAGCAGGTCGGTGCCGAACACGGCGTTCAGGATGGGATAAGCGGCAAGGTAGACCACCGCCGCACTGCCGCTGTACACCAGCGCCCGGGGCAGCAGCTTTTTCTCCAGCTCTTCCGGGGCGGGCTGCTCGTCCCGCAGGGGGAACAGGCGGCTGACCAGGCAGGCCAGCATCCGGGAAGGCGTGAGCAGCAGTGCCACAGCCACGGCCAGCATCAAAGCATTTTTGCCCGTGGTGGCAAGCACCACCAGCGGAGCCAGACCCATGCCCTGCATGACAACGGGGTTGTTTTTGAACACCCGGTCATGGTGGGCGAACTTTTCAGGATCACGGGTGATCAGTTCTGCAATGGAACGTTTCATTCAGCACCCTCCTTTCCGGCCGCAGGGCGGTGCATCAGCTGGTACAGGCGGCTCTCGGTGCGGTCCATCCAGCCGGAAATGCTGTTGACCGTGAGCAGGGCAAAGCAGACACCCGTCTCGTACACGCCGTAATACCGGAAGCCCATGGTGATCGCACCCACCAGCACACCGTACAGGATGCGGCCCAGACGGTGATGGGCGCAGGTGTAGGGCTCGTTGAGCAGGAACACCGCGCTGAACAGCATGGCACCGGTCAGCAGCTCGTCCCGCACGCACTGCAGGCGCAGGGCGATGTCCACGCCGTTTACTCCCACCTGACGGGGGAAGAGGAAGGCGATGAGGGCACAGGTGACCACAAAGCTGACAGAAGCGCCCAGACGGACATCCTTTTGCAGCCAGAGGAAAAGCCCGCAGGCCAGAAGGATGAGGGCGGCACCGGTGCCCATGGGGGCGGCGTACTCGCCCAGCCCCAGCGACAGGGAGCCGATGTTCAGGATGCCGCCGCTGCGCAGAGTCTGGGAGACGGTGTCGGACACCGGCACGCCGGAAGCGTCCCACAGCGGGATGTTCGTGTAGGGCTGCGGGTAGCGGAACACCTGTTCCGGCCACGACACCGCCGCCACCGTGTAGCCGAGAGCAGCCGGATTGAAAGGATAACTGCCGTAGCCGCCGAAGACCTCCTTGCCGATGAGGACACCGGCCAGCACGGCGGCGATGAGGACGTACCAGTCCACCGTCACCGGCATCAGCAGCGCAATGAGGAGGGCAAAGCTCTCGTTGGAGCAGTCCTTGGGTTGGTAGACGCGGCGGCGGAGCAGCGAGACCAGACGGTCGCAGAGGTTGCCGGTCAGCAGGGCCGCGCCGCAGAGCAGCAGCGGCCGCAGCCCGTACAGGAAGCAGGACACGCACAGCAGCGGCACCACCATCCAGCAGAGGTGCTTGTAGTAATGGCCGGTCTTGGCCAGCTCCCGCTCCTGCGCACGGATCAAAGTTTCATCCATGGTGCGGCTCCTCTCACAGAGCGGCCAGACGGCGCACAGCGGCCGCCGGGTCGGCTGCGCCGAAGACGGCGCTGCCCGCCACGAGGATGTCGGCCCCCGCTTCCACGCAGAGGGGCGCGGTGGTGTCGTCCACACCGCCGTCCACTTCCAGCAGGAAGTGAGCGCTGCGCTTGGCCCGCTCTTCCCGCAGCCAGCGCAGCTTTTCCAGCGCCGAGGGCATGAACTTCTGCCCGCCAAAGCCCGGCTCCACGCTCATCACCAGCACAAGGTCCAGCTGGTCGAGGTAGGGGCTGAGGGCCTCCGGGGCGGTGCCCGGCTTGATGGTCAGGCCCACCTTGCAGCCCTGCGCCTTGATGGCGTCGATGGTGGCTTGGATGTCGTCCTCGCATTCGAGGTGGAAGTTCTGCAAGGTGGCACCGGCCTTGGCGAAGGGTTCCGCGTAGGCCAGCGGATGACTGATCATCAGGTGGACATCGTAGAAGGCGGCGGGCATCCCCTTGTGGAGGCTTTTCAGCACCGGCACGCCGAAGCTGATGTTCGGCACAAAGTGGCCGTCCATCACGTCGTAGTGCAGCATCTGCGCTCCGGCGTCCAGAACCATCTGGCAGTCGGCACCCAGCTTGGTAAAATCAGCCGAAAGGATCGAAGGACTTACAATCGTCATATTCGTTTGTACTCTCCGTTATTTTTACGAAAAATTTTGCTATTTGGCCCGGTTCTGTCGCTCCTGTGCAGACAGAATTCAGGGTAGACATAGCTATTTTCATTTTACATGAAAACACGCAAAAAATCAAACCCACAGCCGTGTTTTTCACGGAAAAGACGCAAAAATCCATTTCACGGCCCCGGCAATACAAAAAGCAGCCAAGCCGCTCCCGGATGCGGAGCAGCCTGACTGCGCAGATTTTAATCGACCGGTTTCATGCTGGCAGGGTCTTCCACCGGCACCGGGCGGCCCGATTCGTCCGGCAGACGCTTGATCTCGCCGGGGTTGGGCGGGCAGGTGGGCAGGGTGAAGACGAACTGGCACCACTCGCCCTGCTGGCTCTCGACCCGGATCTGGCCGCCGGACAGGTTGACCAGCACCTTGCAGATATTCAGGCCGAGGCCCGCGCCCCGCGCATGGAGCCCGCGGGACTTGTCTTCCTTATAGAAGCGCTGGAACACATGGGGCAGCGCCTCCGGGCTGATGCCCTGCCCGGAGTTCCAGATGGAAACTTCCACCTCCGGGCCCAGCTTCTCGACCTTGAACTTGATGGTCCCGCCCGCCGGGGTGAACTTGATGGCGTTATCCAGCAGGTTGTACGCGACCTGATGGATCAGATCCGGGTCGGCGTAGACGAGGACTTTCTCGTCCATGGTCAGGCCCTCCAGCTCGATCATGCCGTCGTTGATCCGCTGCTCGGCCGAAAGAGCCACGCCGGTCAGGGTCTCCCAGATGTTGAACATCCGGGCGTTGACCTGATACT
>OGOW01002205.1_pt1 | contig 16062 bp, 11 predicted proteins | sample 1552781 | NCBI WGS metagenome assembly OGOW01 (sample SAMEA2580145, study PRJEB22360) | human gut metagenome | biome: human gut; feature: human-associated habitat; material: faeces | place: Denmark | collected 2008/2010
TTCTTCCTTACCAGCAGGGAGACTTCGAGGCTCTCTATGAGGCACTTGAAGGAAATCCTGTAACAATCCGTTTCTTAGACCCACCACTTCATGAGTTCGTTCCTACAGAGGAAGCTGACATCGAGAAGTTAGCAAAGGCTAAGAATAAGAGCGTAGAAGAAATCAAAGCTATCATTGATTCACTTCACGAGTTCAACCCTATGATGGGACATCGTGGATGCCGTCTGACAGTAACATATCCAGAAATCGCTGTTATGCAGACAAAAGCAGTTATCCGTGCAGCATTAGCTGTACAGGCTAAACATGCTGACTGGACAATCGTTCCAGAAATCATGATTCCATTAGTAGGTGAAGAAAAAGAATTAAAATACGTTAAGAAGATCGTTGTTAAGACAGCAGACGAAGAAATCAAAGCTGCTGGTTCTGACATGAAATACGAAGTTGGTACTATGATTGAGATTCCTCGTGCAGCATTATTAGCTGACGAAATCGCTAAAGAAGCTGAGTTCTTCTGCTTCGGTACAAACGACTTAACACAGATGACATATGGTTTCTCTCGTGATGATGCTGGTAAGTTCTTAAATGCTTACTATGATAAGAAAATTTTCGAGAACGATCCATTTGCAAAACTTGACCAGACAGGTGTTGGTAAGTTAATGGAGACAGCTATTAAACTTGGAAAACCGGTTAATCCGAAACTCCATGTTGGTATCTGTGGAGAGCACGGTGGAGATCCTTCTTCCGTAGAGTTCTGCCATAAGATCGGACTTGATTATGTATCCTGTTCACCATTCCGTGTGCCGATCGCTCGTTTGGCTGCAGCACAGGCTGCTATTGCAAATAAATAATTTGTTATAAGGTAAAATGCAGTCTGTGCTGCATGCACAGGGTTGCTATCGCAGACAAATAATTTGTATTGCACCAATTAAAAAGGGGATATGTTATTTTTGGGAAAAGGTAATATATAGGGGGAAAACCCGCATGAACCGAAAGGTTTGTGCGGGTTTTTGTGTTGTGTAAAGGTAAGGATTGACAATCCATATATTTATCAATATAATTAAACCAAGAGTTTAATTAACTGAAGAGGAGAGGTATATGGGACGAAGAAAAAAAGAACCGAGGGCAGTACATAGAGAAAATATTGCGTCAGCGGCATCGGTACTGTTTATGGAAAATGGAATCACGGCAACTTCCATGAGTGATATTGCAAAAGCTGCCGGATACAGTAAAGCTACGTTATATGTATATTTTGAAAACAAAGAGGAGATCATTGGTCTGCTGGTTTTAGAGAGCATGCAAAAATTATATGGATATATAGTTACTGCGTTAGAAGAGCAGCAGACAACAAGGGCTAGATACGATATGATCTGTAAAGGTTTAATACAATATCAGGAGGAATTTCCGTTTTATTTTAAAATGGTGTTGGACAAAATTAATGTTGATTTTAAAGATCATGATTACCTGCCAGAAGAGAAAGCTACCTATCATGTGGGGGAAGAAATCAATGAAAAAATGAAAGAATTTTTAGCGGCAGGCATTCAAAATGGTGATTTGCGAGAGGATTTAAAAATAATGCCTACGATCTTTCAGTTCTGGGGAATGTTAGCAGGACTGATACAGCTTGCAGCGAATAAGGAAGAATATATCAAAATGTCGATGGATTTATCGAAGAGTGAATTTTTAGAGGATGGGTTTGGCATGTTGTACCATTCCATAGAGAAAATACCAGAATAATAGAAAGATGAGGAGTTTGAAATGAGTATATCCAGAAAAAAGATAGTGATGATTCTTATTATGTTGTTTCTTCTTTTAGCATCAATTTTTGGAACTGCTTATATAGATCGTGTTGGAGAGTATAAGCGGGCGGTAAAGGAAACGACTATTGAAGAAGTAAATATTTCGGATATTCCGGATGGAGTTTATATCGGAGAATATGATGTGAATTTTATATATGCAAAAGTGGAAGTAGATGTGAGTGGTGGGAAGATTATAGATGTTCGTATTTTAGAACACAGACAGGAACGTGGCAAAGCCGCGGAAGCTGTTGCAAATGAGATCGTTGATGAACAGAGAATAGACGTCGATACAGTTTCAGGTGCGACGAATTCGAGTATTGTTATTAAGAAGGCGGTTGAGGTTGCACTTAAAGGAAATGCATAAAATTCTATCGGGAGAGAGTAAGTGTATGTTAGGAATTTATTTGAGTGGTACAGGTAATACGAAATACTGCGTTACAAAGCTGGTAAAATTAATCGATGCGTCAGCCGATGTGGTTCCGTTAGAAGATGAATTTATCATTGATAAAATAAAAAGAAACGAAACAGTGATCCTTGGGTATCCGACGCAGTTTTCGAATGCACCATACATGGTAAGAGATTTTATCCAAATGCATGCCTCTTTATGGAAAGGCAGGAAAATGATATGTGTCGCGACCATGGGAGCATTTAGCGGGGACGGCTCCGGATGTGCAGCAAGACTTCTGAAAAAATACGGAGCAGTGATTTTAGGCGGCGTACATATTAAAATGCCGGATTCCATATGTGACAGTAAAATGTTGAAAAAATCTGCAGAAGAAAATGAAAAGATTATCAGAAAAGCGGATGAAAAATTGAAAGAAGCTGCAGAACGGATCAGGCAGGGGGATTATCCTGCGGAGGGGTTGACAATTTTCGCCCATATAGCAGGACTTTTTGGACAAAGGCTCTGGTTTTATAAAAAGACAGCGGGATATACGGATCAGCTGAAAATAAATCAGGATTGTGTGGGGTGTGGTAAGTGTGCAAAAATCTGCCCCATGAAAAATATCACGATGGGGAATGGAAGACCTCATCCAGGCAGCAAATGTACGATGTGTTACCGCTGTATATGTAATTGTCCACAAAAGGCGATCACACTTTTGGGAAGTAAAGTTATCTTGCAATATAAATTTGAAGATTCTTCCAATCTTACAAAAATGTAAGATTTATCAGGGAAATGTAAGCTAATAAAATGGCGGTACATTTCCTTTTTTGTTAAGATAAAGTCGTGAATTAAGTAAAGCAGATAATTTTTGGGGAGGAAAATTTATGAAAAAGAAAAAACATTCGCGAATCTGGGCTGTCGCAGGTATAATCCTGTTAGGTATAGTTGCTGTCAGCAGTATATATTCTCATTTTGGAGGATTTGGTACCGGACCATGTGCTGATGAAACGGAATTTATGCAATACGCAGACCAGGTGGATAATATAAAAATACCGGAGAAAACAAAGATTGTGGCATTAGGGGAAGCATCGCATGGAAATGTGGAATTTCAGCAGTTAAAACTTTCCTTATTTCAAAATCTGGTGGAAAATGCCGGGATAAGAGCATTTGCACTGGAGGGAGACTACGGTGGATGCGAGTATGTGAACCGCTACATTCACGGTGGGGAAGGAACGGCAGAGCAGGCTGCCGCGGCGATTGGCTTTGCAATATACAGAACTGATGAGATGGCAGATCTGATCTCTTATATGCGAAAATACAATGAGACTGCAAAAGATGGAGATGATTTAAGGTTTTATGGGTTTGACATGCAAAGATGGTCCTATAATCTGCAGTATCTGATTGAAGCATGTGAAAAGGCGGGGATAGATGTGACAGAACTGAAGAAACTGGAGGATACAGAAGAACAGCACAGTGAGTATGATGTTGAACAGCAGAGCAGAGTGATCACAGAAATAAAAGAAGAATTACAAAAATCAGATGTAAAGGACATTGTACAGGCGGATCATCTGGCAGATACGCTACTGCAGAATATTTCTCTTGGGAAAGTGATCAATTCTGCCGTAGAAGGAAATGTGCTCAGAGACCAATTGATGGCAGAAAATGTGCTGTGGATCCTTTCTATGGAAGAGCAGAGGGGCAATTCCTGTATTTTTATTTCAGGTCACAATGGGCATATAGAGCGGTTTGGAAATTATGGCGCAGGTACCAGAGTGATGGGGAATATTCTTTCCGATGAACTGGGGGACGGATATTTTGCGATTGGAACGGATTTTTACAAGACGAACTGCAATCTTCCGAAAAATGATGGAAAGCGTATCACGCACACGTTTTATTCCTATGATCCTCTAGCGAAAGCCGCGAAGAAAGCTGGTTATGATATGAGCTGGCTGGATTTTTCAAAGGTTCCGGAAAATTCACAACTGAAAGAGCACATTACAGATCATGTTTCTATGGGATCGTTAGGAGAGGGCTATAGTGCGTTTTTTATGAGCATTTTTCCTCAAAGTTACCGCGTATCACAATCGCCGGAAAAATTGTACGATGGAATGATCTTTGTTACCGATGCGCATCCGATAGAAATTCTGGAAGAGATAAGTGAAAAATAAGACTGTCAAAAATCATTGGTCAGGTACAGGCAATCGACCGTATGGTTGACGAGGATGTGCCGTGTGAGGATGTCTTAGCGCAGATTACCTTGCCGGCGGAACAGAAAAAAGCGGATATCGGAATTGCGATGGGCGGTGTTGGAAGTGATATTGCGTTGGATGCAGCAGATATTGCGCTGGTGGATGATGAAGTAAAAGAACTGCCGCATCTGATTGCATTATCCAGGCGGATGATGATCACGATCAAATGCAATATGAGTTTTTCGATGGGGCTTACCTTTGTGGCGATCGTGCTTGCAATCATCGGAATTTTAAATCCGGTCGTGGGAGCATTGATACATAATGCAGGTTCTGTGCTCGTCATCATCAAGTCGGCATTGCTGTTACAATGGAAACAAAATAAATAGAAAAATGGATCTCCAGAAAGTGGTTTTTATTTTCTGAGATCTGTTTTTTTGTGAAAAAGCAACAAAAACAAAACATATGTTTGTATTTCGGGACGCTATATGGTATAGTTAAGTAAAGTATTACGAATGAAATAGTATAGGAGGAGAGCATGAAATTTCTTCATATCTCGGATTTGCATATTGGAAAAAGAGTCAATGAGTTTTCCATGATCGAAGATCAGAAATATATTTTACGGCAGATCAAAGAGATCGCATTGGAAAAACAGGTGGATGCGGTTATGATCGCGGGGGATATCTATGATAAGCCGGTTCCGTCTGCGGAGGCGGTACAGTTGTTTGATCAGTTTCTCACGGGACTTGCTGATTGCGGGAAAAAGGTGTTTGCAGTCAGTGGAAATCATGATTCCGCGGAACGTATTGCATTTGGTGCACAGCTTATGAGCAGCCGGGAAGTCTATGTTTCACCGGTTTATGATGGAGAGGTGAGGTGTGTTACATGTCAGGATGCATATGGGGAACTCTGCATCTGGCTGCTGCCGTTTATCCGCCCGGCGGTCGTGCGCCATGCGTGGAGGAAAGTGACAGAGGGGATATCCATTGGGAAAAAAGATGCCGGGACAAAACAGGATCTGGCACAGGAAGATGATGTGGAGACAGTGGAAACATATCAGGATGCCCTGCAGTTTGTCGTATCTCATATGCCGGTGGACGCATCAAAGCGGAATATATTGGTGGCACATCAGTTTGTGACAGGGGCTTCGCGATGTGAGTCGGAGGAAGTTTCGGTGGGTGGATTAGACCAGATCGGGGCGGAAGTGTTTGATGTTTTTGATTACGTTGCATTAGGGCATATTCATAGCCCGCAGCATATCGGAAGGGAGACACTGCGCTATTGCGGAACCCCGCTCAAATATTCTTTCTCCGAAGCGGAACAGAAAAAGTCCGTTGTTGTCCTGGAGATAAAGGAAAAGGGAGATATCTTCATTGAAAAAGTTCCGTTAAAACCGCTTCGTGATCTGAGAAAGATCCGGGGAACATACATGGAACTGATGTCGAAAGATTTTTATGAGGGCACAGAAACAGACGATTATCTGCAGATCACACTGACCGATGAGGAGGATGTGCCGGATGGAATGGCAAAGCTTCGGACGGTATACCCGAATCTGATGCAGCTTGTCTATGATAACAGCAGGACCAGACAGAGCAGGCAGGTTGAGGTGACCGAACATGTGGAGCAAAAATCAGAGATGGAACTGTTTGAAGAATTTTACGAGATACAGAATAATCAGCAGATGAGTGAAGAACAGCGGGATTTTGTCAGAGAACTGATGGAAGAGCTGGTGCATTGACAAGTTCCTGAAAAAATAGTTTGAGAAGCAAATACAGGAAAACTGATGTTTCAGGGAACGAGATATTTGGGATTTGAGAGAAAATAGGAGCGGCAGGGAAGGAACGATTTATGAAACCAGTCAGTCTTACAATAAGTGCATTTGGCCCGTATGCGGGGGAGCAGACCATAGATTTTGAACGGCTTGGATCGCAGGGATTATTTCTGATCACAGGGGATACCGGGGCAGGAAAGACCACGATCTTTGATGCAATCACGTTTGCGCTGTACGGGGAAGCCAGTGGTGATGTGCGCAAAGCGGATATGTTCCGCAGCAAATATGCAAAAGATGACGTGAAAACATTCGTGCGTCTGACATTTGAGTACGCAAATAAACGATATACAGTAGAGCGTAACCCGGAATATATGCGTCCGAAGGGACGTGGAACGGGAATGACAACGGAAAAGGCAAATGCCACACTAGAGTACCCGGATGACAGAGAACCAGTGACAAAAAGCAGAGAGGTCACACGCGCCATCACAGAGCTGATCGGTTTAGACTGCAGACAGTTTACCCAGATAGCAATGATCGCACAGGGGGATTTTCAGAAAGTATTGTTTGCCAATACGGAGGAGAGAGGAAAGATTTTTCGTCAGATATTCGGGACGGATATTTATCGTGTGCTGCAGGACAAACTGAAAGATGCCGTAAAAAAACAGTGGAAAGAATATGATGAACTGCGGCGCAGCATCAATCAGTATATGGAGGGAATTGTCTGTGAGAGTGACTCTCTGGATGAAGAAGGGACAAGGATCGCAGAAAAAATAAATCTTTTAAAAAAGGAAAAATTTGACGGCAGGATCGAGGAGGGAATCTCACTTTTAGAAGAACTTTGTAAAGCGGAAGAATCTGCGTTGGAGTGCCTGCAAAAGGAAAAAGAGGCGCTGGATCAGCAAATAAAAAATATGGATGAACTTAGCGGGAAAGTGCGTGAAAATGCAGACAGAAGGCGGTTGTTGGAAGAAAAACAGCAGAAGCTGAAGGACTTAGAAGCGCTTCTGGTGCAGGCAAAAGCGGATATGGACAGGGCAGGAGAGGAAGCGGAATGCTGTGAAAAATTAGGCAGAACGATTGAAGAATATAAACAGAAGCTGGTGTTGTTTGAAAAAATACAGGAAATTGGTCTGTCGCAGGAAAAGAAGCACCAGGATATGGAAGAAAAGGTTCAGAAAAAACGGCAGGATGAACAGAGACGAACAGAACTGGAGGGAAAACTGCAGCAGGAAAAAGAGACCTTAAAATCTTATGAGGGCATTACTGCGGAAATACAACGCATAGAGCATGAAATGCGACTGATCACAGAAAAAATGGATACGCTGAAAAATCAGAGAGACAGGAGCCGTGCGCTGGAGGAGCATATTTCAGATCAAAATGAAAAACTTGATTTAAAAAAGAAAACAGAAAACAGTCTTTTAGAACAGCGGCAACTGTTAAAAGAAGAACAGGAGCAGAACAAGGATGCGGCAGGACAGGAGATTGCCTATGAGAAGGAAGTAAAAGAAATCCGACAGAAAATACAGGATCTGACAGAGATTGCAGAACAGTTGAACACATCAGAAAGAGAAGTAAAGAGACTTGGTACAGAACTGGAAAACGTACAGAAATCATATGAGGTAAAAAGCAGGGACTTACAGCAGCAAAAAGAAACGTGGGAGCAGCTTTCCGGTGCAGACAGCAGGGGAGAACAGGCAGAGAAAGCAATATTGGAAGTATCAGAGAGGATACGCAGGCTCGAAGAGCTGGAAAACAGGTTAGAGGATTGGGAGAAAGTCAGCAGAGAAAGGGAGAAAACTCAAAAACAGTATCAGAAAGCAGCCGCAGAGCAGAAACAGATCAGTGAACAATACCGGAGAATAGAACAGCAATTCTGGGATGCACAGGCGGGAATGCTGGCGCAGGGATTAAAGGAAGACGAACCCTGTCCGGTCTGTGGAGCCATACATCATCCGACACTGGCAGTCATACCACAGGAAACTCCGGATCGGGAAGTGTTAAAACAGGCAAAAGCGGAGGATGAAAAGGCAAGGGAGTCAGTCAGCAGACTGAGTGAAAAAGCGCATCAGCTCGTGACACAGGAAAATGAGAAAATGTCAGCAGTCCTAAAGGATGCAGGAGAACTGCTTGGTGAGCCTGATGTCAGAATGTCTTTAAATGAAATAAAGACGGAGACAAAAAGGCAAAAGAGTGCTGATGAGGCGAGAAGGGAAGAATATAAAGATCAGAAAGAAAAAGCGAAAAAGGATCTGGATGTCAAGCATGTATTAGAAGAACAGATGCAGTCTGCGCAGGATGAACTGGTTATGTTAAACGAACAGAACATTAATCTTGGACAGATGCTTGCCACGGCGACAGAACGGTGCACACAGCAGAAACAGCAGTGGAAGAAAAACGTTGCAGACTGTGGAACTGGCATAGAGCAGACAGAGGATCAAAAAACTGTTTTTGCACAGCTTATGCAGATTGAAAACGAACGGAACACGCAGTTTTTACAGGCAAAAAATAACAGGAAACGTGCAGAGCAGATCAAAGATGAATTAAAAGAAAGCGAAGAAACAATACAAAAGATAAGAGGAACAATCAGCAGTATTCAGGAAGAAATTGCAAAATTGACCGGAAACAGGGAAATTGCCGAAAAGCAGATCAGTGACGATATAAAATCTGCATGTAATTTAATTACGGGTGCTCTGATTACAAGTAATATAATTACATGTAATATAATTACATGTAATCAGAGCACTTTAACTGGAGATACAGATGTCAATACATTACAGACCATAAAAAACGCTGGTGGGAGTCAGGTTTTGTCAATAGAAGATTTGGATGCAAAACCATACCATGTACAGTCTGTGATTACTATGCTGCAAAGAGCAGCCAATGAGAAAAAAGCGGAACTTTCCAAAAAACAGGAAGACGAACGAAAAAAGACTGCCTTAGAAAAAAAGATTCCGCTCGATGAAACAGAAATAAAAACACTTGCCGACCAGATCAATGTGGCAGAACAGGAGCTGGTACGTCTGCAGACAGAGTACGCAAATGAAGAAAAGAATCTCAATGAGCTGAAAGAGCAGGTAAGGGATGTAACAAAAGAGGGGGTACAGACACAGATAAACGAGTTTACCCTGAAAAAAAGAAATTTAGAAGAGAACAGAGAAAAGACAAGAGAAGCGTATCATAATTACGAAAAAAACAGAGAGACGGAAAAGGGCGTCATTCAGATGCTGCTTCGTCAGATTGAGGAAACAGAGAAAGCAATATCGTTTCCGGAAGAAGAGATCGAAAAGCAGGCGGGAGAACTGCGTGAAAAAAGAAATGAGATGGAAGAAAACAGGGCTTCAAAATATACATCTTATTGTACTAATAGGGAAATCTGTAAAAATGTCAACAAAAAACAAAAAGATATCGCACAGACCGAACAAAAGTATGTCTGGATGAAATCTCTTTCCGATACGGCAAGTGGAATGTTAAACGGTAAGGCAAAGATTGAACTGGAAACTTATGTGCAGATGGCTTATTTTGACAGGATACTGATCCGAGCAAACCGGAGGATGCTTACGATGAGCAGCGGGCAGTATGAATTAAAACGTGAGGAAGAGACAGGAAGCCGCAAGGAAAAAGCAGGATTGGAACTTTGTGTGATTGATCATTATAACGGGACAAAGCGCAGTGTAAAGACGCTTTCCGGTGGGGAGTCTTTCCAGGCATCATTGTCACTTGCGCTTGGACTGTCGGATGAGATACAGTCTTATGCGGGTGGAATCCGTATGGATTCCATGTTTGTGGACGAGGGATTTGGATCACTCGATGAGGATGCCTTAGAACAGGCGTTAAAAGCATTGCTGCAGCTCACCGAGGGAAATCGTCTGGTAGGAATTATTTCACATGTATCTGAATTAAAAGACCAGATCGACAAAAAAATAATTGTGACAAAGCAGCGGACGCCGGAGGGTGTCAGCAGTGTTGCAAGAGTGGAATAAAAAGAAACGCAATTTGGGGTAAACAGGTGTTACGGCTTTCGTCGATGCCGATATTAAGATCCAAAGTTATTGACTGCGACACTTCAATGTGCTAACATACTAAAATATAGATAAAATCATGAATCAGAGAATCATAACAGTAAAGTAACGATAAAAGTTGCGGAAAAGAGGAGAAGATGAGCGAAAAGAAAATACCGTATAAAATTTATCTGGAAGAGAATGAGATGCCGACACAATGGTACAATGTGCGCGCTGATATGAAGAACAAACCAGCACCGCTTTTGAACCCGGCAACTCTAAAACCGATGACCGCGGAGGAACTGGGGCATGTATTCTGTGATGAACTGGTAAAACAGGAACTCGATGATACCAACCCATATATCGATATTCCACAGGAGATCCGTGATTTTTACCGCATGTACCGTCCGTCACCACTGGTGAGAGCATATTGTCTGGAAAAAAAACTGGGGACTCCGGCAAAGATCTACTATAAATTTGAGGGAAACAATACAAGTGGAAGCCATAAATTAAACTCTGCGATTGCACAGGCATATTATGCAAAGAAGCAGGGATTAAAAGGTGTGACAACAGAGACAGGTGCTGGACAGTGGGGAACTGCACTTTCTATGGCGTGTGCTTATTTTGATCTTGACTGTAAAGTCTATATGGTAAAAGTTTCCTATGAACAGAAACCATTACGCCGTGAGGTAATGCGCACATATGGAGCAAGTGTAACCCCGTCACCGTCTGAGACAACAGAAGTCGGCAGAAAGATTTTAGCAGAGCATCCGGGCACAACAGGAAGTCTTGGCTGTGCAATCTCCGAGGCAGTAGAAGCTGCAACGACGAGAGAAGGATATCGTTATGTATTGGGAAGTGTGTTAAATCAGGTATTGTTACATCAGTCAGTCATTGGACTTGAGACAAAAGCTGCTCTGGAAAAGTATGATATTACGCCGGATATCATTATCGGATGTGCAGGCGGCGGTTCCAATCTTGGGGGTCTGATCTCTCCGTTTATGGGAGAAAAGCTGCGTGGTGAAAAAGACTATCAATTTATCGCAGTCGAACCGGCATCCTGTCCGAGTCTTACGAGAGGCCGCTATGCATATGATTTCTGTGATACCGGAAGGGTCTGTCCGTTAGCAAAGATGTATACACTTGGCAGCGGATTTATTCCATCTGCAAACCATGCCGGAGGACTTCGCTATCACGGCATGAGTTCAACTCTGTCACAGCTTTATGATGACGGACTGATGGAGGCAAGGAGTGTAGAGCAGACTTCTGTATTTGAAGCAGCAGAGCAGTTTGCAAGAATAGAGGGAATCCTTCCGGCACCGGAGAGTTCTCATGCGATTCGTGTTGCCATTGACGAGGCGTTGAAATGTAAAGAAACCGGAGAAGAAAAGACTATCGTTTTTGGACTTACCGGAACCGGCTATTTTGATATGGTTGCATATGAGAAGTTTAACAATGGAGAGATGACAGACTATATTCCGACCGATGAAGAGCTTGCAGTGGGATTTGCAGGGCTGCCGAAGGTGGAGTAAAAATAGCAGAAACATGGGCTAGTGTACTGGCATATTGATATTTGCTGCCGGTACTGATATTACCAAATCTGCTTGGAATGGACGGAGTCTGGCTGTCGATCACAACGGGCGAGATACTCAGTATGATCATGAGTATTTACTATTTTATGAAATATAGAAAAATCTGGAGTGAGAAGTAAGAAAGATTTCATTGATGAATCAAATCAGGAAAAAGTTTTTTCCTGTGCAAAGTAAGAAAAAGATAAATTGACACACAAAAATAGATGTACTATCATCTGGTTAGATGCAGGTACATCTATTTTTTGTATGCTAATTGGAAAGTCATAAGTTAGATTTTAATTTTCAGAGTTGGTTAGGAGTGGAGATCGCAATGGACGAGTCAGGAAGAAAAATCACAAAGATCGCGCGTGAAGCGGGCAAGTTTACATTAAAGATGATGAAAGAGGAAGGAATCGGAACGGCAGAATTTGATTTTATCCATTTCATCCGGCACAATCCCGGCGTCACACAGGCGAAAGTCAGAGAGCAGTTAAAGATTGATAAAGGGGCTGCTGCAAGGCGTGCGGCTAATTTAGAGAGCAAAGGATATCTTTACCGGAAACCGAACCCGGAGGATGGAAGAAGCCAGCTTTTGTATGCGACAGAGAAAGCGGAACAGTTAAAAAATTCAAAGGCGTCCATTGAGAGCGTGTTTTATGAGTGGCTTTTAGCGGAGCTGCCCAAGGAGGAAAAAGCGGCATTTCTTAAGACGTTAGATAAACTTTACTGGCGGTCGAAGGAACAGCGGCGGGCAGAGTTTTGCGATGTGTCAAAACTCGTGCAGTCCGGTTCAGACGACAGGATGGAAATGGATGGTGAGTCAGATGAGTGATAAGTACGACAGAAAAAATGCTGGAAGTGAAAAACAAAAATTTGAGGCAGACCATGTGATTTCCTATTTTAAAATGGAGTGGAAAGTTCTTCTTGCGGTGACAGTCTCCGGGCTGATTTACAATTTAGGACTCCTTGCCGGGCCATGGTTTGAGGGAAAAATGGCGGGCTGTCTGGTGGATATCCTTGGCGGCAGGGCAGGATTTCCTGATATGGGAAAACTGGTCGCAGCCTATGTGATCGCAATCGCAGTGGTGCAGAGTTCCAGATATATCAAGCGTTTTTATGTGAGACGTTTTGCAAACAATGTCAACCGGCGCATGAAACATGTTTTGTATGACAGCCTTGTGCATAAAAGCCGGGCAGAACTGGAAGAGGAAGACGCCGGAAATGTCATGACAAAAGCGATTCTGGATGTGGATGACTGTGCGGAGGGCATGCGGAAATTTACCACGGAGATATTTGATACAGGGGTAGCTTTGCTTGCATATGCCGGAATGCTTCTCTTTTATGACTGGAGACTTGCGCTTTTAAGCATGCTGTTCCCGCCGGTTTCGTATTTTCTGGCAGAGAAGATGAAAGGAATTGTGCAGAGAACCGGGGCAGCCTATAAGGAGCAGTCCGGGATCTTAAGTGCCGCTACCTTAGACCGGGCATCCAATGCGGTCACCTATCGTGTTTATGGATGCGAGCAGGAGCGAAAAAATGCGTATGAGAAAAATCTTTCAGCTTACGAAAAATCTGCGGTGCGGGCGAATATATGGAGCGCGGCATTTCTGCCAATCTACCGTGTCATCTCGATGGCGGGTGTCATTTTCATTTTATATTTTGGAGGTAAAAACGTGCTTGGAAGTGGCTGGAGAGTCTGGGATGTTGCGGCATTTACCACATTTCTTACCTGTTTTACCAAACTTTCGGTAAAATCATCGAGTGCGGCAAAACTTTTTAACGCAGTTCACAAGGCACAGGTTTCCTGGAAGAGGATCAAACCCCTCATGAAATGTGTGGAACATGAAAGTGAAAGCAGAGTGCAAAAACAGGCAGAGCTTACGGTTTCCCATTTGAGTTTTGCATATCCGGGCGGGACAGATATTTATGAGGATATCACATTTTCTGCAAAACCGGGACAGATCATTGGTGTTACCGGTGCCGTTGCGTCCGGCAAGTCCACGTTTGGAAAGACATTTCTGTGCGAATATCCTTATCAGGGAAGTATCCGTTTTGCAGGCAGAGAGTTAAACGAGATGGGAAATAGTGTGTTAACCGGAACCATTGGTTATTTAGGACACGACCCGGAATTATTTGATGACAGTATAAAAAACAATATTCTGATGGGAGAAAATGAGGATACAGAAACTTATTTGAAAGCAGTATGTTTTGATAGAGAAGTTGCAGAGATGGAACAGGGACCTGACACGGTTGTGGGAAGTGGAGGAGTCAGACTTTCCGGTGGTCAGGCAAAGCGTCTTGCACTTGCGAGAACTTTGTGCCATAAAAGACCGGTGCTGATCTTAGATGATCCTTTCTCCGCACTTGACCGGAATACGGAACAGGAAGTATATACCAATTTAAAGGCGATGACGTCAGACAGCATCGTGATCCTGTTATCCCACAGACTCTATCTTTTCCCGGAAATGGATCAGGTGATCTGGATGGAGCATGGGCATGCGGCGGTCGGCACACATGAGGAGATCATGGAAAAATACCCGGAATATGCAAGACTTTATGAGGAGCAGACGAAGGGAAGTACGGCGGAGAAAGTAAATGCAGGAAAATGTGCTGAAACAGAACAAGGCAGAAAAGAAAGGGGGCGTGCAGAATAATGCATAGCGGGACGTGCAGCAAATTGAACAGCGGGACGCATAGCAGTAAAAATGTAGGCAGTGTCATGTGGCGGACGATAAAAAAACAGAAGTGGCTTTCCGCCGGGATCGTGTGTGCAGTGGCCGGTGCAATCCTGACAGCGCTTCTTCCACCGCTCATTCTTGGAACTATTATAGATACCATGACGACGGGAAATGTGGTATCATTTTATCTGATCTTTGCATATTTTGGATTTACACTGCTCATGGGGGCACTGGAAAGTTCAAGGGAAGGACTGCTGATTGTGTTCGGGCAGAAAATCACGCACGCACTGCGAAGCAGCCTGATGGATAAATATACGGATCTGACGGCAGATGCACTGACACATCAGGAGCCGGGGTCAGTGGTTTCCCGGTTCGTCGGGGATGTTGATACGGTGGAAAACCTGTTTACATCAGGCATTATCAGCATGTTTTCCGATGCATGCAAGATCGTCAGTATTCTTGCCGTCATCTGGTTTCGGAACAAGGGGCTTGCCATTGTGCTTTTGGTGTTGCTGCCGTTTCTGTTCTGGTTTACGCGCATCGTGCAGAAAAATATGCTGACCGCGCAGATCGAAAACCGCCGTGCTGTCAGCCGTGCCCTGGGCCATGTTCCGCAGACGATTCACAACATCAGAACGATCCGGAGTCTCGGCAAAGAAAACTATATGGCAGAGCGTTATGATACCTGCATCGGCGAGAGCTACCGGGCGATGGAGCAGACAAATTTTTATGATGCAGTCTATTCACCAGTCATTCTGATCCTGAATGCGGTGGTTGTGGCGGTTGTCATGCTTTTTTCGGCTTCCGGCAATGCGAATGTATTAAGTCTGTTTGGAATGTCGGCTGGTACGGCGGTCGCTGTCATGAACTATATTTCGCAGATCTTTTCCCCGGTGGAGAGCCTTGGAATGGAGATCCAGACCATACAGTCTGCTGTGGCGGGCGTGCACAGGATCAATGAATTTTTCAGTCTGGAAGAATTACCGGAAAAGACTGATTACAGAAAAGAGAGTACACAAAAGAAAGATAACGTATTTGTGGAATTTCAGAATGTGACATTTGCCTACGAAGAACAAAATGTGCTAAATGGTCTCAGTTTTCAGGTAAAAGAAGGAGAACAGGTTACACTTTCCGGTCGCACCGGCGCAGGCAAAAGTACGATATTCAAGCTGCTGCTGGGACTTTATGAGCCAAAGGAGGGCAGCGTGCTGATACAGGGAGTTCCGGCACAAGATATCCCGGATGCAGAGAAACGGCATCTTTTTGGCTATGTGGAGCAGGCTTTTCATATGGTTCCGGGAACGGTAAAAGAGCAGATCACGCTGTACGATCCGTCGATCACTATGGAGGATGTCCGTGCGGCGGCACAGATGACAGGGCTTTCGGATACGATCATGAGTCTGGAAAACGGGTACGATACGCCATGTTCCGATGAAATCTTTTCACAGGGACAGTGGCAGCTTTTGTCCATTGCCCGGGCGGTTGCAGCGAAGCCGTCGATTCTGCTGCTGGATGAAATCACGGCGAACCTCGATGTAGGCACAGAGCAGGAGGTTTTGTATGCGCTCAGGCGCGCCGGAGAAAACCGGACGGTGGTTTCCATTTCCCACCGTTTGTATGAAAAAATGGGCGGCAGGGAGCTTGTAATCGGGTAACCAGACATCGTCGCAAAATACA
>OGOW01002224.1_pt1 | contig 15952 bp, 16 predicted proteins | sample 1552781 | NCBI WGS metagenome assembly OGOW01 (sample SAMEA2580145, study PRJEB22360) | human gut metagenome | biome: human gut; feature: human-associated habitat; material: faeces | place: Denmark | collected 2008/2010
CGCTCACTCCACTGACGATTCCTGTAATTACTTCCTGATAAATAATACTCAACTCCTTCTCTTCTCAAAAAGGAAGCTGGTTTCAAAATGATATGGTTAGTTTATCACAAAAGTAATATTTTTACAATCTTGTTTATTCAAAACAATTGTGATTATTTTAATAATTTCTTTAATTCACTCATAAATGTGTTCACATCTTTGAATTCACGGTAAATGGCTGCAAATCTTACGTATGCAACTTCATTTAAATCCTTTAATTTGTCCATGACCATCTCTCCGATCACAGATGTTTCAACTTCTCTTGTTCCCATGTTATAGATCTTTGTCTCGATCTCATCGATCACTGCTTCGATCTGCCCCATGGATACTGGGAGTTTGTGACAGGATTGTACGATTCCATTCCGAATCTTGTTTCGATCGTAGAGTTGTCGTGTCTTGTCTTTCTTGATGACACTCAACGGTTCTGTCTCTATCTTCTCATAAGTTGTAAAACGTTTTCCGCATTCGTCACATTGTCTTCTTCTACGGATCGCATTGTTGTCTTCTGCCGGTCTGGAATCTACGACTCTGGAATTCTCACTTCCACAATATGGGCATCTCATCTTCTTGTACCTCCGTGTTTTTACTGCTTGAAGTATATCATTTTTTTTGTAGAAAAGAAAGCTTTTCTTTTATTTCAGGCATTCTTTTTCGTTGATATCGACTAGAATCGTATCTCTGCCGATCCTTACAATGCATTTGTAGGGGATTTTGTAAACTTTATTCTTGCCAACGCATATGAGCATCTTCGTTGTTTTGGGAACGATCAGATAACAGATCTTACCCGTATGGATTTCAAATTCGAGGTCTAGGACAAAGCCTAAACATTCTCCTGTATTACAATTGATCACATCTTTTTGCCGAAGTTCGAGAAATTTCATGTCAGGAATCCTTTTTCTTCCTATTATAATAGTATTCTTTTTTTCCATGAATAGAAGCAGAAAAAAGCAGGAGATTCTGATCTCTCGAATCTCCTGCTTCTTTATTATTATAATGATATAAAGAAAGATTAAGCTTCTTTCTTTGGTGCTGGTTTCTTAGGAACTAATTTCTTTCCTGTAATGATTCCTTTTGGACATTTACCTGCACATAATCCACAACCTACACATTTATCATAATCGATCTGTGCGATGTTGTTTTCAACTTTGATCGCTCCAAGTTTACATACTTTTTCGCATGCTTTACATCCGATACATCCTGCTTTACATACAGACATAACGTTTTTACCGAATTCTTTAGAGCTGCACTGTACTCTTGTTTTCTTGTTTTCTGGTACAAGGTCGATCAATGCTTTTGGACATGTTTCTGCACATTTTCCACATCCTACACATGCTTCTTCATCGATGTGAGCGATTCCGTTCACGATAGAGATCGCATTTTCTGGACATACTGCTGCACAGCTTCCAAATCCCATACATCCAAATTCGCATCCTTTTGGTCCTGCACCTGGTACGTTCATCGCTTCGATACAGCTCTGAACTCCTGAGTACTGGTATTTGTCAGATGCTTTTTCGCAAGTTCCGGCACATTTTACGAATGCGACTTTCTTCACGAATTCTCCTGCTTCTACACCCATGATCGCACTGATCTTCTCAGCTGCAGCTGCTCCACCAACTGGACAGCCGTTCACTGGTGCTTCTCCATTTGCGATTGCTTTTGCAAGTCCATCACATCCTGCATATCCACAACCACCACAGTTATTTCCTGGAAGTTCTGCACGGATGGCTACTTCCTTCTCGTCTACAGGAACTTTAAATTTCTCTGAGGCAATTCCCAGTAAGATTGCGATAAGCAGACCGGTTCCTCCGACAACAACCATGGCAAGTAAAATTGCTGATATATTCATCTTCTTTACCTCCTAAATAAGTCCTGAGAATCCGAAGAATGCGATTGCCATTAATCCTGCTGTTAACAGTGTGATAGGCATTCCTTTGAAAGATTCTGGGATGTTGTTGTATTCCATCTTTTCACGGATACCAGCAAGGATAACAATAGCGATCAGGAATCCTAAAGAGATACCGATACCATTGACTACGCTGGCGATGAAACTATAGTCGTTCTGTACGTTTGTTAATGCTGTACCAAGAACTGCACAGTTTGTTGTGATCAGTGGAAGGAATACTCCCAGAGATTCATATAATGCTGGCATAGATTTCTTTAATACCATTTCTACGAACTGTACTAATGCTGCGATTACCAGGATAAATACGATCGTATTTAAGTATGTTAAATCTGTTGGTACTAATAAAAATGTATAAATTAAATTTGTAACTGCTGATGCGATAGTAATAACGAAGAGAACGGCTGCACCCATTCCGGCTGCTGTCTCAACTTTCTTAGAAACTCCAAGGAAAGGACATAAACCAAGGAACTGGCTTAATACGACGTTATTTACCAGCGCTGAACCGATGGCAATTAACAGTAAACTTTTCATCTTAATCCTCCTTATTTGTCATCTACAGTTGTATCAAAAAAGCTTCTGGAACCGCAAGCGCTGTTTCCGCAGTGAGAACAATCTCCGCATCCACCACTCTGTGCTTCTCCGGCTTTTTTAGGTTTTTTGCTCTTAACTTTATTCTGGATTGCTACTAAGCATGCAAGTACGAAGAATGCTCCAGGTGCCAGGATAAAGATTGTGATTGGTTCGTATGCAGATGGCATTACCTGCATTCCGAAGATCTGACCTGCTCCTAATAATTCACGGAATGCTCCTAAAATTGTTAAGGCTACAGTAAATCCAAGTCCCATTCCAAGTCCGTCAAAGAAGGAGTTGATCGGTCCGTTCTTTGCTGCAAAGGATTCTGCACGTCCAAGGATGATACAGTTTACTACGATAAGAGGAATATATACACCTAAAGACTCGGAAAGGCTTGGTGTATATGCCTGCATGATAAACTGAACCATGGTAACAAGTGATGCAACGATTACGATGAATGCCGGCATACGGACACCATCCGGGATCACTTTACGGAATGCTGAAATCAGCATATTGGATAAAATAAGTACCACTGTTGTGGAAAGTCCCATACCAAGTCCATTGATTGCTGAGGAAGTAACCGCCAATGTCGGACACATACCAAGCATCAGAACGAAGGTAGGATTCTCCTTGATAATACCGTTATATAAACGTTCTACATTTTTGTTCATTAATTTGTACCTCCCGCTAAAACATTCTGGAAGTATGTCAGGCAGGCATTTACACCGTTAGCCATAGCTTTTGATGTAATGGTAGAACCTGAAATTGCTTCGATCTCGTTGTCGGCTGACGGAGCTGACTTAACAACGGTAAAGGAATCTACTTTTTTGTTTTCAAACTGACCGTAGAAATCTTCTTCCTGCGCCTTCATACCAAGACCAGGTGTCTCAGAAATAGATGTGATGGAATAACCATTTACAGTTCCATCATTCTGGATACCTACGGAGAATGTGATAGATCCCTGGCTTCCGTCCTTTGCGGTTACCGTAAATACATAACCAAGTGTATTTTCGGATGCATCCTGTGCTGCAACTACTGTCTCGATCTCATCGGAATATCCGTTTTCATCTAACAGAGCCTGTGCTGCGTCTGCATCAAAATCTGCATAATCTGTAAAATGATCTGCATCTGTAAATACCTGTTTGTAGGCATTCTGTGTTTTTTCTTCATTTACCTTGTCAATTGAAGGTTTTGTGACACCGTACACAACTCCAAGTAAAAGTCCAAGTACGATTGTAAAAGCAAATAAAATTAATGCGTCATGAACGATCTTCTTATTCATCTTATTTGCCTCCTTCCTGCTTTTTGGCTTCTTTTACCATACCAAATGCTCTCGGAACTGTATATTTCTCGATCATCGGAACTAAGATATTGCTTAAGATGATTGCAAAAGAAACACCTTCTGCATTTGCACCAAAGCAACGGAACAGTCCGGTAAAGATACCACAGCAGATACCAAAGATGATCTGTCCCATTGGTGTGATCGGTGAAGTAACATAATCAGTAGCCATAAAGAATGCACCAAGCATGAGACCACCACCGCAGAGCTGTGCTGTAATATAAGTCCAGTCAGCACCATGTCCGCTGAAAAGAAGCATGAAAACAATAAATGTGATAATATAGCTTGCCGGGATTCTAAGATCGATAACACCCATTAAAATCAGGAAAATTGCACCAATCAGAATCGCGATCGCGGAAGTCTCACCGATTGTTCCGGCTGTACGTCCGATCAGCATATCCATCGTATTGACCGGATCACCATTTCTCATTGCTGCAAGCGGCGTTGCTCCGGTATAGGAATCGATCGTAAAGTTCGTCATGTTAGCTGCAAATGCAATCAGAAGAAAACATCTTGCACCCAGAGCAGGGTTCATGAAGTTCTGTCCTAATCCGCCGAACATACATTTTACAACCACGATTGCAAATACACCGCCGAGTACTGCTTCCCACCATGGAAGTGTAGCCGGAAGGTTTAATGCTAAAAGCAGACCGGTTACAACAGCACTTAAATCATTGATCGTCTGTTTTTTATGTACGATCTTATTGAAGATCCACTCTGATGCAACACAGGATGCGATTGTTACTAAAATTAAAATCAGTGCTCTGTATCCAAAGTTATAAATACCAAATAAGGTTGTCGGAAGCAATGCAATAATTACATAAAGCATGATTCTTTCCGTCGTATCTTTAGAACGCACATGTGGTGATGATGAAACATGATATAAATCACTCACAGGAATCCACCTCTTTCTTCAGTTTTAAAAATTTATTTTTCATATTTCCATTATTTTTTGCGTTTTGCTGCAAGAACCTGTTTTTTCATGGTCTTGATAGACTGTGCAAGCTGTCTCTTAGCCGGGCATGCAAAACTGCAGCTTCCGCACTCAACACACTCTAAGCCATGCCATTTTTCAAATTCTTCGGAAAGTCCCTTATCTGAGAACTTCGCAAGTCTCGACGGAATCAACTGCTCCGGACATGCTTCTACACAGCGTCCACAGTTGATACATGCTGTCTGTAACTTTTCTGCAGCAGCAACCTCATCCTGTGACATACATAACAGGGAGGATGATGTCTTTGTGGTCGGAACGTCTAATCCAAACATGGCAAATCCCATCATCGGACCACCGGAAATAATCTTCTCAGGCTGTACTTTAAATCCACCTGCCGCATCGACAAGTTCCTGATAACTCGTACCAATATTATATAAAAAGTTACCTGGATGCTCTACCGCATCACCTGTGATCGTAGAAATACGGTTTGTTACCGGCTTGCCAAGTTTAACTGCATTGTAGATGGCAATGATCGTCTCAACGTTGTCAACGATGCATCCTGCATCTGCCGGAAGCATTTTGGAATTGATGGAACGTCCTGTCACAGCATAAATCAACTGACGCTCACCACCCTGCGGATACTTTGTTTCTAATGGACATACTTCAATACGCGGTTCATCCTTTACAAGTTCCTGCAGTTTTTCAATACAGTCCGGTTTGTTATTCTCAATACCGAATACACCCTTTGCCTTGTCAAAAATCTGAAGAATGATCTTCATACCTCCGATCAGCTCTTCCGGATTTTCTAACATTCTCCGATAATCTGCGGTCAGATATGGTTCACACTCTGCACAGTTTGCAATGATATACTCAATTTTTTCCGGTTCTTTTGGTGATAACTTCACATGAGTCGGGAAACCCGCACCTCCCATGCCGACAACACCGGCCTCTTTTACTTTACCAATGATCTCTTCTTTTGATAAAGCTGTCACATCTTCACATGGCGTATAAGAAACCTCTTCGAACGCTCCGTCGTTTTCGATCACGATGGAATTGACCATATCGCCAACTGCCACACGACGCGGTTCAATAGCTTTTACAGTACCGGAAGCAGATGCATAAATTGGAGATGATACAAAACCGCCCGCTTCTGCGATTTTCTGTCCCTTTAATACTCTGTCGCCTTTCGCCACTATCGGACTTGCAGGTGCTCCGATATGCTGTGATAACGGATACACCAGGTCGCCCTTGGGTAAAACTTCCACAATCGGCGCATCCTTTGCTAATTCCTTGCCTTCGTAAGGATGGACGCCACCTTTAAATGTCTTTAAACCCATTTTTCGTGCCCCACTTTCTCTTAATTGTATTCTATTCTATGATATGTCTCATAGAACATTTATCCTATTGATTATACCACAAAATGATACATATTCCATCTATTCCTTGTATTTTTTTTAGAACCTTTTGACAAAGTTTTCACAATTATTGAGATAATTCCATCAATTAATGGCATTTTCTTTTTCTTTTTATATGTGATAAAATAGTTTATTATGAAGGAAATCAGGGAGGATTTATATGAAACACTGGCACGAAGAAATGCCTTTTACAGCAGATAATTCACTGGCAGAACTGATATTTACAGAGAATTCTCTTTTTTTTGATATAGAAACAACCGGATTTTCAGCTGCACGCACATCACTCTATCTGATCGGATGCGCTGCGCGGAAAGAAAATCTGCTTATTGTCGATCAGTTTTTTGCAGAAACTCCGGCAGATGAATCGGATGTACTGCATGCATTTTTGGATTATCTGCAAAATTTTGATACGATCATCACGTTTAACGGAATCGGTTTTGATATTCCGTACCTGACAAACAAATGTCAGAAGTACAAAATACCAGAACCATTTTCCGCTTATGAATATGTTGACATCTATAAAATGATCTCAGGCTTTCGTTTTCTTTTTGCCCTTCCAAATTTAAAGCAGAAAACGGTAGAGCAATTCATTGGTTTAGAACGCGAGGACGCATATAACGGTGGTGAACTGATAGATGTATACAAGGCATGTCAGAAAAATCCAGATAAAAAACTTATCTCTCTTTTAAAGCAGCACAATTATGAGGATGTTATCGATATGCCAAAGCTTCTCTCCGTACTGTCCTATGTAAAGCTGTTTGAGGGCGCATTTAATGTGACATCCGTCTGTGCCAATGAATCTGTCTCCTATGACGGCAAACCCTGCAGGGAGATTCTCTTTTCCATGCAAAACATTTTTCCGGTTCCTAAACGTGTTTCCTGTCATTATGAGGATTTCCATCTGGTTGTCGATACAGACCAGACAACACTCTGTGTCCGTTTATATACAGGGGAACTCAAATATTTTCTTTCTGATTATAAAAATTACTGGTATCTGCCTGAGGAAGATCTCGCCATTCCCTCAAGCCTTGCTGCCTCGATTCCAAAAGAACGAAGAAAAAAAGCTACCGCAGGAACCTGCTATAAAAAAAAGAATGCCATTTTTGTTCCCCAGTATCAGGAAATACAAAAACCGGCATTCCGTCTTATGTTTAAAGATAAAAAAAGTTATTTTGAACTGTCAGAAGATTTTGTTGCTTCCAGTGAAATGCAGAAAGAATATTGTATGCATGTACTGCAGTTTATCTGGAAGAAAAAATTGTGAACTGTCATTCCTTTTATTTATAATTTGATCTGGTCAACCTTACTCCATGCACTATAAACCTTTTTGCCATCTGCCAGCTTATATGTTCGTATCTGTACATAATACACCGCATTATTTTTCAGTTTCTTTATTTTTAATGTGGTGTTTTTATTTTTGGTGATCACTTTTTTCTGCACATTTTTCTTCATCTTTGAATCAGTACTATAACGTATCTCATATCCGGTGGCACTATCTGCTTTTTCCCAGGATAGCTCTATCTCCCCGGCGTTTACGCTAACACTTTTCGTAAAAGATGTTTTTTTCGGTAATATTTTAAATGTTTTTGTGACTGTTCCAATATATGCACCTTTTCCACTGACGATCACTGTTGCAATGCCGCTTTTTTTATTATTTTTATACTTCACGGTATAATCAGTGCCTTGCCTTAATTTTTTCCCTTTCAATGTAACAGTCACAGCCGGCTTCTTCGCTTTGCCATCGTATGTATAAGTATTTTTATTGAGTGTACATTTTACTTTTTTTATGCTGGCTAAATTATCCGGATTTTCAAATTTTATATGAAATGTCTGATACCAGCCATTCTGAACATCATATTCATAAGAAACCGTGTTTGTTTTTTTATCCGTCAGTGTAACAACAGAACCATATCCTCCATCACTTCTGGTTCCTCCTGTTACTTTTCCAATCTTTGACATATCAAATCCCGGCAATTTTGCCAGATCAATCTTTTTTCCCTTTGCAATGGTATAATACTGATTATCAAATTTATACCATCCCAGCCCTGATATATTACTAATATCAAAACTGGTAAGTTCATTATCGTTCAGCTCTATATTAGTCAGATTTGTAGATTTTCTCAAATCCAAATATTTCAGTCTGTTTTTCTGGCAGTCTAATGTACGCAACTTTTTATTTTTTGTCACATCAAGTTTCGTAAGGTTATTTCCTGCACAACGATAGGTAACCAGTTTTTTATATTTAGAAATGTCTACACTTCCAACCCCTGTATATGCAACATCCAGTTCTGTGAGATTCACACATCCCGTCAGGTTGACCGTTTTTAATTTTGGTGCCTTATGACATGCAAACGTTTTAAGACTTTTACAGCCGCTGAGATTGATTCTTTCAATATTAGGAATTACAGGATCAACATATGTTCCATAGCCATATGCGGCAAATTCAGCCTCTTTTAAATACTTATTATTGCTCAGATCCAATTCTCTTAGTTTCTCAAGTTTTTCAAATCGATCCACGTCAAAAATTTTCAACGATGTATTCACACATTTTATTTTTTCTAGTTTCGGTGCCTCTCCCTCAAAATACACTTCCTCAAGTTTGTTATATTTACTTAAATCGAGACTAGTCAGCAGTAAATTTTCAAAAGTTATTTTTTGTATCTTTTCCGGTAATTTCAAGTCCGTCAGTTTACCGGCATTCACTTCTAACTCTTTCAGTTTACTACACTCCTGTAAATTTAGCTTTTTTAAACCTCCAGAACTGATACGAAGCTTTTTCAGACTTTTCCAGCCGGTAAAATCTATATTTTTCAGATTATCCTGATCTAAAGTATCAAACTCAGTCAGTTCGGAACATCCTGACAAATTCAGGGTTTTCAAATAATAATCTTCAATATCCAGTTTTTCAAGATTCGCACATTCGTTTAATTGTAAATTTTCCGTGGAGCCTTCTACCGAAAACTCTTTTAAATTTTTATAATTACTTAAATCCAGTTTTTTTGACGATACCCCATCAACATGAACTTTTTGAACTGATTTTGGAAGTACAAAATCTTCACTCAGTTTTACCGCTTTCAACGAAAGTTCCAAAATCTTCTGTTGGCTGTTCAAATCCAGTTTAGCAATTGAACTTCTATCCTTTCCGTACAGATTTTCAATGTCAAGCTTTTTCAGTGCAATACAAGGACTCAGATCTAATGCAGCTCCCATATATTCTTTTATTGTCAGTGTTTCTAATTTTTGGCATCCTGTAAAATCAATTCCTGCATCCAAATCTATACCCGCATCTATAGAAAGGCTTTTTAATGCGGTACATCCAGAAAACGACGCAACTCTCAAATGATCGACTTTATAAGCATCCGATATCTCTATCTCTTCCAACGAACTGCTGTTCATAATACTGCAGATACCATCTGTCAAAACAATTTTTTTCAGGTACCGTAAATATTCTATTCCCTCCGTTTGTATTTTTTCCTCAAATTCCAGCTTTGTAATCTTCCTGTTTTCGGAATCTGCCAAGAGACCATCTTTATTGGTGTCATATTTCTTGATTTTTTTGCGAAATTCATCATCCGGAAAATTCATTTCATTGATCGCTACACTGCCATCCTGATGAAATCCTTCATCCAGTTCCGGTTCGTCCGGTTCCTCTGGCTCTTCTGTCCCATCGTACATCATCCAGACACTTTCTTCCGCTTCTTCTGTATCATCAGCATCCATGATTTCCCCGGTCTCTGTCTCAGTTGTCTGCTCCGTATTTTTCCCGGTTTCTGTCTCCTCAGTTGTCTGTTCCGTGTTTTCTTCTGCACCCGTCCCGGTTATCTGCTCCGCAGTATCCGTTTCTCCACCGTTCTCATCACCGTAATCTGCAAAAATGCTCTCCGTGGTCTGTGTATTTTCCTGCGCACAAATGTGTACGCTTTCCTGTAAGCTAAATATCACACCCACAGCCAGTCCAAGCGACAATATTCTTTTATATATTTTTTTCATTTTCAACCTCCAAATAATAAAACAGCCTATCATTTCCTGATAAGCTGTTTTTAATTATGTACTGTTACTTTTTCTCAAAGAAGAAGGATGTATGTCTGTCAAATCCAAGTTCTCTGTAATTCATGATCTGTTCTGTACTTCCAATGAAAAGTACACCACCCGGCTGAAGCGCTTTATGGAACTTCTGATAGATCACATCTTTTGCTTCTTCCGTGAAATAAATAACCACATTACGGCAGACGATCAGATTGCAGCCACTCGGATAGGGATCTTTTAACAGGTCATGCTTTTTAAATTCCACCCTTTTTTTGATCTCATCTGAAATCTGATAGGAAGAACCAACTTTTGTAAAATACTTCTTTTTCAGATCATCCGGCACAGAGGCAATACTCTTTTCATTGTACAGTCCCATTCTCGCCGTATCAAGCACCTGATTGTCGATATCCGTTGCAATGATCTTAATATTTGCAAGCGGAACCTGTCTTGAAAGTGCCATGACAAGGGAATACGGTTCATCTCCTGTTGAACATGCCGCACTCCAGATTTTCAGGTTCTTGCCAAACTTTTTGATCAGTTCCGGGAATACCTGTCCCTCTAATATCTTCCACTGATCCGGATTACGATAGAATTCAGAAACATTGATTGTCAGGAAATTGATGAACTGATCAAATTTTTCTTTATCTTTCTTAATCAGTGCTACATAGTCATTGTACGTCTTAACGTTGTTCTTCGTGATCAGCGTATTGATCCGGCGGCGCATCTGTTTTTCCTTGTAAGAATTCAGATCGATTCCGGCAAGCTGCAAAATGTCCTTTTTAAATTTTTCATAATTATCGGTTTCCAGCATAATCTACTTTCCTCCTGTTTCCTTTTGCACAAAAGTTCTGTAAAACCAGATTTACTTTCATGCCATATCAAAAATAGGCTTTGCACATTCCGTGAAAGCCTATTTTTATCCATATTACTGTATACGGAATTTAGTTCTCTTCTGCTGCAACTGCATCGATATCGACATCTGCAACATCAGCATCTTCTGACTCATTTGTCTCCGGAGCAAGTAATGCTTTGATGGAAAGACTGATCTTCTTCTCGTCCTCGTTGAAATCAACGATCTTAGCTTCGATCTCCTGACCTACTTTTAATACATCAGATGGTTTCTCAATATGCTCTTTTGCAATCTGGGAAACATGCAGTAATGCGTCAACACCCGGAGCAAGCTCTACGAATGCACCGAAATCTGTCATTCTTGCCACTTTTCCTTTTACAACGTTTCCAACCGCATATTTCTCTGCAGCACCATTCCATGGATTCTCTGCCGGGAATTTCATGCTGAGTGCAATTTTTGTATCGTTGATATCTTTGATGAATACACGCACATGATCACCAACATTAAATACTTTTTTCGGACTCTCTACTCTGCCCCATGACATCTCAGAGATGTGAAGCAGTCCGTCAGCTCCGCCAAGGTCAATGAATGCACCGAAGTCTGTTACATTTTTAACAGTTCCTTCCATAACATCACCAACTTTGATCTTTGCAAACAGCTCTTTCTGCTGCTCTAATTTCTTAGCAACTAAAAGCTGTTTTCTGTCGCCGATGATTCTTCTGCGTTTTGGATTGAACTCGCTGATCACGAACTCGATATCCTGATCTTTGTACTTGGATAAATCTTTCTCATAGCTATCAGATACAAGGCTTGCCGGGATAAATACTCTTGTTTCATCCACGATCACGCAGAGACCGCCGTCTAATACCTGTGCTACTTTTGCTGTTAATACTTCTTTGTTTTCAAATGCCTCTTCTAATCTCTTGCTGCCTTTTTCTGCTGCGAGACGTTTGTATGTGAGTAATACCTGTCCCTCACCGTCATTTACCTTAAGAACCTTTGCTTCCATGGTGTCGCCGACAGATACCAGTGTTGTTAAATCAACGTTAGCTTCGTTCGTATATTCATTACGAGTAATGATTCCGTCTGATTTGTAGCCGATATTCAATACGATCTCATCAGGTTTTACATCGATAACGGTACCTTCAACTACCTCTCCATTTCTTATTGTTTTAAATGATTCCTCCAGCATTTGTTCAAAGCTCATTTCTGACATTCTTTTGAACCTCCTCAATAATTTTGTTTGGGGTAGAAGCCCCTGCGGTAATACCTACGCTATCGATGGACTCAAAACATGTGATATCCAAATCTTTTACAGTTTGTATATAGTAAGTATTGTTGCATTCGTTTTTACATATTTCAAACAACTTCTGCGTATTGGAACTATTTCTGCCCCCTATGACAATCATGGCGTCCACATCACGGGCAATCTTTGCTGCCTCAGTCTGTCTTTCCTCGGTGGCATTGCAGATTGTATTTAAAACAATTATATCATAACCTTTTTTATTTATAATTTCAACTAATTCTTGAAATTTATTGTAATTAAATGTCGTTTGTGCTACAATACATACCTTTTTCCCAGATTCTGCCTGATATTTTTCTGCCTCTTCCGGGGTTGCGATCACAGCCGTATGCGGATCAAGCGACCAGCTTTTGATTCCTTTTACTTCCGGATGCTTTTCATTCCCGATAATTACGATCTGCGCCCCTTCGGCACTGTGTTTTTCCACAAGGCGGTGTATCTTTAACACAAACGGGCAGGTTGCGTCCACCAATGTATAGCCAAGTTCTTTTATTTTTTCAGATATGCCCTTTTCCACTCCGTGTGCACGGATGATGACCGTTCCGCCATGCGCCGCCCTCTCTTCGAGTTCTTCTACGCTCTCTAAAACAGTCACTCCTTTTTCTTCCAGATCACGCACCACCTCTTCATTGTGGATGATCGGACCAAATGTATAGATTGGCTGTCTCTCTGCGGCACTCATTTCCAGCTGCTCATACACGGTATCGACCGCGCGCTTTACGCCAAAGCAGAAACCTGCACTTTTTGCCAATGTTATCTTCATATTTTATGTTTCCTTATTTTGCCTCTGAATAAACCTGATAAATGGCATCTACCACTTCATCAATATTCATTTCCGAACTGTCAACCAAAACAGCATCCTCTGCCTGACGAAGCGGTGATGTTTCACGATGCATGTCACGGTAATCACGGTCAATAATATCTTTTTCGATCTCTGCAAGATCACAGCTTACTCCTTTTTCCGTCAGCTCATCGTATCTTCTCTTTGCCCGTGTCGCAGAACTTGCTGTCAGATAGATTTTGACCTGTGCGTCCGGAAGAACACACGTTCCAATATCTCTTCCATCCATGATGACATCTGCAGACTTTGCAAGCTGACGCTGGAGTTCCACTAGCTTTTTGCGGACCATCGGATAGACACTTGTGGAAGATGCCATATTTCCAACTTTCTCATTGCGGATCACACCATTTACATTCTCTCCATTTAAAAGTACCTGCTGTTCTCCGTTTGCATAAGTGATCGTGACATCCACGTCCGGGCATGCTGCCGCGATCGCATTTTCATCTTTTGCATCAATATTATGCTGTAAAAAATAATATGCCATCGCACGGTACATTGCTCCCGTGTCTACATAGATAAATCCAAGTTTTTTCGCCAGCCGCTTTGCGATCGTGCTCTTTCCGGCTCCTGCCGGTCCGTCAATTGCAATATTCATACTCATGTTTTATTCTCCTTTTACATTTTGCTGTGTTTTTTATTTTCTATTCTTTTGTCCATAACAATCCATAGATTTATAACGCTTTATCATCTGTTATCTTTCATCCGGCTGCGCCGCTGAGATTCCCGCAAGATAACCGGTGGACCATGCAATCTGTAAATTATAACCACCAGTCATCGCATCCAGGTCTAACACCTCTCCGCAAAAATATAAATGCGGCACCAGTTTTGATTCCATCGTAGACGGATTGACTTCTTTTACTTTCACGCCGCCCTTCGTGATGATCGCTTCGTTAAAATCACGGAGTCCACACAGTGTGACCGGGAATGCCTTGATCAGTCCGATAAAATGTCTGCGTTCCTCTTTGGTGATCTCATTGACCTTTTTCTCCGGATCGATTCCGCTAAGATCCAGCATGACCGGAATCATTTTAGCCGGGAAAAGCCCACCAATGGAGTTTTTGAACTGCTTGTTCTTCGCCTCATCAAACTCTCTTAACAGACGGTGATCTAACTGTTCTTCCGTAAGTGCCGGCTTTAAATCTATAAACATAGAAAGTTCTCCGGCCGTAAGAGACGGTTTGATAGCTGCACTCGCCGATAAAAGCAGCGGCCCGCTGACACCAAAGTGTGTAAACAGCATCTCGCCAAACTCCTGATACAGCAGTTTTTTTTCATTTAAAATGCGTACTTCCACATTTTTTAATGAAAGTCCCTGCATCTGCCGGACATAGTCTTCTTTTGCGAGAAACGGTACCAGTGACGGCCGGATGTCCGTGACGGTATGTCCTGCTTCTTTTGCAAAACGGTAACCATCCCCTGTAGAGCCGGTCGTCTGATAGGAAAATCCGCCTGTCGCAATGATTACTGCATCTGCCGGCATTGTGGTTCCATCTGTCAGCTTTACGCCTGTGACAATGTTTTCCGGTGCATCTTCTCCGGATGATTCCATAAGCAGACTTTGTACCTGTGTATGCAGCATTACTTTTACTTTTTTCTCTTTCAGCACTTTCTGCAATGTTGCGATCACATCCGAGGAATGATCCGAAACAGGAAATACCCGGTTGCCACGCTCTATTTTTGTCCTCAGTCCGTTTCTCTCAAAAAAATCAATGACTCTTTGATTGTCATACGAATAAAAGGCGCTATATAAGAACTTTGCATTGGTCATAACATTTGCAAAGAGATTATCCATATCTCCCGCATTGGTAATATTGCATCGTCCCTTTCCGGTAATGAAAAGTTTTTTCCCAAGTTTTTCATTCTTTTCAAGCAGAATAACCTGACTGCCGGTTTCCGCTGCGGCGATCGCAGCAAACATTCCAGCCGGTCCCCCGCCTATTACAATGATTTTATTCATGAAAATCGCTGTCTCCTATTTTTGCATAACGCATTTTTATGGAATCGTCAATCGCATTGATCTCATCATTTTCATAGACCTGATACTCATCCCAGATTCCTTCTAACATTTCTAATGTCTTCGCAACATCTCTCTGTTTTTTCATACAGAGTGCCACGATCAGGGCATTGATCACGCTGAGTGGTGCAACCAGTGAATCCACAATAGACGCCATATCACTGTCTGCGATCAGATTACAGGACGAATACAAATTCATCGGTGAATGCACACTGTCTGTTAATGTAATCACTTTTGCACTGCGGTTGTTGGCAAACTCCATAGCCTTTAACGTCCGCATGGAATATCTCGGAAAACTGATTCCGATAATTACATCTTCCTTACCAATACGAACCATTTGTTCAAAAATTTCACTGGAACTGCTCGTCTGTATCAGACGTACATTTTCAAACATCAAAGTAAAATAAAATGCCATAAACGACGCAAGCGGCGCACAGCTTCTGATTCCAATAATATAGACATTTTTAGCTTCCAGGATAATGTCTACTGCCATTTCAAAAGCATGGGCGATCTTGTCGACCGTGTCACCGAAGACGAGGTCCTCGGCAATGGGTCCGTTTTGCAGAACATGCTCAGCCTCGTTGCGGGATCGTCGACAGCCAACGGCTTCGAAGCGTTCATCAAGCACGACATGGAAAGGAGCGCCCTGCTCATCAAACAAGGCGGCATGGACTCATTCTCCATTAAGGTCAAGCGCCTCATGTTCGGCGCTTGG